>Ga0335071_10005004_pt1 | contig 13834 bp, 12 predicted proteins | sample Lox_Sample_15_FD_206724 | JGI IMG/M metagenome (GOLD analysis project Ga0335071, IMG submission 206724) | Soil microbial communities from Loxahatchee National Wildlife Refuge, Florida, United States - Lox_Sample_1.5 | ecosystem: Environmental > Terrestrial > Soil > Wetlands | place: USA... | reverse complement strand
TGCAACTTGGATGGGCAGGACCATGGAAGAGCGTATGTAGGGGCGGTTCAGGTGCCGTCTGATGCGGTTGTCTTTGACGTTGTCGTCAAGCACCATCGGCGTATTTTCTTTTGCCGCGGTCCCGCTTATCCCCTCTCCTAGCTTGACTTTGGTGTCCTTGATGACCTCATCCGACAGCCCTTTGGCTACCCGGATGGTCAGCTCGTTGCTTTCTTTCTTCAGGAGCATGATCGAGCCGATATCCGCGCCGCTGACGTGCAGGGCGACATCCAGGAATACCTTGAGCAGCTCGTTTATCTGCGGGCTTGATTCGGCAAGCTCTTGCTCTGCGCTGATGCGCTTTGCGGCAAGCCGGATAAGGTATTCGCCGAAACTTTTTATCAGTTCGATGATCGCCTGCGCGCGCTGGAAGGAAATGACCCGTACTTCCAAAATCGCGTTCCAGCATTCATCAAGGTCTATTCCCAGCGTTTCGGCGGTTTTGCGGTATTCTTCTTTTGGCTTACGCGCGATCAACACCACCGGCCCCATGATCACGTAGCCGACGATCTTTGCTCCCTCAAGCTTCAGCGGGGTAATGAACGTATGCAGCCCCATGTGGCAGACATAGCCGAGGTTCCGGTCGACGATGCCCTTGCCGCCTAAGAATGTCGGCAGGCACTCGCCGCAGAGCTCGTCTTTCAGGTGGGATCTTTTATGGATGCGGCAGATCCGCGCTTCCTGGCTGGGCAAGGTTATGCCTGTGCCGTCATAATCGAGCGTGCGCAGGCCGACATCCGCGATCCGGGCGATGCTGTCCTGCATTTTCTGCCACTCTTTGATATCTATGAGTTCTTTTAAAGACGTGTAATTACTTTCCATTCTTGAGCAATCCGTACTTTACCATTTTCTTATATAATGTAGTCCGATTGATGCCTAAGGTTTTCGCTGCCTCGTTACGGTTCCAGGAAACCGCATCCAGGGCCTTGACGATCAGGTCCTTCTCCGGCGCCTGCAAAGCGCTTTTGAGCGCAAGCCCGTCGGCGCTTCCGCCGGCCGCCACCAGCACCGCAACGCCATTCGTTTTTTCCACCTGATGCAGGAATTCCGGCAGGTTTTCCGGATTTATCGTCGGGCCCTGGCTCAGGATGGTCGCCCGCTCGATAACATTTTCCAGTTCCCGGACATTGCCCGGCCAGTCGTACTGCATCAACAGAGCCAGAGTCTCATCTGCCAGGTCCTGGACTTTTTTGCCCAGGCGCTTGGTATGTTTCTCCAGGAAATCCGCCACCAATAACGGTATGTCACCCTTGCGCTCGCGCAGCGGCGGCACTTCGATGTTAATGATGTTAAGCCGGTAATACAGGTCCTTGCGGAATTTTCCCTGCGTAATGAGCTCCTGGAGTTTCTGGTTGGTGGCCGAGATGACCCGGACGTCAACCTTGATGGTCTTGCTGTCGCCGACGCGCTCGAATTCGCCTTCCTGCAGGGCGCGCAGAAGCTTTACCTGCAGCGCCGGGGAGAACGCATCGATCTCATCCAAAAAGATCGTGCCTCCGTCGGCCAGTTCAAACCTCCCCATCTTGTCTTTTATGGCACCGGTGAAAGCGCCTTTGACATGCCCGAATAATTCACTTTCAAGGAGGGTCTCAGTTAACGCCCCGCAGCTTACTTCGACGAACGGCTTATCTTTTTCCTGCGGGTTGCACTGGTGGATCGCGTGGGCAATAAGGCGCTTTCCGGTACCGCTTTCTCCGTATATCAACACCGTGGCTCGTGTTGTCGCAATTGCCTCGATCAGGCCGTAGATCTTTTGCATCTTCTGGTCTTTGCCGATGATGTCCACAAAACGCGTCTTCTCGCTGGAAGAGAGTTTTTCCTTAAGGCTTATGTTCTCGTCAACCAGCTGACGCTGGCGGATGAGCCGCTGGATGAGGATCCTGATCTCGCTGTCAATGATCGGCTTGGTGATGTAATCGAAGGCCCCCTCTTTCATCGCCTCGACCGCGTTTTCGATGCTGCCGTAACTGGTGATCAGGATTACCTGCGTGTCGTTGTAGTTAAGCTTGATATGGCGCAGCAGCTCCACGCCGTCCATCTCCGGCATGCGGATGTCGCTGATGACCAGGTCGGTGGTGTATTGCTTGAGGTATTCCAGGGCTTCTTTGCCGTTTGCGGCAGTGGTGACCGTATAGCCTTCCAGGGTCAGAAGCTCGCTGAGAGAATGCCGCACCAGGGGCTCATCGTCAACGATAAGGATATTTATGTGGCCGTTCTCAAAATGCTCTCGGTTCATTTCTCAAGGTATTTATCGGGAATGACGATGGTAAATGTCGTCCCCTGGTCTTTGTTGTTTTGGACTTCGATCGTGCCGCCGAATTTGGTGACGATTTCCTTGCAGATCGGCAGGCCCAGGCCGGTTCCCTTCTCTTTGGTCGTAAAGAAAGGTTCAAAGATGCGGCTGCGCAACTCTTCCGGGATGCCGCTGCCGGTATCCCTGACGTCTACCTGCAGGGTTGTATTGGTAATGCGCGTGGCAACTTCCAGCGTGCCGCCGCCAGGCATGGCATCCAGGCCGTTTTTGATCAGGTTGATAAAGACATGCTGCAGGCCGATGTCGCGCACCCTGGGCAGCTGTTCGCTGTAATTCTTTCGCACCTGAATGCCTTCGCGGACTTTTTCCCGGACCGCATCCAGGGATTCCTCCAAAAGCTCGTTTAAGTGCACGTACTTCTTGGTATGGGTGATGTCGGAGTTGACCTGCCGCGAGAATTCCAGCAGCGATTTGGTGATGTTGGCGATGCGGTGCAGGCCTTTTTTGACTTCCAGAAGGTATTCCTTGGCGACGGAGTGCTCCATGTGCTCCAGGATCAGGTTGACATAACGGATGACACCGTCAAGGGGATTATTTATTTCATGTACGACGCCCGCGGCCAATTTTCCGACGGAGGCGTATTTTTCAAGGAGGGCTTTCTGGGTATTGAGCTTTTCTTTCTCTTCGTGCAAGAGGGACGTTTTGGAGATGTTTTCGACGACCTTGCAGGCGTATTTGCAGACGGTCACGGCGGTAGAAAGGTCTTTTTCCGAGAACGGCTCGCCGGTAACTTTATCGGCAATATTGATCAGCCCGATGAGCTGGTCGGCGACAAAAAGCGGTATGGAAATAAAAGAGTTGGTATGGTAGTGGTTAAAACCGTTGTGGTTGAAGCGTTCATCCGATTCGATATTGCGGACCAATACCGGCGTCCTTCTTTCGACCACCTTGCCGGCGATCCCCTCTCCTACCCTTCTGCGGATGCCCTGTACTGCCAGGGGGGAGGAGTTGTAGAAGGAATCCAGCACCAACTCGTTCTTGGCGGCGTCAAACAGGAAAACCGAACCGCATTCCGCCTCTAACAGCAGCATGACGTCCTTGAGGGTATGATTGAGAAAGCTTTTCGCCTGAAAATACATAGACACCTCTTATTATTCGAGCTTCTTTAAGAGTTGTTTGGCGGTGGCAATGAGGCCGCTGCGGGGATAATCCTTGATGAACTGTTGGAGTATCTCTTTGGCTGTTGCCTTGTCGTTCAATTCACGGCTGTAGATGACCGCCTTGTTTACGATAAACTCATCGACCGGCGCCTTGGTCCGGTAACGGTTGATAACGGTGTCCAGCGCTCCGATGGCATTCTGCCAGTCCTGCAGCCCCATGTAGCACTGGGCGATCAGGGTGTGCGCGGTAAAAGAAAGCTGGCTGTTCGGGAAGCGTATGGCCAGGGTTTGATAGTGCGAAATGGCATCCTGCAGGGCCTGGCGCATCTTTTCCGGTTCGAATTTTACTTTGTAATGCTCGGCGATGTACATGGGCATGCTGATGCCGCGCGGAGTGAATTGGTACTCATGGATGATCTTCTGGTATTGTTCAAGGGCCAGGGGCCATTTGTCCTGGAGCTCGTAGGAGTTGCCGTATAGGAAAACGGCTTCGGAGCAGATGGCGGTATTCTTGGAGTATTTTTCCATGATCCGCTGTAGCTGTTTGCGGCCGGCGTCGTATTCTTTGGTCGCTAGGCACAGGCGGGCAATGGTAAATTCCGCCTCCAGGCTTAAGGGCGTTTCCGGGTAGCGCTGGGCAAACCGTCCTAAGACGCCGATGACGCGCTGAAGTTCATTGGGAGGCGTGGCGTGCGGATTGGCAAAGATGGTATCTGCCTGTTTCTGCGCATACCAGAATTGTTTCTCGATGGCGTACTGGTCATTGGTGCAGCCGGCGAGCAATGCCGCGAAAATAACCAGGATCCCGAAAGTAGCGAGTGTGCGTTTCATTATTTTTTATTCCTATAGAGTAGGTATAAAAATGCCGTGGAATAGGTGATCAATAGGTCTACTACCAGCGCGCTGATAAAAACTCCTGCTAACAGGACGATCAGTATTATCTCGGGGAAGGCCTTTCGGATGAGGAACGCGGCGTTGTAGTTTAAGACGATGATCGGCAGATACGCAAGTATAGGCAGCGTCACCAGCAGCAGGGTTTTGCCAAACAGGTCCTTGAAGGCTACGAATGAGCGGAAAATGCAGGTGATGAAACGCTGGTTTTCCGCCATCAGCGCAGGTATCGCGTAAGTAAAGAGCGCCTGGATAACGATGGCCACAGCCAGATTGATGATGACTGCCAGCGGCCCTAGCCATAGCGCGGCGGGAATAAATAGCAGTTTGCGGTGGCCGGCGATGAAATATTTTACCAGCGCCGTCGAACTGAAGCGCAGCGCCAGGTAGAACAGCACGGTGACGACCAGGATGATCGCAAAAAGCACGAGGTATTTTTTGAGGGCGGTTTTCAGGGAATTGTCGAAACGCGCCTTGCCTTTGGTAAAAACATCGACCGCCATGGCGACCGCGGTACCCGTTAAAAGCGAGCCGAAGAAAACCGACAGGAACATCCTTGACAGCGATGAGAGTTTAGGCAACAGGAGAAAATTTGCCGGGTAATGCAAGAAGCGCTCTCCCCAAAAAGTCCTTATCGGCGGCCCGAGCACCAGGCGCAGCGGTTCGCGAGGTGCCAGGAATAATATGAGCAGGAAAACGCTTTCTAAAATCGCAAAAATAAAAAATGGCCAGAAAAATTCCGGAGTGCTGCGAATAGCTCTGAAGGTCTGCGTGTAGGCGTTTTTTATGGTTGGGGTTTGGTTTTGGGGGTTCATTATAAGTTTAAAAAAGCAAACAACTCATTAAATATAGCATTTCTATGCCTAAAAGTCAAGGCGCAGGCCCTTCTTTTTTTATAAGGGCGTTACTTATAGAATAGCACTTTTTGTGCCATTTCTCTAACATAATACAATATAATCGGTTAAAGTAAAAAATTTGAGTAAAAGCTAAACCTTTGTTATATCAATAACTTACAATTTTAATGAAAAAAATATTGCTTCGAGCGTTCAGCGAAAAACCTTCTTTCGAGATATCGCTTTCCCGATGTTTACTTTTATCAACAATGTTTACTTGGGAAAGTAGGGTTGGGCGCGCAGAAGCATCTCTTCGATGGTACTGGAGTAGAACAATTCCATGGTTTTGTCGTCGGGGATTTCGATGCGCAGGAATTTTTGCACTTCCAAAAGCAGCTCCATCCGTCCGAGCGAATCCAGGCCCAGGTCAAGCTCCAGGTGGTCGCTTAAACTGACCTCGCGGCCCAGGCGCTCCGAGAGATACTTCAATAATTTCTGGCAGGTCGGATCGGACAACAGGCTCAATTCGTCTTCCGTCAGCACTTCGTCTTTTCTCTTGGCGGAAGATGCGACGACACCGCCGTAACGGCTGGCAACTTTATGGCGCATGAGTTTTCCCAAAGCAGTCCGGGGGAAGACTTCATCGGCCAGCACAAAACCTTTGACGCGTTTATAACTGGGCAGGCCGCGCGAGAGGCTGTCCAATTCCGATTTTATTTTTTCTTCCGTGTGCAGCGACTCGCCGTGGACGCGCAGATTTTCGTCATGCGGCAAGACAACGGCAAACAGCTGGTTGGCCCCTTCGGCAAAGGCTTTGCCCGCCGAAGTGAATATGCAGATCTCCTTGATGAAGGGGCTCATGGAATAATGTTTCTCAATCTCCTCCGGGTCGACTTTTTTGCCGGAGCTCAACACGATCATTTCATCCTTGCGGCCGCTGATATACAAATACCCTTCCTCATCAAGATGGCCGAGGTCTCCGGTCAGGAACCATCCTTCCGGCATCACCCGCCGGCTCTCATCCGGAAGTTGATAGTAGCCTAGCATCACGTTCGGGCCTTGCACCGCTACCTCCCCTACCCCGTTTTCATCCGGGCGGTTTATCTTAACCATGACCCCGGGTATGGGCAGGCCTACAGAGCCAAGTTTGGGCTTTGCCAGCGGGTTGAAGGAAACGATCGGAGAAGTTTCGGTCAGGCCGTACCCTTCCAGGATCGTAAAGCCCCATTTAAAAAAATCCCGGGCGATCCTCGGCTCAAGCCGCGCGCCGCCGGAAATAAGAAAGCGCAGGTTCTCGCCGAAATTTTTGTGCAGCTCGGAAAGCAGGTCTTTGGCCGGGTTGATGCCGAAGGTTCTTCGCAGCCACCAACAGGCCGGCAGCAGCGTATGCAGTAATATTTTCTTGAACGTCGGCAGTTTCTCAAGCTTATCGGTGATGCCGTGGTCAAACAGCGAAAAAAGCTGCGGCACTCCCACCAGCGCGGTTACTTCGGTTTCGTTCAGGCAGTGCAGGATATCGTCGGAGCTGATGCCCGCGGGATAACTTACGCGCGCGCCTTCCAAAAGCGGCAACAGGCAGGTAACCGTGAACGGATACGTATGATGCAGCGGTAGGAGCGCCAGGAATACCTCCTGGTCGTTGGTGATCCCCATCTGGGTTATCGCGCGGACATTCGATAAAAGGTTATTGTGCGATAAAAGGACTGCCTTGGGATTATCCGTGGTGCCGGAGGTATAAAACATCGCCGCCGGATTTTCCGGAGACTGCGTCGCGCGCTGCGCGTCTTGCGAGGAAAGGCTGAGCCTCTGCAGTGTCTCTTCCGAGTCAACCGGGATGACTTCCAGCGTCTTAATGTCTGCCAGATACGTGCGCAGGTCATTGCAGTTTTGCTTGGCGCACAGCAAAATGCGCGCGCCCGAATGCAGCAAGAGCTTGCGAATATCCCGGAACGGCATTTTTACATCCAGCGGCACTGCTACCGCGCCGGCGTACTGCACGGCCATGAATGAGATCGGCCATTCCGGCTGGTTCGGCAGCATGATGGCGATGCGGTCAAGCGGCTGGATCCCTTTAAAATAAAAAAGATTCCCCAGCTTTATCGCCTGATAATACAGCTCGATGTAGGTCAGGATGTGAAAATGTTTGATCTTGGGATACAGGATCGCCGGTTTGGTGGGGCGCTCTTGGACTACCTTGGCGAATTCGTCAAATATGGTAAGGGTGCTGTTGTCGTATGCCATCAGCGTTCCGGCGGAAACTCTGGGCGATACTGCGGCTCCAGCCCATCCAGGAAAAAGGTCATGAGGCTGGGCATTTGCTGCTGGATTTTGTATTCGCTTTCCTGCAGGTTGGCAAAGTACGGCGTTATCGGGCCGTAGTAATCGATGGTCTGGCCGACCGCGTGGAACACGAAGCTGTGCATGCGTAGCAGCAGGCACAGGGATGAGTCCATGATCGCGTAGAGGTGCGTGATGCCGCGGCGCTTACATTCCTGGTAGAGTTCGCGGTAAACGCCGAAGATCATCGGTTTTAAGCGTTTGATGGTGGGGTCCTCCTCCTGCTCCGTCGGACGGTATTCCGAGTCGGGGCTGTAATATATGCCGTCGGCTTTGCGGCGGCGGTAACGCTTACTGATCGCCAAGAGCGACGCCTCCCCTAATTTTGCATGGTCAAGGTCGTCAGGCTGGATCTCAAGCTTGTCGAGGAAATGCTTTTCTAAAGGGAAGCCGAGCGGTGAGTCGGGAATGAGGCGCATGCAGGCGATGATACCTTCCTGGTCTTCGGCGATGAAATGCAGGGCGTACTGGTCGTATTTATCCTTGATGACGTCGTTGGGAAAGTCGTGCGGCTTGACGAGGGCAAGTTCTTCGCAATAGACCTGGTAGCGCAGATGAAAGATCGGCTCCGGAGATTCGTTCTGCGCGAGCATGCGGAATGTGAATCGCGTCTGCCCAATGAATTCTTTGTGCATGTTATCCCCAAGAATACCATGATTTTACACTTCCGTCAAGTCCCTCCAAATCTTCCCCCTCCCCAAAAACCCAGACCGTTTCTGGTTTTTCTAAAAAACCCAGAAACGGTCTGGGTTTTCGAAGCGAGGGCTTTAGGGGCTTGACAGAAAAGTAAAGTTGGGGCATAATAAAAGTATGGAAAATCGCAAAACCGAACGGCTCCCCGTCAAGCTTCCGATATTTTACGCGCTGAAGGAAGGCGATCCGTGGATCGGGCCGGTCCCGCTGGCGGATATCGGCGGCGGCGGCTTGATGTTCAACAGCGACAAATCAATCCTCAAAGACACCATCCTGCAGCTGAAGATCGACCTGCCCGACGGCCAGGGCCCTCTTATTTTCAAGGGCGTAGTCACCTGGGGCCGCGCATCCTCTTCTACGAGCTGGAACATCGGCACCAGGTTCCACAAAATGAAACATCGCGACCGCCAGCGCTACCTGGCGTTCATGTGCGAAAATATCCTTAACCTGTATCTAACCGACGAAGGCAAGGTCGCCACCGCATGAGCCCGCCGACCCCCGTTGCCTTAACCCGCGCAGACAATCTCCTCGATTTCATTAATGCCATCGAATACCGCATCGCCCGCAGCCGGGAAGAGCTGGAGAAGGCGTATGCTTTGGTGTACCGCGAGTACCTGAAGCGCGGTTACGTAAAAGAGAATCCTTCCGGCATGAGGATCTCGATCCACAACGCCGGCCCGCAGACCACGACCTTTGTGGCGATCTCAGGTTCGGAAGTCGTGGCGACCGCGACGATCATTCCGGACTCTCCCCTCGGCCTGCCGATGGACGCCATCTATCACGAAGAGCTGAACCAGTTCCGCGCCAAAAAGCTGAAACTCTGCGAAGTCTCGATGCTGGCCAGCGACACGGAACTCTTCCAGCAGGGCGTCTCCATGATGTTGAACAGCCGGAAACTCTTCTTCGTCTTCTTTCTCTTCAAATTGATGTTCGACTATGCCAAGGATGCCCTGAAGCTCGACCTTATCTGCATCACCATCAATCCCAAGCACAAGCTGACCTACGATTTCCTGATGTTTAAGGATTTGGGCGGCTTGCGCACATACGGCAGCGTCAACGGCGCTCCGGCCATCGCGGAGTATCTGGAGATCGCCACCGCCGAGGATGACTGCCGCCGCTCCGCCAAGCCCGGTATCGCCAAGATGTTCTTTGCCGCCAAGACCGACCCGGAAAAATTCAGCGGCAAATACGCCCTCACCCGCGCCGACCTTGAATACTTTTTCCAGGAGCGGACGAATATTCTTACCACCGCCTCAAAAGACCATCTCGACTATCTCAAATCCTGCTATTGATTAAAAGAGGTAGAAGAGTTCGGCGTAGGCGCGGCTTTTCTTGCGGAATTGGCCAAAAGTGCCGGTAGGATCCCCTTGAAATATATCAAACCCCGTTCGTAGCTTCCAGTTGTCCGTCAATTTATACGTTATCTTCGGCCGGTACAGAAGGTTTTTGTCCATCAGTCCGGCGATGACCAGAAATTCCAGCTCAAGCGCATTATTCAAGAACCCCCTGCTGACCCAGAAAGAAACGGCGTTATCCACCCGCCGCGCATTGGCAAGCCGCCGGTCGTATCCGCTGATTATCCTTTGCATGAACTGCAGGTTGGTATCGAACTTGTCGAAAAAGGTGTAATCGGCGCCCAGAAGGTAATCGACAAAATCCCGGCGCACCACCCCGTCGGGATTGGTGTCGTCGAAAATCGAAAAATACCCCTTGCGGTTATAGACGCATTCGCCCTTGAAAACGATGTTCTTGACCTCCTTGGCAAAAGTCGCTCCGTATATATCCAGTCGCTTGTATCGCGGGGTAAAATTATACACGCCGGCATCGATGGTCCGGTAGAGCACCGGAGATTTATCCCAGGTGTGCAGATAAAACGCCGCCACATCCCAGCCGCGCATAAGATATGACAGCCGCAGGCCTGCCTCGCTATTTTCGAAACTGCGGCTTGGCTTTGCCGGGTCGACGTAGGTCAAGGATGTCCCCTGCGGTACCGGCGGCAAAACAAAAAATTCCGAGCCGCTTACCGGCAGGCGGTTGAATTCCACCGCCGGGATCCAGACCGCCTCTGCATGGAAGGCGTCTTTGGCGTATTCGATGTCTGCCCCCCACTCCGGAATGCGGATCATGTCAAAGTCCGGCAGCACCGATTCGCGCAGGTCCTTGGCGTTAACCACATCGGCAAAAAACAGCCCGACCGCCTCGCCCCAGACGATCTGCTGTTTTCCCAAGCGGACATCCAGGGCGCCGCTTGAATAATCCAAATAGGTGTCGCGGAACTCGGCCAGCGTCTTCTGGCTGGAGGCGACGTTTTTGGCGTAATTATCCGTGCCGTCATATACCGCATCGTAATAAAACCTGCCGCTTATTTTGAATTTTGCCTGATCGGAAAATTTGCCGGTCTCAGAAAGGATGAGCTGATTGCGAATCTTGGTCAAGCCCGTCGGCTCGATGATTCGCCAGGCGGTTTCGTTCTTGAGGCTGCCGTGCTGCTGCCATCCCAGGCTCTGGAAAAAGGCGACCGCCGTATCCACGGGCGAAGTCTCGGCAGCCGCTGCCCCGGCCAGGCACAAAAGCATCCCCATAACCAGAACGCTTCTGTACGGTGCGCTCATTGGATAAATTTCTTCATGTAGTCTTTCGCGAAATATTTTTCCGGTATTTCGCCGACGCGGATGTCGCCGTAGGTAATCACGGACTTTTTGCCCTTAGTGATCGGGTCCTCCATTACCAGGCGGGTCGGCCGCAGCTTTTCCGCAAGCATGGCATAATTCTCATAGGAACAATTCTTCAGCAGCCGGCCGGACAAGGCGTAGAATTCCGCCTTCAGCGGCCAGTAGGTCTCTTTTTCCGCCCAAAGAATGACTTTTGCGTAGGTTACTTCGCCATTCTTCGCCAGAAGCTCTAAAACATAATAATTTTTATCCGCGATACGCTCTTCCCGTAAAATTTTAGCGTCGTAGTCTCCCGCAAAATTCAAGCGCGCGATATCGCCGTTAGAAACCTCTCCAATAAGCCGCTCCTGCATTGAAAGCCGCAGAGGTTTCGAAACATCAGGAAAAAACGCCCAGAGGTCCTTTTCCCGCATGAGCAGGATCCTGCCGCGCTCGGTTTCGGGAAAAACTGTCTTGATGATAGTGCGTTCCGGGCCTTTGACCATAACTTCGTAACGCGCGGCCTTCGGCGCTCGATTAGGCAGATAGCTGACGACTTCTACCGCGATGGTGTAATCCACTTGCGGGCTTCGGACGTCATCGACTTTCTGGATAATTTCCGCAGGGGCGATCTGCGCAAGGCTACAGGCAGGCCCAATCACACAGGCGGCGATAGCGGCCGCGAGGATTATTCTCTTCATTTATGCCTCAAGGCGTCGGCTATCTCCAGGCGCGAAGCCCGGTATGCCGGATAGAGCGAGGAAACCACCGCAGTAAAAAGCGAAACGACGAATGCCAGCACAAGCATCGACGGCACCACCTTCGGCTCGGAAAGCCAGAACATGGTCGTACCCGGCGGCGGCGGCATGGTGATGCCGATGCGCGAAACTATCGCAGTCACGATGATCCCGGCGGCGACGCCGATGATCCCGCCGAGCAGCCCCAAGGCAATGCCCTCATACATAAAAAGATTCAGCACCCCGCGGCGCTTCGTCCCCAGCGCCATGATGGTGCCGATCTCGCTTATCCGCTCAAACACCGCCATATTCATGGTATTGAAAATACTCAGTATCACGATAATGATGACGACGATCTTGATAATAAGGAAAAACCGGTTGAACAGTTTGACGGTTTGCGCGTAATATTCGCTTATCTCTTTCCAGGAGCGCAGTTCCAAATTCAGGCCTTTTGCATCGAAGATCTGCGCCAGCTCCCGCTTAACCCTGGCAGTGTCTTCGGTCCTATCCAGCATGACCACCAGCGACTGGACCGCGTCTGTCGCCAGTAATTTCTGCGCCGTCGCTAAGGGGAGCCGCAAAAAGTGGTCGTCGTAGGCCTGCGAAGAAGTATAAAAAGTCCCTTTTACGTCTACATCTAGTGCGTTGACCGAGCCGTTGACGGTATTGGTCAACAAAACCAGAGAATCCCCTGTCTTGGCGCCGATAGCCGCAGCCAGGCCCTTGCCGAGCATGACGCTGTACGTGTCGCCTGAGGTAATGGCCTGTCCGGAAGTTACGATCACCCCTCCCAGCGTCAGGTTGTCGGTTGACTTGCGCAAATCCTGCGCCAGCGCCTGTGTAGTCTTTTCATGTTCCGGATTGACGCCCATCCCCAGGAACGAAATCGTGTTTTCCCCCGTACTGATCAGTCCGGAAAATTGCAGCCGCGGGGTCACAAATCTTATCCCCTTGACGCCCTGCGCAAGCGCGATGATCTCTCCGGGATTTTCGATAAGATATGCGTAGGGCTCGACCCTCCCCTTCTCGAGATATCCTCTCTGGTATATCTGGATATGGCCGGTGTGAGCTTTGATGTAGCTTTCCCGCATCTTGTAGAATATGTCCTCGAAAAATCCGCCTGCGGTGATCAGCGCCACGCAGCCAAAGACGATGGTCGAGAGCGTAATGATCGTCCTGGTTTTGTGCCGAAAAATATTGCGGATGGCGATTTTAAGCGTGATCATACGATTGCCCCGTCAGCCAGCCAGACAACGCGGTTGGCCTTATCAATGATCTTCTGGTCGTGCGTCGAGAAAATAAAAGTGGTCTTTTTTTCGGAATTGATCTTTTTCATCAGGTTCAAGATCTCTTCGCCGGTCGCGCGGTCGAGGTTTGCCGTCGGCTCATCCGCCAGAACCAAAAGCGGCGAGGCCACGATTGCCCGGGCAATGGCGACCCGCTGCTGCTGTCCGCCGCTTAACTCCAGCGGCCGGTGCCCGCCAAAATTAGCCAGCCCTACGCTCTCAAGCGCTGCCTCAGCCATCTGGCGTTTCTGCAGCGGCGCCAGTCTGCGATGCAGCAAAGGGTACTCGACATTCTCAAGGGCGGTCAATACCGGCAGGAGATTAAAATTCTGAAAGATGAAACTTAATTTATGCGCGCGGATATCCGCAAGCTGATCCGAGGAAAGCCCGGAAGTCTCCATCGAGTCAATGTGCACTTGGCCTGCGGTCGGCTTATCGATACAGCCGATAAGGTTAAGGGCAGTAGTCTTGCCGCTGCCCGAGGGGCCGGCAATGGCCAGGAACTCCCCTGCCTCCACGATAAGATTGATCCCTTTCAGGGCCTGCAAGGTGATCTTGCCCAGCTGATAATCTTTACGGACATTGTCCAGCCTGACTATGCACATGCTCTTATTGTATCATTTTTTGGCGCAAATAACATCAAAAGCACAGGATGGAGCATCAACACTGAAAACAGGCCGCCTACTCCCAGCAAAGAACATAAAACCCCGAAATTATGCAAAGGCAAGAACCTCGACGAGGACGCCAACCCCAGCCCCAGAATTAATATGAGTGGAGTAATGGCGCACTTGCCCTGGTTAAGAAGTTCAGCTGCAATAATACCGCAGCCGATATTCGCCGCCATGAGTGTGACACTGTCCAGGCGTATCCCCGTGCATCCCATAATGCCGAAATTAAGCAGCACCGGAAAAGCCGCTGATAGCGTGTATATCAGGCTCATGACGAATGACAGG
>Ga0335071_10005003_pt1 | contig 13834 bp, 11 predicted proteins | sample Lox_Sample_15_FD_206724 | JGI IMG/M metagenome (GOLD analysis project Ga0335071, IMG submission 206724) | Soil microbial communities from Loxahatchee National Wildlife Refuge, Florida, United States - Lox_Sample_1.5 | ecosystem: Environmental > Terrestrial > Soil > Wetlands | place: USA... | reverse complement strand
CGGTCGCCCCCGGCTACACCGACCCCCCCCTCCTCTCCTTCGCCAAGCGCGGCCCCTCCTTCAAGGTGTGGATGGACATGACCCCCACCGGCCGCCTGGCCAACCCCATGGAGGTGGCCGCGGTGGTGCTCTTCTTCGCCTCCGACGCCGCCAGCAACGTGACCGGCAGCATCGTCGGCTACACGCTCTGGTGACCGCTGCTCCCGCCGGGAGCAGCCCCGTCTTTGACGCCCGGCGCCGGGTGGAGGCACATGTGACCGAACCGCGGAAGTGGCCCCAGTCCATGATGTCGAGCCTCGGTGGCCGCTTCCCAGACCATCTCCCTGACGCCAACGGGCCACGCCCAGCTATGAAACAGGGTGGTGAGCGCGGCCGAAGCCGCACTCCTGGTCAGGAACCCGTCGGCGCGATCGACATTCTCACGAGTTGACTTCCCTTCCCTTCGTAGCGCCGCCGGATCCGACTTAACCGAACAGGGAACTCGAAGCGGACTCTTGAGCCTATCAAGCGGCGGTCTGACCTGAACCACGCCAAGACCAAAATCCCCGGTCGGCGTGACCGATCGATCACTGCCCGCTTGACGGAGATCGTCACTTCCCGCTCCTTGCGGCTGGTCCCGTTGCTCCTCAACGCCCGCTCGTTGTCGCCGCCGCCTAGCTTCAGGGCGGCGGCGTGATGGTGGCTAACAGTGATGCGGGGGCAATTCGTCCAAACGCAACGCCCACGGAGCACTTGCACGGGGCGCCCTTTGTGGGGCGGCCCAATTGGTCCCTGTTGATGGACCAAGTCTCAATTAGACAGTTTCGCCTCGCGGTATCGGCTTGCTGCACCGGGTCTTGAGCCGGGACTGCTTCACCGAGTCTCGCCCTCACCGGGTGTCATTTCGACGAAGCACTGACAGGGTTTGCATGATCTCGCGCCATCAGATCCCGGTCCTCGTCGCACTCTACATGGTCCCGGCCCTTGGGGTCACAGCACTGAGCGGATGCGCCACGCCGCGACTTGCGTACGAGGCACCCAAGAGCGAGGCTCCTCAACTGTGCTCGGAGTCGCCGAGGCGTTGGCCAGCCCGGTTGACCTGGGGCGTGGTCTTGTACTGCGGGCGGGCGTTACACGGAAACCTGGATCAATGCGGATGCTTCGCCGATGAGCTTCAGAAGCTCTCCCCGGACCCCACCGCTACTGCGGAGCCGGAAGAGATGGCCGCAGCAAAGAAGACCTGCGGCATCAAGCTCGAGGCCGTGACCCCGGAGCCAGCGGTGGCGCCGCTCGACGGGGTGGCGCTTTAAGTCCCATTGTCCCTGGTCCCGCCGGCCATGGGCGATTTGGCCGAGGCGATGCCGGCCACAACTCTCATGCTGGGCAGGGCGCGGGGACGTGGTGGCGCCGTCCGAAGCACGGAGTTTGGGCCGGCTGGCCGCTGAGCGCGTCCCCAGGGCCCCGGGACCCCTCTTTAGCGACAGAAGCTGGCTGCGACCAACCCCAAGGCCGATTTCCCTATCGTTGCCACCAGGGGATCGGTCGGGGCCGATGAGTCGCTGGATACCTCAACTCGCCTCTGAGGGCTGCATGAGCTCGAGGATCTCGTTGTCGGGTCCACGAAAGTAAACGTACCACAGTCCTGCGAGGCCCTTGCCATCCTCGCCGATACATGCGGGGGGTTTATGGAACTGTACCCCCTTCGATCTCAAGTATTCATACGTCTTTGCCATATCGGTGGGGCGGAAGCAGATGTGCATGCCGCCGAAATCGCAGGTGCGGGAGACGATCGGCTCTCCCCTCGGGCTCAAGTACTGGATGAGCTCGACGAGAGTGTTCCCCGCAGAGAGGAAGACGATGTGCTGCCTAGGCTTCGTGCCAGGCAAACCCATCATCACCGGATCGGCATCGAATACTTCATTCACCTCTTCCTTCAGGCCTAGCAAGTCTCGATAGAAGGCCAACGACTTGGCCATGTCCGAGACTATGACGCACGCGTGATGCACGCCAGCGAGCAACATACTCACCTCCGCAGCGGTCTGGGGGCCCCATTGCCGGACCTTCCCGGCACCTCACATCGCAGGCACCTTGATGCGCTTGCCGCCCTCTCTCCCGCTCCGATAGATTGCATCCGTCACAGCCGCGACCTGACACGCATCTGCGAAGCTCGGCACCGAATAGACGGCATCCGCCTGTCCCAGAAGCTGCAGACCGAAATGCAGGTACAGCCAGCGGAAATACTGCAGGTAGCCGTTGCTCATTCCCGGAATGGTGTCGACGTTCAAGTGCCCATCACTACCCGATCCGGGGTCGGAAACGTGGATGTGGGTCCAGCCCCGCTGGTGGATCGGGACCTTCGAGCCGTCGATCTGCCTCTCCGAATATAGCCTCACGTATGATTGGTTCTCGAGTTCCCACTGCACTCCGCCTCGATTTCCGTGAATGCTGGTCTGGAAGAAGACCTTCCGTCCCGTCGAGGTTCGGTTCGAACGCAGGGTGAGGACGCATCCATTCTCGAAGTATACAAACGCCTCGTACGCATCTACCGCCTTGTCCTTGACCCTCTCGTCGAACCCATCGAGCATCCTCAGCTCCTCACCGTCGCCCGTGTACATCCGGGTCCGGGCAGCCACCTCGGTGATCTTCTTCCCCAGGATGAACTGGGAAATGTCAACTTGATGAGCCCCGAGGTCCTCTATCACGCCCCCTAGCCCCTGCTCCCTGTCGAACCGGAAGTCGACTCGGTTGCCACGTCCCCAGTCCTGCAGGAACTCAGAGGTCCCCTCAAAATAGCCGGACTCTCCGAGAACGAGCCCGTCGCGCACGAGTCGGCGTGCCTCGAGAACGCCCGGTGCTCCCTCGTACCCGAAGGTCACCATCGTCGGAGTCCCGGCCCTCGAGGCTACGGCCAGCATCTCTCGGGACTGCTCCAGCGAAGCGCCCAAGGGCTTCTCGCAGACCACGGCCTTACCAGCCTTCAGCGCGGCGATGGCCATCGGTGCGTGGTCCTTGTTGGGAGTCGTGACCACGACCAGGTCCGCCTTGCCAATCTCCCTTTCCCACGTGGTAGACGCACGGCTGAAGCCGTACATCGCGCGTGTCACCTCCAGCTTTCCTTGATTCCGCCCGGCCACACAGTCCAGCACGAACTCCAGGCCACGCGGCCTCAGCTGGATGTTCGCCTCCAGGATGGCCCTTGGATGTGCCACGCCCCCCATGAATCCCTGCCCGATCACCAAGACGTTGACCCTCTTCATGTGATCTTCCCCTGTGCTCAGTAGCTCTTGCCCTCGACGAAATACGAACAGATCCTCTCTTCGGTGGCCTCCTCCGAGCTCAGCTCCGCAGCGATCCTCCCATCCGATATCACGATCACCCTATCGCTCATTCCCAGGATCTCCGGCAGATCCGAGGATATGAGGATAACCGCCACCCCCTCGTCGCAGAGCCTGCGTATGAGCCGGTATAGCTCCTGCTTGACGCCGACATCGATCCCCTGCGTCGGCTCATCTAGGACGATCAGCTTCGGGTTGAGCTTGAGCCATCGACCGACGATTACTTTCTGTTGATTGCCGCCGCTCAACGAGGAAATTTCCTGCTGGATGCTCGCCACCTTGACGTCCAGATCCTCGACTATGTGATTGGCCTCCTTCTTCCCCTTCCTGTCATTCACAAACCCCATCCGGCTGATCCTATCCAGGATAGGGACGATGGCATTCTCCTTCACGGAAAGCGACGAGAGGATCCCCTCACCCTTTCTGTCCTCTGAGACGTAGACGAAGCCCGAGGCCATGGTCTTCTTCAGCGCCACCTTGCGGCTTTTGCGCCGTCCATCGAAGACGACCCCTCCCCCGTCCACCGGATCGAGCCCGAAGACGCTTCGCATCAGCTCCGATCTTCCGGCCCCGACCAGCCCTGCCAGCCCGAGGACCTCCCCTCGGTACGCCTTGAAGCTGATGTCGTGCAAGACACCGTCTCGCCTCAGGCCAGTGACCTCCAGAATGGGATCGCCCCGGCTCCTCGAGCCGCTCTTCTCCGGGTAGACCATGTTGAGCGGCCGACCGATCATCAAATTGATCAGCTGCTCTCTTTGCATCTCCGTCGACTTGAGGGTCCCGGTGAGGCGTCCGTCGCGAAGCACCGTCACTCGGTCCGTGATTTGGAACAGCTCGTCCAGCCGGTGCGAGATGTAGATGATCGAGATGCCCCGATCCTTCAAGCCCCCGAGGACCTTGAACAGGTTGGCGGTATCGTTCAAACCCAACGACGATGTGGGCTCGTCAAGGACTATGATCTTGGCATTCAACGCCAGCACCCGGGCGATCTCCACGGCGTGCTTTTCCGGCGCGCTGAGACGGGCCGCCTTGGTATGGACATCGAGCGATCCGAAGTTCAGGCTCCTCAAGAACCCCTTCGTCAATTCACTCATCCTCTTCGAGTCGATGGATCCCCTCTTCTTCATCGGCTCGTTCCCGATGAAGACATTCTCCGCCACATCGAGATCCGGAATGAGCCTCGGCTCCTGGAACACCATGCCTATACCCAACTCCTCGGCGATCCGCGGGTTGCCGATGACGCATTTCTTGCCCCACAGATGTATCTCGCCACCCTTGTCCGGCTGATGTACCCCGGAGAGGATCTTCACCAGCGTCGACTTCCCCGCCCCGTTCTCACCCACGAGTCCGTGGACTTCGCCGGCGTAGCAAGAGAAGTTCACGCCATCCAGCGCCTTACCGCCGTCGAAGGTCTTGCTGATGTTCTTCATCTCCAGGACGGGTTCGCCCATGTTACCCCCAACTACGCCGCTCCCCTGTTGCATCAGGCCTTCGTCCTCGCCAGACCGTGGTAGAGCGCCACCGCCAGGATGAACACCAACGCCTTAGCGATGAGCTGGATCTCTATCGCCAATCCCGCGTAGACGATCACGTTGGTCACCAGTCCTATTAGCAAGACCCCGATCATCGTGTAGATGACCCCGCCACGCCCACCCTCGAGCATCGTCCCGCCCAGCACCACGGCGGCGATGGAGTCGAGGTCCATCCCCTTCGCCGACCAGTTGTCGGCCGTATTGATGTAACCGCTCAAGATGACGGCGCTCAGCGCCGCCATCACCGAACAGATCACGTAGCTCGCGATCCGGACGCCGTCGGTCCGGATTCCCATCGAGTGAGAAGCCTTCTCGTTGACGCCCACCGCATACAGGTGTCGCCCAAAAATCGCCTTCTTCAGGACCACGTGGCTGACCACCATCACCAAGAGGAACACCAGGAAGGCAACCGGTATGATCCCGAGCTTGCCCGACCCGAGGAACCTGACCGAGCGCGGGATGTACCCGAACGGCGCGCCGTTGGTCAGAATCAACCGCAGCCCGTTTAGCACAACCGCCACACCCAGCGTGACAACGAATGCCGGGACGCGCCTCTTCACGATGATGAATCCGTTGACGAGTCCGATCCCCGCGCCGACGAGCAGCAATACCGGGATCGTCCAGGGGACAGCCGCATCCTTGCCCAGGGTCAGGTTCGCTAGCAGAACGTTGATGCAGCTCATCAAGGAAGCTACTGAGAGGTCGATCCCGCCCCCCAACACCACGAACGTCTGCCCCAAGCTGACGATTCCGATATACGAGGATTGGCAGAGGATATTGAGGATGTTGTTCAGCTTGTAGAAGGAGGGGAACAGAATGGCGCTGCCGGCGAGGAAGACCAGCAATATCGTCAGTATGCTGTTTCTCCTGAGACTTCCCTTTAGCGTCGCCTTCGTCGGGAGTAGCATTCCGCCACCTCGCCCCGCATCACTCAGACGGTCTTGATGCCCCGCAGCACGACGGCCACCAAAATGGCTCCACGCAACGCCATTTGCCAGTAACTGGAGACGTTGAGCATGTTCAGAATATTGGCGATCATCCCCAGCGTCAGGACTCCCGCGTAAGTGCACAGGACGCTCCCCCGCCCGTTCACCGTCCCCCCCAAGAACGCGGCCGTGATCGAGTTGATCTCCACATCCGATCCGATGTTGGGGTCGCCGATGCCCATCCGACTGGTCAGGAAGAAGGCGGTAACGACCGCGAGCAAGCTGGAGATCACGTAGGTGATGATCAGCACCTTGGCGGTGTTGATCCCCGAGAGCCTCGAGAACTCCAGGTTGCTACCCACCGAGTAGACGTACCGACCGTACTTTCTCCTGGCCAGTACGTAAGCGGCCGCCGCCAAGACGAGGACCAGCAGGATCAACGGGAAAGGGATGAAGGCGATGGTCCCGTTCGCGAAATAGGAGAACGCCGAGGGCATGCTCCCCGGTGGATACTTGGTATAGAGGTAGGTCACCCCCTGCACGAGCGACATCGAGGCGAAGGTCGCGATGAACGGGGCGAAGTGGAGCTTGGAAATCAACACACCGTTCAGCAAGCCGACCGAGCCGCCGATGATGATCACCAGGAGCATCACGGGGACGAGGTACTCCAGCCGCCCATCGATGATGCCGCTCGTGAGGCAGGAGGCGAGGCTGATCACCGACCCGACGGACAGGTCGAAACCACCGCTGATCATGACGAACGTCTGGCCGATGCTGACGAAGCCGAGGCTCACGCTCTGCACGAAGATGTTCCGGGCGTTGGAGCCTGTCCGGAACGAGGGGATGAAGATCGTTGCGGCTACGGCCACGACGATCAGCAGGTAGAAGATCAGCGATTGCTCCCGGTACTTCCGCAAGAACGACCGGACTACTCCCGACTCCTGCTGCGCTTCTGACGAGGATGTCGTTGAGATGGTTGCCATCGATCTCTTCCCCATCTTGCGCCGTCGTAGTGAGCAGGCGTCCCTGCCCTTGGAACGGAGAGGCTACCACCATCTTCTCGCGTCGATTCAAGCGAGAGGGTCGCTCGTGGCCGAGGAGGCGGTCACCGACGCGTCTCGACGTCCCTTCGCGACCCTCCCTGACACCTGACAATCGCTCCCTGGAGGCGGAACTCCAAGGTTCACTGCTTCTTGTAGACCTTGTTGATGACGTCTTCGGGCAACCGCTGGTCCACCAGGAACCCGTCGGGCATGTCCTCTCGGACGTAGTCCTTGAGGGTGTCGTTCGTGATGTAGAGGCAGGGCACCCAGTACTCGTGCGGCACCGGCAGCCCCTGCATGATGGCGGCGGCCGCATCCACCGCCACCGCCCCCATCCACACCGGAATGCTGGCGCCGGATCCATTGAACTTGTACTTCGCCCACTGCTTCAGGTACCTGTTGGTATCGTCGCCGGAGATGGGCGGGATCTTCAGGCCGGCATCCACGTATGCGTCGATAGCACCGGAGTTGGAGGAGGTGCCATCGGTCCAGATCCCGTCGATCTTGTCCCCGAACTTCTGAATGAGGCTGGCGGTGGTGGTCTTCGCCTTGGCCACCGAATAATAGACGTACTCGGTTGCCAGCACCTTGATGTTCGGATGGCTCTTCAACTCGGACCTGACGGCGGCAAGGCGGGCCTCGGCCGCGCCGGAGCCCGGGACCCCTGACAGGATGACGATGCTGCCCTTATCGCCCAGCTGCTGCGCCAGCCAGTTCATCGTCTTGTGGCCGATGACCTCGTCGCTGTTTGCCACGAACGTGACGTAGTTATCCGTCGTGATCTTCCGGTCGACGACGACAACGGGCACTCCCTTCTTCATTGCCTTGTCCACGGCCGGATTGAGCGCCTTATCCGTCGCCGCCGACAGGATGAGGACGTCGATGCCCTTGTTCAGCAGGTCCTCGATGTCCGCCATCTGCTTCTCTGGGCTATCGTTGGCGTTGGTGATGTAGACCTTGCCGAACTCCGGGTAGCGCTTGAGTTGCGTTTCCACATGGGCCATGAAGGAGACGCGCCAGTCGTTGGAAACCGAGGCGTTGCTGATTCCCACCGTCCACGGCGGCGTCTTCTTGTACTTCTCGGTGTTGACGACCTTACCGTTCGGCCAGTACTCGACCTGCGCCCATGCAGGAAGGCTAGCGAAAAGACACGCTCCGATGACGAGCAAACCCAGTATTCTTCGCGACATGCTTACCAACCTCCAGAGGCTCTCCAGACTATCGGCCTTGGAACCGCCTCCATGTTGACGATCGTAACTGCCCTTCGCCAATCCAAGTCCTTCTCTCCTCCTTTGTCCCGCTGTTCGCTGCTCGGTACCTCCTGCAAGCGAAGCGCGAAATTGCGCTTACTAGATGTTGTTCGCCACCATGCACCCTTCCCAGATCGCGTCGCCGATCTTCCTCGGCGACTTGCAATCGCCGATTTCGTAGACCTCGCGCGACTTCCCCACGAGCGACTCGTACAGGCCCCTGTTCGGCTTGAGTCCTACGGCGAGGATCACGGTGTCCGCGGGGATCTCGAACCTGTTCCCTTCCTTGCCCTTGCACACCACGCCGCCGTCGGTGATCTCGACAGCAGTGGTCTCGAGTCGCACGTCGACTTTCCCGTCCTCCAGCAGGTCCAGAACCATGACCCTGTTGGCGCGATGGATTGTGTCGACCAGCTTGGGCAACATCTCCACCAAGGTCACCTTCTTCTTCCGCTGTGCCAGCCAAATGGCCATTTCACAGCCCTCGAGGCCGCCCCCGATCACCACGGCCTTCGACCCGATCTCCTTCTTGCCCAGGAAGCCGTCGATGGAGGTGACTACGTTCTTCCCCTCCACCCCGGGGATATTGGGGATGAGCGAGCCGGAGCCGGTCGCCACGATGACCACATCCGGCTTCTCCTTCTCCACGAGTTCGGGGGTCACTGCTTGGTTGAGCTTCACCTTCACGCTTAGCTTTCCCAGCCGAGTTTTGTAGTAGTCGAGGAGCCTTCCGATATCTCTCTTGAACGGAGGGGCGGATGCCTCGATGAGGTGGCCTCCCAGTTCGTCGGCCCTCTCGTACACCGTGACGTCGTGACCCCTCATCGTGGCGACGGATGCTGCCTCCATCCCCCCGACCCCGCCGCCCGCCACCAGCACCCGCTTCTTGACCGGCGCCGGCTTGATCGCGAAGTTCCTCTCGTTCGCACACAGCGGGTTCACCGCACAGGTCGTGAATTGGTACATCTCGCTCTTGTACATCTCCTCATGACATCCGATGCACGGCGTGATCTCGTCGGCCCGTCCCTCGAACGCCTTCTTCGGCCAATAAGCATCGGCCAAGAGCGGTCGGCCCAGCGCCACCATGTCCGCCTTCCCGTCGGCGACCAGCTTCTCCGCGAGCTCGGGGAGTCCCAGCTTCCCGGCGACGATGCAGGGGATCTTCACGGCCTGCTTCACTTTGCCGGTCAGGTCCGCGGCCATTCCCCACGGCTGGTAGATCGGCGGATGGGCCCAATACACGCTTTCGTAGCACCCGACATCCAGGTGCAGGCCATCGAACCCCGCCTTCTCCAGGATCTTCGCCAGCTCGATGGATTCTTCGACGTCGCGGCCGATCTCGCTTTCACCCACCCGCAGGGCCGACTTGAGCGGCGACTTGATGAAGTGCTTCACCCCATACCGGTAGGTGACAGGGAAGTCGCTCCCTGCCTTGTCCTTGATCTCGTAGAGGATCTCCTTGGCGAAGGTGAGACGCTGCTCCAGGTTGCCGCCGTACTTGTCCGTACGTTTGTTCCAGAGCGCGGTGGCGAACTCGTCGAGGAGGTACCCCTCGTGCGCGTGCAACTCGACGCCGTCGATGCCTGCCTTGACCAGGATCTTCGCCGCCTCACCGAATGACTTGACGATCTTCTTGATCTCTTCGACCGTGATCGGCCGGCACCGCTTGTCCGGCCTGAACACGCCCTCGTTGTCTGACGCCGATACCGGGATGAAGCGCTCGTCGTCGAACGCGTCCGGCCTCGCCACCCGGCCCCGGCCCGCGGAGAGCTGGAAGAAGATCGCCGACCCATACGAGTGTGCATACTGGGCGAGCTCGTTGTACACTCTCATTGAGGCGTAATTGAAGGTTACCCAATCGCACAGGCCATACTCGCGGTAGGTCAGGATGTCATCGGCTACCTTCATTGCGGTGGGGATGAGTAGCCCCACGCCTCCCTTTGCTCGCTCGGTGAGGTAGTCGACCCAGGCCTGGTTCACCACCCCGGTCTGCATGTCGAAGACCTGGTAGATGTCGCCCATCGGCGCGAGGGCGATCCGGTTCTTTATGAATGTCTTCCCGATAGTGATCGGCTTCTGCAGATTCTCGAAGTGCCTTTTTTCCTGCATACCGCCTCCACCTGGCGATCAGTCGACGGGACAAGATCACCGCATCATGTTTGATCACAATGATCGGCCAAGTCCGATCTCGCGAGCTGCCTCAGTCACGGCACGAATTCCACCTTCAGGGCGTCGGGATCGTACGCCTTCTTCATTGCCGCCGCACAATCCTCAAGTGGGAAGCGATGCGTGATGAGCTTAGTCCAAGGAAACTGCTTCCTGTGGCGGAGCATCATCTGGAAGTGAGCGTAGTACATGTCGTGGGGGTGATTGGTGTTGCCAATGAACAGGACATTCTTTGCCGCCAGGTGTCGATGCACGTTGAGTTCGACGCTGCCCGTGTCCACGAAGTTTCCGGTCTCGCAGTACGTCCCGCCTCTGCGTAGCATCCGCAGCCCCACATCGAGCACCTTGGGTAGACCAGCTGTTTCTACGACGACATCGGCGCCTCTTCCGTCGGTCTGGTCCCGGATGGCTTGGACCAACTCGGCATCGCTGCACTTCGAGATGTCGATCGCGACGTCGGCCCCAAACTCCCCAGCCAGCTTGAGCTTGAAGGGCCTCGAGTCGAGACCGATGATCTTGCCGGCGCCCAGCAGCCTGGCCTTGGCGATCATGGTCATGCCCACGGCACCGAGCCCCTGGACGACGACCGTATCTCCGAAGCCGAAGCCGCGTGCTTCCACCTGGTTGTACATCTTGGCCCGGTCCAGCAGGCTCGAGACCACGAAGATCTCGGAAAGCGCCGTCTCCTCGACGGTCAGTTCCTCGGGGACCTTGTAGACCCAGGCTTTGGGCGGCAGGTAGAGGTACTCGCCCCATCCGCCGGTGATGAATGGGAACCGGTCGCTACGGTACGTCATCCCGATGCCCTGGTGCTCCGAGCAAAAGGGCAGCGAGTGGATCCGCCGGCAGTACCAGCACCTCCCGCATATCACGTTGGGACAGTTCGTGACGCGGTCCCCGATCCGCAGCTCCTGGCCGGAGTATTCGATCTCCGATCCCTTGCCGTTCATTTCCACCACAGTGCCGGAGTTTTCGTGACCGTGGATGGCGGGGAACACCATGTCTTGCTCGGCTTCGGTCCCGCCGTACAGCGTCACGTCGCCATCGAACGCGTGCTTGTCCGTCCCGCAAATCCCGGACATCTCGACCTTTATGACGACGGCCCTTTCCTCTAGGTGGTCTGGGTAGGGAACCTTCTTGAACTCCACCTTGCCGGGACCCGTCATCATCACAGCTCGAACAACATCCGGCCTTGCCATTGTCTCCTCCTTACTCGCGATCCGCTCAACCTACCAAATTCCAGATTGACGGCGCTCCCTCACGTCCGGTCAGCCACGTATTGTCGAAGTGTCTGAATCGACCGCATGGCGGCTTCGCGCGGATCGGGCGACGGCAAGACCTCCACCCCGATCACGCCCTGGTAGCGGTTCGCCTCGAGGCACGACAGCAGACGCCGGAAGTCGATGTGCCCCGCTCCAGGGTAGAGCCGGTTGCTGTCGGCCACGTGGACGTAGCCGATCAGGTTCAGATGCGATTGAACCGTTGCGGTGATGTCCGCCTCCTCGATGTTCATGTGGAACGTATCGGCGAGGAGCTTCACGTTCGACAGCTTCGCGGCGGCGATGAAGCGAGCGCCGCTGTCAACGGTGTTGAAGAAACGGGACTCATAGCGGTTGATCGGCTCGAGCAGCAGGTTCACCCCTTCTGTCGCCGCCAGGGTGGCCAGCCTCCGGAACGCCGTGTCACCTAGGTCCTGCACGCGAGCCATCTCGCCCGCCTCCGGAACCTCGTTGCCTCGCACGCCCCCGATGATGATCGGGCAGCCGAGCTTGCGAGCCAGCGGGAAGAAGCCCGTTAGGCGGTTCACGGCCGCCTCTCGTATCCTCGCGTCGGCCGTATAGAGGCAGAGCTTGTCCCTGATGTAGGACTGGCCAGTCGCTATGCTGAACACGACCAGCCCATTCCCCGAGACGGCGGAGGCCAACTCGGGCGTGAACGCCTCGGGCGCTACGAGGCTCAGCTCGACGCCGCTGTACCCCGCCTTGGCCAGGCTACCGCATAGACCACCGAGATCCCCCTCGTGAAGGACCGGGCCGAAGCGGGTTGGCAGCGGTGAAATGCTGATGCCGACTCGCATGGCGTCCTCCGAGGAGCAGAATCAGGTGGGGTATCCGAGGGTGTAGATGTGCGTCCCGCCCTTGAGAGGTCCCTTGATCACATCCTCGACCAGCTTGCGGTCGCGCATGCTCATCGCTTCGATGGGTGGGAGCTTCCCCGCCGGATAAGCCTCCAGGATGTCCGAGATCAACTTCACCAGATAGTCCATGATCCTGTTCAAGCCGGGCTCAGCCTTCTTCGGGTCGGCGAGTTTCGCGTTCCCGACGACCCCGCACGGCGTCGAAACCACCTCGATGGCCGATGCGCCTATCTGCTGCCAGAAGGGGATGGGCAATCCGTAGGCACTACCGGACTTGTCGATGTGGCCTTCCGGGAAGATCTTCATGGGCGTCGACGAGGGCGCATGCTTCATCTCGATCATCTCTGGGAACAGTGCCAGCGAATAGGAGGTCTCGCACTCATCGCCGTGGACGAACTGCGTTTCGAACGGCCCGCCGTGCGCCCTGTCTCGGATGTGCTCGGGGAAGCAGAACCACCAGTTCACGTTCACGAGGATGGCTGGCACCTGATACTTCTTGCCGAACTGGTGAATCGCCATCGGGATGACGTAGTCCTGCCCGTGCCCGTTGAGCAGGATGATCTTGCGGAAGCCGGTGTTCCAGAATCCCGCGATCACCGCTCGAAGGTAGGCTGCCAGATCCTCCTCGGGAATGACGACAGTACCGGGCATGCCCAGATGGTGGAAAGGGTGAGAGCCGTACCAGATTGGCTCTGCGACCGTGCAACCCGTCACGCCAGCGACCTGCTCGGCCATCCTCGTGACTAGGAACGTATCCTCTCCGGGGCAGGCGTGAGCGCCGTGAGCCTCGGTGCTGCCCACCGGCACAATCAGAAGATCGTTCTTCCTCAGACGGTCCTCGATCTGCTTCCCGGTCATCGTCTGGTAATAGAGACCCGAAGGCTTCTCCATGTGCCCGCCAGATGGAGGAAACTGCCATTTGCTCATGACTTCTGCCTTTCTCTTCCAAGTGTGAAGTCGATTGGCAGGACTGCCAACTCGGTCGCACAGCCCTCCAGCCCGTACCGATCACGCTACGCTCCTACAAAACGGGATGTCAAGTCTTACTGGACTCGGGATTCATCAGTACTTAACGACGAAGTTCTCGGGCCATCTCGGCCGCTTAGCCACTCCGGGTGGGGAGAAGCCTCCGCCTTCGCCCGCCCCAACCCCACGGGCAGCTGGCGACCGCCGGCGAAGAACCGGGCCCTGACGACGGGTCGAAGGCCTCTAGTTGCGTCTTGCGAGATCAGGGGACCTTCGTGCGAGCGACCGCAGGCGGTTGCGTTCGGGTTCAGCTGTCTTTAACATCCCGCCACGGCATGCGCGAATCGCTAAACGGGATCGGTCGGAAGCTCAAGTCCACCCGCACCCACCGGAAGATGACCTTGCAGCACTTGGCCAAACTGACGGGCGTCACGCGCAGCATGTTGAGCCAGATCGAGAACAACAAGAGCCTTCCGTCCCTGACCACGCTTCAGCTCGTA
>Ga0335071_10005002_pt1 | contig 13835 bp, 11 predicted proteins | sample Lox_Sample_15_FD_206724 | JGI IMG/M metagenome (GOLD analysis project Ga0335071, IMG submission 206724) | Soil microbial communities from Loxahatchee National Wildlife Refuge, Florida, United States - Lox_Sample_1.5 | ecosystem: Environmental > Terrestrial > Soil > Wetlands | place: USA... | reverse complement strand
AGTCGTTGTTGTCCTCGGTATCCAGGATCAGGCGGATGGCGAAGAGGTCGTAGATCTCCTCCAGGGGCTTGTTCCGCTTGATCATCTTGTTGTAGATCGAGTAGAGGTGTTTCGGCCTGCCGCTGATCTCGAACTTGATCCCCGCTTCCTTGAGGCGCTGCTCGATCGGCTGGGAGAATTTCCTGATGTAGTGCTCCCGCTCTCGCCTGCGTGACTTGAGGTCCCGGGCCACCGCGTCGTACGACTCGCGGTAGAGGTACTTGAACGCGAGGTCCTCCAGCTCCCACTTGATGTTGGCCAGGCCGAACCGGTGGGCGAAGGGAGCGTAGATGTCGAGCGTCTCCTTCGCCAGCCGCTTCTGTTTCTCGGGGGGCAGGTACTCGAGCGTCCGCATGTTGTGCAGGCGGTCGGCGAACTTCACAAGCATCACGCGGACATCGTTCACCATCGACAGGAGCATCTTCCGGTAGCTCTCCGCCTGCGTGACGTCATGGCTCTTGAAGATGTCCGAGATCTTCGTCGCTCCGTCCACGATCTCCGCAATCGTGTCGCCGAACTCCTCCAGGATGTCGTTGACCGTGTACTCCGTGTCCTCCGCGACATCGTGCATCAGTGCCGCCGCCACGGAGACGTCGTCGAGCGGGATCTCCTTGGCAACGATCTTGGCGACTTCGTAGGGGTGGTCGAAAAAAGGCTCTCCGGAGGCCCGGAGGTCGTGGCGGTGGGCGTTGAAGCCGAAATCAAAGGCGCGCCGGATCAGGGACTCATCCATCTTCGGGAGGTTCTTCTGGCATATCAGAAGGAGGTCCTCCAGCTTCTTTTTGTACTTGACGTTTGTCATTGCTGGATGAGAACGAGTGAGCATCCTTCCCCCTCCGGCACGGCGGGGGAAGGAAACATACCATAGAAAATATATCGGGTTAGGGGGGTATTGTCAAGAAAGGGTGGGCGGAGGGGCCTTTTCAATCTGTGCCGAAAATGCGGTCTCCCGCGTCCCCGAGGCCTGGCAGTATGTACCCGCGGTTGTTGAGGCGCCTGTCGAGCACGCAGGAAAACACGCGCACATCGGGGTGATCGGCCGTGACCCGGCGGACACCGGCCGGCGCTGCCAGCAGCGTCACGAACCTGATCTCCTGCGCCCCCTTGTTCTTCAGGAACGTGATCGCGGCGCTCCCGCTCCCGCCTGTGGCAAGCATCGGGTCGAGGAGCAGCACCAGGCTCCGCCCCAGCGAGCGGGGGAACTTGGAGTAGTAATCGACCGGCTGGAGCGTCTCCTCGTTTCTGTACAGGCCGACGTGGCCGACGCGCGCCTCGGGCAGAAAATCCAGGAAACCCTCGACCAGTCCGAGTCCCGCGCGGAGGACCGGCACAATCACGATGTCGTCCGCGAGAACGTACCCGCGCGTCGCTTCCAGGGGCGTGCGCACCCGGCGCGTCCTGAGCTTCAGGTCATGCGTGACCTGGAACGCCATCACGGAAGCGATCCGCCGGAGCGTGGTGCGGAAGAGGTGGTTGTCGGTGCCGCGATCGCGCAGGACGGTGAGATCGCGCTTGATGAGCGGGTGGTCGATGATGGTCAGGTTTTTCATGTCGGTCTGAGCTTCCGGTTCATCGCATTGGCCGCCACGAGCAGCGGATCCCAGAGCGGCGTGAAGGGGGGACTGTAGGCAAGATCCCACTGCTGCATATCGGCAATCGTGAGGCGCTGCTGAATTGCGACGGCAAGCGTGTTTGCGCGGAGCACCGCTCCTTCGGGACCGGACACGTTCGCCCCGAGAAGCCGGCCGGTCTTCCTGTCGGCCAGCAGGCGGACGGTCACCTTCTGGCTCCCCGGCATGCTCGCCACACGCGACCACGCGGTGATCGTCTCGCTCAGGGCGTCGATCCCCCCCCTGCGCGCATCCTCTTCGCTTGCACCCACCTGTGCGACCTCGAGGCCGAAGACGCGGACGGCGATCGAGCGGATCGCCCCCCGAAAGACCGCGTTTCCCCCGGCGGCGTTCTCCCCCGCGGTCCACCCCGCCTTGCTCGCGATGGTGGCGAGCGGAATGTAGCACTGCCGCCCGGTCACGAGGTTCTTCACTTCACAGCAGTCACCGGCCGCCAGGATGTTGTCCGCCGATGTCTGCTGCCGTTGATCGGTGAGAATGCCGCCCGAACTGCCGACGCGCACGCCCGCGGACCGCGCAAGGGCGGTTTCCGGCTCCACGCCGATCGCGACCACCACGACGCCCGCCTCCAGCGGACCCCCGGAGGTGGCCACGTGGGACACCGTGTCGTCTTTGCCCCGCACAAATCCTTCCGCAACGCAGGGGCCGATGAACCGGACGCCGTTCTTCTCCAGCTCCTCGCGGACTCGCTGTCGGGTTTCCTGTTCCAGCCCCTTCATGGGGAGCGCATCGTTATGGACCAGTGCCACCTCAAGGCCCCGTGACTTGAAGGCGTCGGCCATTTCCATGCCGATGTAGCCGCCGCCGATGACCACGGCGGTGCGCGGCCGCTCCTGTTCCAGGAACTTCCTGAGCGCCCACCCCTCTTCCAGCGCCCTGACGCGAAAGACATTGCGCGCCTCTTCTCCGGCCAACCCGAGCGTCTTCGCCCTCGCCCCCGTGGCGATGACCAGCCGGTCGTAGCGCATCTCCGACACAGTCTGTTCACGAAGGTTGCGGACGACGACGGTGCGGCGGTAGGGCTGTATCTCTTCCACGCGGTGAAGGACGCGAACGTCGATGCGGCGCGTCGAGGCGAGTGACGCAGGCGTGAACGGGGTGAGACCTTCCGCGGCCACCTCACCCGACACGTAGTACGGGATTTCACATATCCCGTACGAGACCGATTCCCCCTGCTCGAGGAGGACCACCTCCGCCTCCGGGCTCGTCCGGGCCGCCTTGCTGGCGGCGCTCGGCCCCGCGGCGAGACCCCCGATGACCAGGATGCGGCGCGCCACTGTCATTTCTGCTTGAACGTGAGGAGGATGGGAACTCCGCTGAACGTGAAGTGCCCCCGGATCTTGTTTTCCAGGTACCGCCGGTACGTGTCGTCGATGAGCTTCGGCTCATTGCAGAAGAATGCAAACACCGGCGGCTTCGCCCGCACCTGCGTGATGAACTTGATCTTGATCTCTTTTCCCGAACTGGCCCGGGGCGGGTACGTGGCGATGTCCCTGCCGAGGAGCTCATTGACCTCGTTCGTCGCAATGCGCTTGTTCTGCTCCGCATCGACGGTCTGCGCGAGTTCGATCACCTTGTAGATGCGCTGCCGCGCAAGCGCGGAGATAAAGATGACGGGGATGAAGCTGTAGATCCTCAGCTTTTCGATCAGGCTCTTTTCGTACGACCGGGCGGTCGTCGAGTCCTTTTCGATCAGGTCCCACTTGTTCACCGCGATCACCACCGCCCGCCGCCGCTCGACCGCGGTCTCGATGATGCGCAGGTCCTGGTGCTCCAGTCCCTGCGTCGCGTCGAGGAGCACCACCGCCACATCGCACCGCTCGATGCTCTTCAGCGTTCGCACCGTGCTGAAGAACTCGACGCTCTCACGGATCTTGCTCTTGCGCCGGAGTCCGGCGGTATCCACCAGGAGCACTTCCTCCCCCTGGATATGGAGGATCGCGTCGATCGGATCCCGCGTCGTGCCCGGGATCGGGGTGACGATGTGCCGGTCTTCCTGGAGGAGCGCGTTCACGAACGACGACTTGCCGACGTTCGGTTTGCCGATCACGGCGATCTTGAGCCGCGGATCGGCGGGAGAGCCCTCCTCCCCGGGCATCCCCTCCGTGACCCGGTCCAGCAGATCGCCGACGCGCCGCCCGGCGAGGGCCGAGACGGGGACGGGATCGCCGAGGCCGAGCGCGTAGAAGTCCGCGGCCGGCGCGTCGACGGCGTCTCCGTCCAGCTTGTTGACGACGAGCAGCACGTTCTTCTCCGCGCGGCGGAGGATGCCCGCGATCTCCTCATCCTGCGGCACCCGCCCGTCCTTCCCGTCCACGATAAAGAGCACCAGGTCCGACTCCTCGATCGCAACCTGCGCCTGCTCGCGGATGGCGGTCTCCATGACGTCCTCGGAAGCGGGAACGAACCCGCCGGTATCCACCAGCGTGAAGTTTTTCCCCCCCCATTCCGTCTGGGCGTAATGGCGGTCGCGCGTCACCCCGGGGGCGTCGTCCACAATCGCGTCCCGGCGGCCGACGATCCTGTTGAAGAGCGTGGACTTGCCGACATTGGGACGCCCGACAATCGCGACAAGAGGCATGACGGATGTGCGCCCTGTTCAGGGTTTCGGGGGGAGAGCAAACGTGTGAATGTTGGCGAGGGCTTCGTTCAGCTTCTCAAATCCCGAGGATTTTGAGATGTAGGCGCTGGCGCCGGCGGCCTCGGCAAATGCCATGTCCTCCTGGCGGTTCGACGAACTCACCACCACGACGGGAATGTCCTTCAGCTGCTCGTCTTCTTTCATCATCTTCAGGACCTGTTTCCCGTCGACGCGGGGGATGTTGAAGTCCAGCAGCACGAGGGACGGCCGGGGACTGAGAGAGGCGTCAGAGAACTTGTTCTTCCGGTAGAGGTAGTCGATGGCCTCCTGACCGTCGCGCACAACGTGGATCTCCCCCGGGACGTGGTTCCGCTTCAGGATGTAGGTGGTCAGCTTCAAGTGCTCGTGGTTGTCCTCGACGAGCAGGATGTCCAGGGGAGTCGCCATCGCCGCATGCATCATAGGGAAAACCGCGGGCAATTTCAAGCAGGCGTCCGCCGCCGGTCGTGTCAGAGGGGCACAGAGCGTCCGTTGCGGCGCAGCCAGCGCTCCGCCTCGCGGAACGACGGGCACATGGTCTGGACGAGCTTCCAGAACCGCACGGAGTGATTCATGTGTTTGAGGTGCGCGAGTTCATGGTAGATGAGGTAATCCGCCACATCCGGGGGGAGAATCAGGAGCCGCCAGTTCAGGCTCAGCGTCCCCCGCCGCGAACAGCTTCCCCACCGCGTGCGCTGATCGCGGACGGTCACGCGCCCGTATTCGAGTCCCCACGGCCTGCTCAGCTCCTCCACCCTCGCGGGGATGATGCGCTCGGCCTGCTTCCGGATCCACCGCGCAAGGAGCGGACGGATGTCGTCTCCGCTCGCCGGCGAGAGATGCACGGCGAGCTCCGCGCCTGCGAGCGCAACAGCCGGACGGCGCCGGTCCTCGCGCACGACGCGGATGGTGCGGTCCATTCCCAGGAACGGGAGACGGGAGCCGGCGCCGAGGGGCGGCGCGGACCGTGCCCGCGTCCGCGCCAGCCGGTCAAACGTGCGGAGCACCCACGCCGCGTGCCGGGCGATCACCGCCTCCGGAAAGACGACGGCGGTCCTGGCCGGCACGACAACCTCGACGCTCCCCGCCTCCACGATGCGGAGCGAGACCTGCCGCGCTTTCCTGCTCGGCCTGACCGTATAGGGAACTTCGCGTCCCGCAAGAATGACGGTGCCGTTGTCCACGTTGCCATTCACCCGAATTCTTTGTACCTATGTTCGCCGAGACAATCCGTTCTCACTATGCGACTAGCCATCCATCCCGTCAACCCCGAACCGCGTCTGATCGAGCGCGCCGTGGAGGTGCTTAAGTCCGGCGGCATCGTGATCTATCCCACCGACACGGTGTACGGCATCGGTTGCAGCATTGACAACAAGAATGCAATCGAGAAAATTCACCTCATCAAGCACCAGCGGGAAGAAAAACCCTTCAGCTTCGTCTGTTCCGGCCTGACGCACATCGCCGAGTACGCGGTCGTCAGCAACATGGCGTTCCGGACGATGAAGCACCTCATCCCCGGCCCCTACACCTTTGTGCTCCCGGCGGCAAAGATGAAGCAGTACCCGCGCATCCTGGTGTCAAAGCGGCGCACAGTCGGCATCCGCGTCCCCGCCAGCCCGATCGCCCTCGAGCTCGTCCGCGCCCTGGGGCATCCCGTCCTGAGCACGAGCGTCACGCTGGACGACGGAACGATCCTGAACGATCCCGACGTCATCGCGGAGAACTATCACAACAGGGTGGAATTGATTATTGATGCCGGACCGCTGCATTCGGCGCCGTCTACCGTGGTCGATCTCACGGGCGAACAGCCCGAGATCATCCGTGAAGGCTCGGGGGACGTCAGCGCGGTGGTCTGAACTCGAACGTCTCCTCTCTGCCGTTATTGGCGCCGATCACCCCGCCGATGATCGCCCCGGCTCCGATGGAGCCAAGAACCAGGACGCCTAGCCCTATCCTCTCCTCCGCCTCCGCGTGAGCTGTGATGATCCCTCCCACCGTCATGCCGAATACAAATCCCAGACCTGCTCCGGCCACAGAAGCATGGACGACGGCGGGTCCGTCATATACCGTGCGCCTCACGTTTTTCACGGCCGTCGTGGCAATGCGCATGCAGTTGCCGGACGCGGCGTCAACAAACGATATGCTGTCCGGACCGACTGTCAGATTGTCCGCCGCGAAGGCGGACCCGTTCACACACCTGACCTCGACCCTTCGCCCGGCCACCCTCTCATTGACCTGCTGGTAGTTGAACACCCTGTCATTGTTGAGCGGTTCATCGGGGCGGACGATGACATCCGATGTGCAGCCGCTGAGTGCAGCCAGAAACACCGTGCAGATCAGACAGTGTGGCGTCACAGGGATCGATATACTTCGTCGCGCTGGATCCATCTTTCTTCAGGCTTTACAGGAGAATTGTAATTCTCATCATCGGCTGCGGCCCGCGTCCAAAATCGATTGCACACCCTACGTCCACGTGTGTCCGATTCGGACTTTCGGTAGCGTGGTAAACGACAATCTCCGCAACGATGGAGCCCAGTGCGGCGGCGGCCACTCCTATTGCCGTGAATGAACCGCCCCTGACCATCGCAGGGGTAAGCAAAAGCACTGCGCAAGTTCCTGCCCCCATCGTCCAGAGAAAGTCTCCCCGGCCTGTTCCCATATCCCCCATGCTGTACACACCGTACGATGAACCGGCGATCCACCCGAGTCCCCCGACAACAGGATGGATCTTTGCCAGCGTCATTCCAGCGCTCCCGAGAAGCAGACCAGTCCCAACCTGAAGGGTGACTGTGCCCACAGACTGAAGGACCGTGCGGGCACCTGTGTTTCCCGACGTGGCGGCGGTGTCTCCCCCGATGTCGTAAGGAGCCAATGCAAAGGCAGAGCTCGAGACGATCATCAGTATTATCAAACCGGTTCTCATGAGCATGGTGGCCTGTCGACTGTTCATCACTGGACTTTTGACAGCTTCCCGATCGACTCAATCGAATACTTCCCGTCGGCGGTCCTGACGATGAGCTTGTAGAGATACACGCCGTTGGCGATGACATCTCCCGCCTTGTCCCTCCCGTCCCAGGGTATCTTCACGAACGAATCTCCGGGGGCGTAGCAGTCCACCGTCCTGATCAACCGTCCCGCCACCGTGAAGATTTTCACGGTAACGCTGAGCGGCGTTGACTGGTTCTGTCTGAACGTGAACTCGGTTCCCGACGCCCCAAACGGGTTGGGATAGTTGAAGATATCCGTCACGGAGAGCTGATCGCTCGAAGCGACCTGGAATGTGGTCTCCGCGGTCCCCGACACGTCATACGAGTTCCAGGCCCTCACGCGGACGGTGTTCACCCCCGAGGGAAGATTTGAGAGCTGGTACTGGATCGTTCCCTCCCTGTAGCTGTTCAGCTTGTTCGTGTAGTGCTCTGTTAGATCGATGCTCTGCGGGGCGTTGTTCAGCCAGGCTTCGATGCCGTGACCGATTCCTGATGCGGACGTATTGATTCCGTCGGAATCCGCCAGGTCGACGAGGAGCAGCGGGTGCTCGTCGACGAGGTCGCCGGATCGGAAGCTCCTGTTCCCGAGGTAGAGCGACACGGACGGTCCGCTGCCCGGAGCCGCATGCGCCGAGTCGGCGCTGCCGACATGCACCCGGCCGGTGTACGCAAGTCCGTCTGCAGCAGGAACATCCGCACGCGAAACGTAGGCAACCAGTCTCCCCTGCGAGAGGCTGTCCCCGTATTGAATATCCCTTGGCACGACAAACGCCGCGTTGAACCTCCCGTTCTGCACGGAATTCTCCCCGCGGTACAGGAGCGCGCCTGTTGCCATGTAGGTCCAGTTCACACCCGGGTACAGGTTGACAATTGTCTGGAGTTTGCTTGCGTCGTTCAGCGTAATGAGGATCCTGCCGTTGTACGTGCCGTCGATCCTGTTCGCGGCATCGCGGACAGAGCCGGAAATGGCGACTTTCGAGAGGGATCGGAGCTGCGCCACAGTCTGGAGCGGGACACCCCCACTCTCCATCGGCAAGCCGTTGATGCTGTCAAATGAAGCGTATCCGGAGGGAAACTGGAATTGCATCGTGGGATCGCCGAGGAAGAGGTACTTCTGATCGTTCTCCTGATTATCGTAGGAAAATTTATACGCAAACAGTGCGCTTGCCGGACGATTGACGATCAGTCGTCCGTATGCATCGCGCGCAAACATCGCGTCGTATGTTCCTTCGGTCAACTCATTGTTGTATCCCGCAATGACTTTTCTGTCGGCTGAAACGACCGCGACAGCACCGCCGTCAGGCTTGTTGATCAGAATTTCTCCGCCCGATCTGTTCAGCGGATCGTCAAACTCCGAGAAATTGCACGTGGCCAGGAAAAACACAGACAGGCGGTCGACATTCGTAAGCTGCGGGATTGATGTCGGGACGTCAAACACATCGTCATTCGACAGCTGCGACGGGTTGCCGTGCCCGGCGAAATTCACCGTCAGGACCCCCGCGTTGATATTGTCAAGGATCGCCTGGTATGCTCCGGGCTTTCGCCTCCCGGCCGCGGTGTACACCGTGGGGTATCCCGCAACGAAGACCTTTTCCCTTTCGAACTCGGGCGGGGTGTGCGCCGGACTGGCAAGCTCTTCTGCTGCATCCGAATGAAGTGAGCGATCGCCGTCTTCACCCAGCTCCGGGGTCCAGGAATCGTCACCGATAAACAACATGTGGGTTTTCCAGGCACCCGGGGCCGAGTTGTTTTCGTAGTGGGACAGCTTGTCCACAAACACGCTCGCTTCTTCCGCCGTCCGCGCCGAGAGACGGCCGACAACCAGCGAAGGAGTACTTGTTCCTCCGAATTCCACGAAGTAGTCGTCAGTCGCATAACTGTGCACTTCGTCGAGGGATTCTGCGGATTCCCACGTGGGAACGATGCTGGCCTGGGGTCCGAGGATTCCCTTGTAATCAAACGATGCCTGTCCGAGCATCAGCACGTATCGTGGCGCCGGGACCCAGTTGTCGAGTGCAAATTTGAGATAGTCCCTGATCGCGGTGACATCCGTCAGCCCGCCCGAAAACTCGTTGTAGATCTGGGCCACGTCCGCAACAACGACTTTGAGCCCGCCGTGGGCGGGATCCGACCGGTAGGCGGCAAGCCTGTTGGCTCCCGAGATGTATTGCTGTGCCGTGATGATGACGAGGTCGGCGCCGCCGGCGTACCCCCTCAGGTTCTCGCCCGGCATCTTCACCCCGGGTGCAGGCGTCCGGAAGCCGTTTCCGGCTGCCGCCCAGTACGCCGAGGGAGCCCCGCCGGTTTCGGCTGCCCGGAAGATGGACGAGGCATCTGCTCCCGTCACGATGCTGACGGCCTCCTGTGATGTCACGTTGAACACCATGGGCACGGTGCTGAACCCGTCGAGATGGTATTCCACGACCGCCGTTGTATCAGGGGCGTAGAACCTGAGCGTGTCATGCACGGCCGAAAGGCGGCGGGTATACTGGATTTCAAGCCAGTCGACGTAGCCGACGGCGCTCGTGCCCTGCGCCTGATATGCAACGCTGAGCTGGCTCGTGGATCCCGCCAGCGGTTGGCTCCGGCTGGCCTGGAACTCCCCCCACCCGCCAATCCCGTAGTCCGACAGCACGGAAACAGATGCATAGCCGATCGGCAACCCCGCCTCGCTGACGGTGAACGACGATGTCCCGGGTGCGATCCCGACGAGCGCATAGCGATAGGTGATCGGTCCCGTCGCCGCGTATCCGGGCAACGGGATGCTATACGTAAACGAAGAACCTGCCGCGATCTGCTGCCCCACCCACATGCGCCCGCTTCCCTCTCCGCCGGACGTGAGAAGACAGTTCGTCTTTTCGTCTTCGATCGCCACGCCGTCGGTGAAACTGTCCCTCACAAGAACCCCGGCGGATGGTGGCAGCGATGGAACTGACGCCATCCGCTTCCCCGGCGCGGCCCCGAATGTGAGCCAGTAGTAGTTGACTTCGGAGTAATCATGAATGCAGTGCCTCAGCGCCCGCGAACCCGGATCATAGACCCAGCCCCGGGCACCTCTTCCGTAGAACAGGACGAAGTCTCCGGGGTCGAATTTCCCATCGGTCTCGCCGGCGACGTACACCGCGTTCTCGACCAGGTCGGTGGGGCGCGCGGCCCCCACATCTTCCGGGAGTTCCCGGCCGCCGTTGCCGAATATCCGGAGAGTCCTCGGATCGAGCGCATTGACGTTGATGCCGAGCGCGGAGAGGTAGGCGGCATCCATGCGGTACATCCCCTCCGCCGTGACGGGAATTCTGTACCATTCCCCGGAGGCCAGCACGCTCGGCTGGACGGTCGCAGCCGGCCGCAGGGCGGCTCCTCTCCAGGCCCTCGCTGCGTCATAGTTGGCAGGAATCCCCTTGAGGAGCGCGTCGTAGGCCGGCGGCGGAAGCGAACCTGGCGAGCCGAATGTCACCTCGACCACTACGCGGGTGTAGCGACGAACGGTGCCTGCACCGGGGTTGAACTGTACCGGATAGAAGTTGATACCGCCGATGAGCATGTCGCGCGCCCTCCCCACACGCGAGAGCGTGGCCAGCCGCCCGGGAAGGAACTCACGTCGCCCATAGATCACAGGATCCGGCTCATAGACAATTGATGCCGGGGTCTTCCCCTCCCTGTTACGCTTCGCTGCAGGAGCAAGTCTGACCGACTGGAGATCTTGGTACTCCGAGGCCAGCACACGTATCGAATTGCCGTGTTCCGCCGGGAAGGCAAGCGGGATGTGGCGATAGAGTACCTCCGGGGCTCCCCCTGACCGCGGACCAAGCGAGTCGTGTGCGCCGCGGAATGAGAAGCGAGAATACTCCGTTCCGCCGACGGCGATCTTCGAGGCAGGATAATACTCGGGCCGGTACTCGACGATGACCGAACGGGCATCAGATTTCAGGACCTTCACGTCATCGGCAAAGCCCGGGGAAAGCGCAAGGGAAACCCAGGCAGCAGCCAGTGAAATCGGCGGAGACGATCGGAGTGTGAGCACGTTACCCTCAATGATATCCTTTCGATACAGCAACGATATCAACGTTCGGGCAGCGTGCCTCCAGGAATCTGTTGGACAGTTGAACGAGGGTGCTGGAAAGTACCGACGCAATTCAACATTGTCAAGGGCAATCGGACAGATTTGTTCATCTATCGGATCACACAGAGACGGGAGGCTTTTCCTTATCTCAGGAGGAACGATCGTTTCGTCTGTGTGAAGTCACCCGCGTGCAGTCTGTAAAGGTACACCCCACTCGCAAGACCGGAGCCGTCGAACTTCGCTTCGTACGCTCCTGCTTCCCGTTGTCCTTGCACCAGTGTGGCTACCTCCTGGCCGAGTGTGTTGTAGACTGTCAGGAGAACCTCTGATTTGCGGGGCAGGCTGTAGCGGATTATCGTCGTGGGATTGAAGGGGTTGGGATAGTTCTGGTTCAATGCGAACTCCAGCGGCGTCACATCCGCAAGGGTGCTCCCGCTCAGCATGACCGGCTCGCTCATGTGCACGGTGCCGTCGAGATCGATCTGCTCGAGGCGAAAACTCATCTGTGGTTCGACCGCGCAGAGAATGGTCAGACTGTATGAGTGTGGTGCGACCGTTGTTCCGTGTCCCGCGACAAATGTTCCTGCCACATCGACGAAGTCCCTGTCGTGGGCGCGCTTTGACTGAATGGTGAAACCATAGTTGTTCACTTCGCTCGCGGTGCTCCAGCGCAGTGTGGCCGACGATCCGTCGACTACCGAGACTGTGAATGAAGTGAGTCCGATGGGGAGGATTTCATCAAAGGCACGCTGAAAGACGCCCGCGCTTCCGCCGAGTCCCGCATACAGCACTGGGCCGCACACCGCCAGCGACCATGTATTTTTCGTTTCTGGCAGTCCGTCGTTGATCGCCTTCCAGAGTGTTCCGTTGTTGCTCGAAACAAATGCTCCGCCGGCCGCCCCGGCAAACAGATTCATGCCGTTGGCAACAAGAGCATTCACCGTATATTCACCCGTAAATCCCGAACTGACATTCGTCCAGTGTATCCCGTCGTCCGTGGAGAGATACACGCCGTTGTCAGACGTCCCTGCAAAGAGATTTGTGCCGATGACTGCAAAGCACGACACATTGAGGCTCGCCGGGTCGGCATTGACCTTCGTCCAGTTCATCCCGCTATCCGTGGAGAGCAGCACAGCGCCGGAGAAGGTACCCGCAAAAAGGTTTGCATCCTTGGGAATGAAGGAAACCACGCCGAGGCCGGGCGGGATACTATTGACCGCCGACCACGTCGTGCCGCAATCATCGGTAAAATATATCCCGACGGGGCCCGCCCCGGCGAATGCGCGTCCTTGATTACTGAACAAGGAGTTAATATAGGTAGGAGCCTGACCACCATTCGCAGGTGTCCATGTCGACCCGTTGTTCGAAGAACGAAATACGCCTTCCCCCCACGTACCCGCAAGAATGTTCTCGCCGTTCAGAGCAAGACACGTCACACTCGGGCTCGTCAATCCTTCATTTACCGCTGTCCAGTGGTTCCCCTGGTCGGTGGAAAGGAATACGCCGCCTGTCGTCATTCCTGCGAACAGGCTTGTGCCGCTCACAATGAGCGTGTGAACGCCGGCTCCGTCAATAGTACCAGTCTGGACCCATTGAGCGGAAGTGTGAGAGCTGCAAAGAAGTGAGAGCCAGAGTGAGACGGCTGCAACCGGTGCCAGTCGAAAGTTCATCATAGCCCCTCCGGGAAACCGAATGGCCGCACAACATGAGTCCCGGGGCGACGGCGGAATATGTCCCGAGTGATGAGCATGCCGCGAAGTGGAAAAGTCGGCACTGTCCAGCAGGACTGTGTCGACTCTCCATGAAGACGCATACAAGGTATCGCCCTGCGCGTCAACTGTCAACGATTCCTGTCACAACCGAAGATGCGCGGAATTCCCTCGTCAATTAATATATATTGCATCAGCTCATGGACACCCCAGTCCTGTACACCGAACGTGGAGACCATGCGACCGAAGATGAAACAAAGAAGAGGGACCCAGCAAGCCTGAAGACAGCTTGATGAAAGTCCCTCTGTTTTCATTCAAGATCATCGATATCAGCAGAGGTGCCGCGGATCGAAGCCGGGGCCTTGATGCCTCCAGCGCCACGCGCTAGCCGGTCTGCCGCACGGCGTTCAGGTACCGGCCGATTCCCCGGGACTTAATCTTCCTTTCCTGCTCCATCGCTTCGGACCTGGTGTGGAATCCCTCCACGCGAAGCAAGATCCAGGGTATGCCGTGTCGAGTCGACATGCATTCACCTGAATTGTGCTCAATGAGCCTGTTGGCAACGTCCTGGGTGGAGCCAACGTAGAACCTGTGGGTTGAGGTGCTTTCGAGGATGTACACGTACATCATGTCGGAGCGCCGGGATATGAACCGGGCACATTGGCGCCTCCTGCGCCGCGCACTGGCCGGGCTCTACATATACTACGACAGGCTGGGGACGTTTTCTGAGGCAGTTCCGACTTGGAGTGAAAGCCTATACAACTTCTCGGAGCGCCGGGATTCGAACCC
>Ga0335071_10005001_pt1 | contig 13836 bp, 10 predicted proteins | sample Lox_Sample_15_FD_206724 | JGI IMG/M metagenome (GOLD analysis project Ga0335071, IMG submission 206724) | Soil microbial communities from Loxahatchee National Wildlife Refuge, Florida, United States - Lox_Sample_1.5 | ecosystem: Environmental > Terrestrial > Soil > Wetlands | place: USA... | reverse complement strand
GAGTTCGCCGGAATCGCCTCGCATGCCAATGCCATTTTTGCCACACTGCTCGTCGCCATCATGAATATCCTGGGGACCATCGTGGGGATTCTTCTCGTCGATCGGGTGGGACGCAAGCCGCTGCTCTACGTTGGTGTTGCCGGAATGGCCGTTGCGCTTTTTGCCCTGTCCTGGGGATTTGGCCATAGGGCGGCCGTTGGCTCGTCGCTAGGAGTCATCGCCATCGCTTCGCTGCTGGTTTACATCGCCTGTTTTGCATTCAGCCTCGGGGCGATCGCCTGGATTCTCGTTTCGGAGGTCTTTCCGCTTCGCGTTCGCGGCCGCGGAGTAGCCGTCGGAACGCTGTTCTCAGGGATCGCCAATTTCGCGGTCTCTCTCACGTTCTTGTCTTTGATCAATGCAGCGGGCGACGCGGCCACATTTGCCCTCTTTGGAGGCCTGAGTGTCCTGACCTTGGTGTTTGTTCGTTTCGCGGTTCCCGAGACTTGCGGCCGGCATCTCGAAAGCATCAGTGCGCCAAAAACGGAGCCGGTCGCGTCGCAGCCATAGAGCTTCGCGGACCACAGGACACACGGAGGATCTCGCGCTCGTCAGGCGTCTAAATCAATGTGTGCATCCGCCGTGCCCAGGGCCACACGAATCGTCCCAATCAATTGGGCATCCTGCCCTAAGCGGCTGAGCGCCAGTTTGGGCCGTACCGGCTCGTTGTACTGCTCTAGGATGCGCTCGGTGGCATCACGGAGAGGCTCACTCACGCCGACTCCCCCACCCAACACGAAGAGCGAACAGTTGAGCACAAGAGACATGTTGTAAACCGCGTAAGCCAGCATCCTTGCCGATCGGTCCAGTATTCTCTGCGAGGTCCGATCACCGGTCCGGGCGCGGTCGAAGATTTCGGTTGCGGTTACGTCGCGTCCCGGTGCCGTGCGCTTTGCGTCACCGGAACGCAGCCACTGCCCCTTAACGCCTTCCCCTCCGATGGCGCTTTCCAGCGGTCCGGGTGTGCCGCGCTTCACCATCTGGTTCGACACACCTGGAACAAGCATGTAGCCCACTTCTCCCGCCGTCCAATCCACACCATGGACCAATTCCCCGTTGACCAGTATTCCCGCGGCAATCCCGGTCCCGATCGCGAGAAAAACAAAATCGCGGACGCCGCGCGCGGCTCCCCGCCAATTCTCTCCGATAGCCCCCAGCCTGACGTCGTTCTCCACGGCGGCCGGGATTCGCAGAGCCGACTGCAGCAGGGCCCGCAGAGGAACATCCCGCCAGCCATTCAGGTAAGAGGTTGCCAGCACCACACCAGCGTGGCTATCGGTCACTCCCGGAGCCCCGGCCGCTATTGCCAGCAAGGAACTCCGCGGTATGCAGGCATCGCTTAACAGGCGGCTCACACCTTCGCGAATCTGCCGCACGACCATGCCTGGAGAAGAAGTCTTCTTGGTAGAAGTGGCCCACTTCGCGAGCACTGTCCCGGCCATATCCGCCAAGGCGATACGCAGGTTGCTTCCGCCGATATCCACTCCAATGACACAACCGTATTTGGCGTTGATGCGCAGTTGGCCGGCACGCGAGCCAGTCTTGGAATTGCCGTGACCCAACCATTCGATGAGGCCCTTCTTTTCCAGGAAGGCAAGTGCCGCCGAGAGCCGGGGGCGGTCCATCCCGCAAGTCCGCTGCAACTCCGTTGAGGACGCAAGGTCGTGCTCGCGCAGGCGCCTCATCACATCCCCGGCATCTGTTCTCCGGAGCAAACTGCGCTCCACGGCATGCGAGTGGATCGTTTCTTTACCCGCGGATTGTCGCATATGACCTGCTCTCACTAAATTATCTTTGTTTAGCAAGTCCGTCAATTCGTCTCGGCCCGAGGCATGGGCAGCCAGGAGCGTCCGTGCAAGAAACCGGCGCCCGTCAGGAAGGTTGGATCAAGCTCAGAATGGCGGAATCCAGGACCGTGGAGATGGCGCCCCAGAGCACGGCGGCAGATCCGAGTGCACCCAACTTTACGCGCACCACGGCAAACTCAGATCCCTCGAGCAAACCGTTGACCTCCTGCAGTAGACGCGGGTGATTGCCGACGTCCCCTCCCAACAGAATGACGCTCGGATTGAGTATGAGGGCGAGATCCAGGACAATGTCCGCCAGAATGCTCGCTCGATGCTGGAGAATGTGTTTAGCTTGGGCGTTACCTCCGGCGGCGAGATCGAAAACTTCCGAGGCCTTCGTCACCTTCGGATGTCTTCGGGCTCGCTGGCTGCTGGCACGCCAGCTCCTTAGGATTCCGGAAGCCCCTAGTACCTTTTCGAGCCTTCCAAATTCGTGAATCGTGGGTTTTTGTCTCGAAACACTGGGGACGCGGAGGTATCCAATTTCTCCCGCGGACCAGTGAGAGCCATGATAGATTCTCCCTCCCACGAAAATGCCCGCGCCCACACCGGCGCCTACGGTGATAAATACGAAATTCTTCACTCCCCGCGCGGCCCCGCGATAGTATTCTCCCTGCGCCGCCAGGTTCGTATCGTTCTCGACAATTACCTCGCAACGAAACTCGCTTCGCAGCAGCGCTCGCAAGGGAACATTGCGCCACCCCTTCAGTGGACTGAACGAGACCACGATTCCTTCCTTCACATCCACGATGGCGGGAACACCTGCGGCGAGCCCCAGCAACTGCTCCTCAGATTGTTTGTGCGTGCGAAGCAGATTGCGCAGCTCCTTGCCGATTCGGGCGCAGACCGCCGCCGGCGTCGACGACAACGGCGACAAGGCAACCGTAGCTCCCCCAAGTTCGCGCCCGTCCAGGTCGGCAAGAAAAAAGCGAAGAGAGGCTGACCCGATTTCCACCCCAGCCACGCAGCCCCGCTCCGCCTTGAACCGGAGGATATCCGGCGGCCGGCCCCCGGTCGAGTCTCCTTCGCCGATCGGCTCAATGAGCCCCGCCGAAGCCAGGTGTCCCACCACATTTGCCACGGTGGGCGCACTCAAGCCGGATGCGCGAACCAGGTCGGCCTTGGAGCAGGGACCCGTTTCGCGCAGAAGTTTCAGCAGGACTTGAGCATTCGTCTGGCGCAGTAGAGGAGGCCGGGCCACCGACACCGATTCCTTGGTCATGGTGAGATCAGCACTATTTCACCAGTGCCTGAATGGCGAAGTCCAGTCAGGCGGAACCATTGAGGCCTGCCGGCGCCCGCAGATTGTTGGATTCCGGTCGCGGCCCGATCAATCCGTGTCCTTAAGAGGGACGATCGCGGACTAAGCTCGCTTCCTCAACATTCCCGCTTGCCCGAACGATCAGCGCGTTACGCTCAGCAGTCTGAATGTGAGCCCGCATCGCTTTGCGCGCCTTCTCCGGGTTGTGTTCACGGATTGCACGGTAGATTTTCCAGTGCTCCGCCAGCCCCTCTTCCGGAATTCCCGGCACATTGTTCATCTGGCGGCTGCGCTCGGAAAGCGCCTCGGAGATGGTTTGGAGTACCAGAATCGCCATGGGGTTCTTGGTCGCCGCGGCAACAGCGTTGTGAAAGGAGATGTCCGCATGGTGAGCGATTCTGTCGGTTGCGAGCGCGTGTTCATGGTCAGCCAGCGCTTTCCGCATGGCGGCCCAGTCCTGTTCCGTGGATTTTTCGGCGGCCAATGCCGCTAAACCCAATTCCAGGACCTTGCGAAACTCCACCAGCGTGTCCGTCTGTTGCATATGAACGGAAGCAGACAGATGTTCGGCATTGATCAGCGCGGTCGGTGACGGTTCCAACACGATAGCGCCAACCTTCGGGCGCACGCTGATCAACCGAAGCGACTCCAGCGATTTGAATGCCTCACGCACGCAGGTGCGGCTCACGCCCAGCGACTCGGTCAGCTGTTTCTCCGTCGGAAGACGCTCTCCCGGCTTCACCACCTCCTGCTTGATCATCCCCAGGATGTGGTTGATCACTTGGGCGGTAATGGTCTGCCGTTGTATCAACAGCCTACCCTCCTATGCTTTCCAAGTCCTCCACGGCGCCGGCCCGCCACAGCTCGCAAGGCGCAAAGCACGAGTTGAGACCAACTCAGGCTTTGCTCGTGGCTTGTGCCAGCGGTAGACTCCATTCGATCGCACGTGCCAGCGTTGATGCCGGTTTGTAGGTCTTTCTGACCGCTGCAATCGCCTCGCCGCGCACGTCGATCTTGCCGATGTCGTAGTTGCCAACGCCGGCCCGCTCCAGGTACTGCAAGTAGCCCACCCAGGCCGGGTTCATGCCCATCACTTCAACCGCAACGCGGTCGGCGGCGATGTAATCCATGGAGGCGATCGCCACCCGCGACGGCACGGCTACTCCTTCAACGGGCCCTTCCGCTTCCATGCCTTCATGGCCGTCGAGGACGGTGGCTCCCCAATTTGGCGCCATTTTCTCGGCTACCAGCATCAGGTTGTAGTTCATTTGATGACTGCCGCTGTCCCCGGGGGAGCCCTTCATCCGGAACCCTCCGTGAACCTTGCCCTTGTCGCTCCATTGGGTGCCTTTCGGACCACTGCGCAGAGTGCAACCCACTGCCATGTTCTTTACCGACGCCGTCATCACCGCCATGACGTGCGTCTTGGGAACAGCCGCACAGATAACGAACGCATCGGGATCGAGCAGCCTGGCAGCTATCCGGATAGGCTCTGAGTGAACGTTGTAGTCCACGATCGACATCGGCACGTAACGCTCTTCGAGGTTGAGATCCAGCAAGCTGACCCGCTGGGACTTGGCTTCGGAAACGATTTCGTGGTACTTCCAGTTGTCGAAGCACACCATGGTGTCGAAGGCCGCGGATTCCGCGACAATAACCGGTCCTTTGAATCGTGGAGCCAGGTAATCCAGGATTCCCAGGACAGCATCGGGGTGCGTGTCGGCTATTTGTATCAATGGAGCGGTGAGGTTGGGCTTGATGAGAACGTACTTCTTTCGCTTCAGTGCAGGGCGCAACTCCGCGTCGATGCCCATCAGAGCCTCGTACACCGTCTTGCGACGGTCCTCGCCACGCACCAGGCTGACCGTTGACCGCTTGCCGTTTGGGACAGTGAAAGGCACTTCTGGTGCGAGTTTCAGCACCGGCTTCGGTTGTTGCCCCGCTTGCTTATCTTGCGAAAGGAGGCTGGATGCACCTGTTAACCCGGCAGCGCCGGCTCCCGTCAGACGAAAGAGGCTTCTACGTGAGACTGGACTCGTCATATAATAATCCAAAACTATCTGAAACTATCTTATTACCGATGTCAAGCCAGAACAATGGAGCGACGGAGAATCTTGAATGGTGAGCGGGTTTCCCCGGAACCAATCAGCGAATGATGGTGTCACAGCTTTGTGGTGGCCTTCGTTCCGCGTCTGGTTCTGCTTGCAAGCATGGTTTTTCTCGCCGCTTTCCAGATCCGCTATTCGATCGCGACATTGGAGGCGGGGAACACTTTCCTTTTCATTCCATTTCACGTGAAGCCGTGCACGAATACTATAGGGTCGGTTGGACACTGGACAGAAGATGTCCTCCACCGTGGCGATGAACTGATCGCGGTTAATGATCGTCCTTTTTCGGGGATGTCGGTCTATCAATCATTCTTTGGTGCTTCCTGGTCCGCATGGTTACTATTGTTTGCGGTCTATTGCTTCCGGGGGGATGCCACATTCACCGCTTGGTGGGCGGTTAGTCCCATATTCGCTGTGGCCGGCTTGAAGACATTCGTTGCGATTGGCTCATCCGAGTATCTTCGAGCGGTAGCACCGATACACAATGCTCTGGAGTCAGCCTCGACTGAGATAACCGTCATCTTGTTCTTTAGCGCTGCCCTGGTCACTTGGAATTTTGGCAGGATGTGGGCCTTGGCAAGTCTGATTGTGGCAGCAGGTGCTGCAACCGTGTTGTGCTGGCCGGCGTCGGTTCCCAAATTTGACCCAACTTGGATGTACGACAACGATGTGTACTACCGCACTCCAGAACTACTTGGCGCTTGCTTCACCGCGGCGGTTCTCCTCGTAATCCTGGTTGCCGGGCGGCGGACCTTAGTCGCTGGCGCCAAGGCTAAATGGCGCTTGGGAGGTGAAGTCTTGGCCAGCCTGTCGATGGTCTTGCTACTGGGTCCATTTCTGTATTCGGCGCTCTCGAGAGTAGTGGTGCTATGGTTCATGCGATTTGTACCCCAAGGCGTTTTGATTTCTCTTTATGCAGGGCTGCTCGGCGCGGCTTGGCTAGTTTTTTCGACCTGCCGAGTGCGGTACTCGCGGAATGCTGTTCTGCTTCCCTTCGGAATGGGCGTTCAGCTTCAGCGCAATCCGCAAGACGGCCGGCATGGCTGACTTGCACGTTCGGCTTGGTCTTTACCATCCGCCAGCCGGGCAAACTGGCTGCGCTAGCGCGCTGCTGGTGGCTGCGCGGGGCGAGGCGTACCTTCCACGTTGTAAAGGAACTTGATGGTCGTATCGCCGAAGTTGATGTTGGAATGCGTCGATTTTCCATCGGGCCTTATCATGTACGCCATACCCGGCTTTTGGAGGCGCAACTCCGCTGATTCCCAGGCCAGGCTGGTGCCTTCCAGCGCTGTCCAGATTTCTTCCTGTCCCGGCATGTGCGAATGCGGTTCGCCAAGACTTAACCCTTGAATTTCCACCGTGATGACACTCGACATGGTTGCCAAGCCGTCCCGCTTCGCAAAGAGTTCCCGCACCACGTGCGCCCAATGGCCCGATGCGCCGGGCAGGATGTAAGGATCGTCCCCGGCGGGGGTTCGAACGTGCGCCTTTCGTTCATCTATAACCAGCATCTTGTCGCCGACCCTGAACTCTGCCGGCACGGGTTCATTCAGGACATACATGAGGAGCGGTTCGTCGCCGGTGTTGTTCATGATGAACTCGAGGTTGGCGGGCATGAGAACTGCGACATCTCTATGCAGCTGAGCGAGAGCTCCGCCGGCGAGCAGCGTACCCGTACCCCCAACAATGTAATAGACTTCCTGCTGCGCCTTCAGGCTGTCAGGCGGAGTGGAGGCATGCGGAGCCAGAGTGGCATACGCCTCAAAATTGTTGTACTCGAGGATCGCTCCTCTTTGGGATGGCGCGAAGTTGTCACCCTTGGTCAGAATGTCGCGAGCGACGAGTGAGCCGTGCATGGCGCGCGGCATGGCTTCGTGCCAATCACCCATGAACATGTCTATTCTTCTATCCTGAATGTCCCGAGACCGGACATACCTGATCAGCGCCGGTTCCGCATAGGAGTTAATCCCGCCGCCACGGCCGTGGTTGTAGTTCGGATCGTTCCCGGTTTGGATGGGCGCCGCAGGCGCGTTCTGAGCAATGGCCTGCATCGAGAGCATCGTAGCCACAAACGCCGTAGTCATGATGGTGGTCAAGGACATATTGGTTTCCTCAGAGGCTCTGCCTTATTTTTGCCAAACGAGTTATAATATCACAAAAGACAAAAAAGAGAGCCGACCCACCGTGGGCACGAACGGGCCGACGAGCTCGCTAACGGGAGAGCAACACTCGTCTGAGTGCGCCGTCCAAGCGGCGGAGTCTGACGGAGCCCGGCCCAAACGTTTTGCCTTCAGAGGATGACCAAAATCTGGTGAAGCGCCCCAACCTGCCCTCCTTCAAGAAATCTAAGGTTCGCCATCTTTCGTTCGTGGCTCTGTTGCTGTCGGGCCTCACGATACCGATGAGTGCTCAACCGGTTGGCGGTGAGACATCGCTCATCGTCCCACGCGTAGAGAAAGCACCAGTCCTGGAAGACTTCCTCGAAATGAAACCCAGCCCGCTCTGGGAAAGCAAGCTCGCAAAGGCGGCAGGTTTCATTCAGCGGCTGCCGAGCGACGGGCAACCTTCGTCGCAAAAAACAGAAGTGTACCTGGGCTACGACGACAAGAACCTCTACTGCATCTTCGTAGCGTTTGATTCCGATCCGGGCCAGGTTCGTGCACACCGCGCTCCCCGCGACAACCTCTATGGCGACGAGAGGCTCGACCTCTTCCTCGATACGTACCACGATCGCCGGCGCGCCTATGTCTTCACTGTGAACCCCTACGGACACCAGATGGATGGGTTGTGGACCGAGGGCCCGCGCGATCAATATGACAAGACCTTCGATACGGTGTGGGAGTCGCGCGGCAAACTCACGGATCAAGGTTTCGTGGTGTGGCTTGCCGTTCCTTTCAAGAGTCTGCGGTTTCCCGCCGTTGACGTGCAAACCTGGGGGATCGTTTTCGTGCGCTGGATTCCGCGCACCAACGAGTCGGCCACCTGGCCGCGAGTGTCCACCCGGATAGAGGGCCGGCTGAGCCAGGAAGCAACACTGCTAGGCTTGCAAGGGATTTCTCCGGAACACCGGGGCGCCGTGATTCCTTACGCTTATGGCCGCTCTTTTCGAACACTGGACCAGACCGATCCTGATAACCCTTATTTCCAGAGCAAGACAATCGATCCGCGAGTTGGCGCTGACGCTAAACTCGTTCTCCAAAAGTCCTTCTCGCTGGACCTTACCGCGAATCCGGATTTCTCTCAGATCGAGTCGGACCAGCCTCAGGTCACCGTGAACCGGCGGTTTCAAGCGTATTTTCCGGAGAAACGCCCGTTCTTCCTCGAGAATCCCAGCTATTTCGAGACGCCCATGGACCTGGTGTTCACGCGCAATATTGCGGATCCTCAGTTTGGCGCACGCTTGACCGGCAAGGAAGGCCCCTGGGCAATCGGAGCGCTGTTTGCAGATGACCGCTCACCCGGGGAGGGCTTACCTGCGGGTGACTCGCTCGAAGGACGCCGGGCATACTTCACCGTGGTGCGGGTGAACCGTGACATCTGGCGGCAATCCACGATCGGTGTGATTTTCACGGACCGCGAATTCGCCGGGACCTTCAACCGCGTGGGCGGGCTGGACACACGATTCAAGGTCCGCCAGAACTGGTGGATTGCGGCGCAAGCCGTGGCCAGTTCCACGAAGTTAACGGACGGCACCCACTCCGCCGGGCCCGCTTACGAAGTGCAGGCGCGCCGCGACGGGAGGCAGTTGTTTTTCTATGCCGACTACAATGATTTCAGCCCCGGTTTCAATACCTTAACAGGCTTCCTTTCCCCGGAGAACGTCGAGCGGCCGGTCAATGTTGGTCGTACCATCACGCGCCCCCCGCTCCGGTCGGACATGCGCGGTTATGGCAATGTCGCCATGTATCAATTCCGTCCGGAAGGCAAGTACCTCATCTCCTGGGGGCCCACGGTTTTTCTGAATCCGCTCTGGGACCATCGGGGCAACCAGCTGGATATGTACCAGGATTACACCATGAACTGGGAATTCATCAGGCAAACGGCCTTCGAACTGTACTACGTGGCGGATCAAGAGATGTTACGGCCGCAAGACTCCCTGGGGCTGACGGCGAATCGCGTGTTCTCGCATCACCGGCAAGGCGTGCATTTCGAAACAAGCCTGACGAATCAGGTCACACTTCAGGCCGACTATTCGCAGGGCTCCCAGATCAACATCGTCCCACCAACGGGCCAACTGCCTTTGCTGTCGAACGTGTCCGCGGCAAACGCGAGTCTGGTGTTGCGGCCGGAACGTCACCTGCGTATCGAAAACACGTATCTGCTGGATCGGCTTACCGACCGTTTCTCGGGGGCCAGCGTGTTCAACAACCACATCATCCGCTCCACCTGGGGCTGGCAATTCAATCAGCGGCTATCGGTGCGAGTCATTCCCCAGTACAGCACGGTGCTCGCAAATCCCGCTTACACCTCACTGAGCACAACCAAGACGTTCAATACTGATTTCTTGGTCAGCTACCTCTTGAACCCATTCACTGCTGTTTACCTGGGTTACAACGCAAATATGGACAACCTGGAACTGCTTCCGTACACAACCGGGAACCTGCTGCTGCACAAGCAAGGTCTGGCCTTAGATGGCAAACAGTTTTTCATCAAGATCTCTCACCTCACGCGGTTCTAAATCCGGCGAAGATGAGCGGTTGAGGAAAGGATCTGGCAGCGAATTTCACGGACGGTATGCGGGTGGCAGCGGGTTGCGAGTTTGGAACTGTCGCTGGTGCCAGTAAGGATAAGCAACCGGCAGTTCACTTGCCCCGTCCAACCTCGCCACCTGTTCGGGCGATAGCGCGAAGCTCGCCGCTGCCAGGTTATCGCGCAATTGCTGTTCGTTGCGCGCCCCGATGACCACGGTGGAAACTGTCGGTTTCCGAAGCAGCCAGTTCAAAGCCACCTGCGGCACGCTCTTTCCCGTTTCGGCGGAAATCTTCTCGAGCGCCTCGACGACGCGAAAAAGGTACTCGTCCGGCACACGGGGGCCGAGGTCACCCGTCTTATGCAGGCGACTTACATCAGGCAGCGCCTGACCGCGGCGGATCTTGCCCGTGAGGCGCCCCCAACCCAGCGGACTCCACACTAAAGCGCCTATACCCTCCGCAAAGGCTTGGGGCATCAGTTCCCACTCGTATTCCCGACCGACGAGCGAATAATAGACTTGATGGCCCACATAGCGTGCCCAACCATAGCGCTCACTGACGGCAAGGGACTTCTGCATATGCCAGCCCGAGAAATTCGACGCTGCGAGATAACGCAACTTTCCCGCACGCACCGCGTTGTCCAAGGCCGAAAGCGTTTCTTCAACCGGAGTAAGCGCGTCGAAGCCATGCATGTGATAGACGTCGATATAGTCGGTCTTAAGCCGCTTCAAACTCCCGTCGATCTGACGAGTCAGGTGCTCCCTTGACGAGCCAACATTGTTGGGCCCCTCCCCGAAGGGAAATGTTGCTTTGCTGGAAATGAGCAGCGTTTCTCTGCGCACGTGTTGGATCGCCTGGCCAAGAATTTCTTCCGAAAGCCCTTCCGAGTACACGTCGGCAGTATCGAAAAAATTGACTCCAGCTTCCAGGCAGATGTCGATGAGACGCGTTGCCTCCGCGACATCGGTTTCGCCCCATGCCCGGAAGAACTCGCTTCCACCACCGAACGTGGCAGTACCAAAGCATAGAATCGGAACCTGCAGACCACTCTTTCCAAGCTGTCGAAATTCCATCTGAGTATGATGACCGACACTACCGTTTTGTTGCAAGGAGCCAGGCAGAGCACCGGACACTACTGCACTGCCGCTGCAGCAGATCGATGAACACGTCTCTTTCTGACGGCACGAACCTGCCGTGCGGTTGGCGGAAGCGGCGGCACATTAGCCAGAGCCGCCAGAAGATTGTTGGCTTCATAGCGGATATTGATTTGTCGCCGTCCCCTGCCCTCGGTGACCGCCAGGAAGATACCTGCTTGGCGCTTGAGGCTCAGAGCGATGTACGTCTCAAACCCCGCGCCGCCCCCGGTCTTCTCCATCAGCGTGGACGGGCCGTCCGGATCTCCGAGCTGAATCCATGCGAGCCCAATGCCGGTCGGGTCTCCCGCATGGCTTAGACCTTGCATCGATTTCAGTTGTGCCGGCTTCAGATAGACATCCAGCGCCGGCCCCGCGGGAGCGCTTGTTCCTGGGACGTGCAGCAGATATTCGAGTATTCGAGCCATATCCGCGGGCGTTGAATACAATCCTCCGCTGGCTCCCGATGCCCGGGTGTCGGTGCATGGACCTTGATCCTCGGTTCCCAATAGCAATTGAGCACATTGCTCCCTTGTGGGCGTCAGCGTTGTGTCGCGCAGGCCGAGCGGGCGCACGATGCGATCATTCAGAAGCTGAGCGTAGGGCTTGTTCGCGGCAGTCGCAAGTGCGTCCCCAAGCAAGTCAAAGCCAACGTTGGAATATAGAGCAGCCGTACCCGGCTGCGTGATCAGTCGCTGCTTCGGCAGCCATCTCCAGCGGAAAGTCTGGTCCGGAAAAGTAAAGTGCGGAGCCGTTGCGGGATAGGGACCGACTTCGCGAGGCAGTCCGCTCGTGTGCGTAGCCAAGTCGCGCAATGTAATCGGTGTTCCGCCGGCGCCTTTGGGAACGATTCTTTTTGGGGGTGCGAAGCGCTGCAATGAATCGGTGAGCTTGACCTTGCCCTCGTTGGTCAGTTGCATCAGGAGTTCGCCTGCGAAGACTTTGGATATCGAGCACAGTCGAACGAGAGAGTTGGAGCCCGGTCTAACTCCGCTGCCAGGAAATGTCTCCCCATAGCCCTTGATCATGACTTCCTGATTCCGAACCACAACCAGCGCCATTCCAGTCACGGCGGACTGGTCGAAAATCGTGGCGCCCCGGAGATCGGCATCTGCGAGCGAGAGTGGCTGCTGTGCATCCATCCACGCCGCCGATGTGGCAAGCAGCATAGCGGAAAGAAACACTCTCGTCGCAGTCCGCTGTTCGGTTGGCCGAATGGAGTTGTCCACCACCGGAGGTAACGGGAATTCGAGAGAAAGCTTCATCGGCGCACCTGAGCCACCACCATAGCACGCAGTTTTACTCGACTCCGGCGTGAACCACGGCTCGGCCGCGCGATTGTGTTTGAATCGATGAGGGGCAGCCAGGTAGCGGGAAAAGACGCCAGCAGTTTGCAGTTTTACGGCTTAAGATCTCTATATTGAAGATCGTAACTTTCAACATCAACAACATCAACAAGAGGTTGCACAACCTGGTGGCTTGGCTCGGCAGAACGGAGCCAGATGTTGTTTGCCTGCAGGAGCTGAAAGCCGAACAGCGGGCATTCCCAGAGCGTGCGCTTCGCGAGCTGGATTATCGCTCGGTCTGGCAGGGCGAGCGCTCCTGGAACGGCGTGGCGATCCTCGCGCGCGGCAGCGAGCCAGTACTGACCCGATCCAGCCTGCCTGGTAATCCTGAGGACAGCCAAGCGCGCTACATCGAAGCGGCCGTAAATGGAGTCTTGATCTCTTCGATCTACCTCCCGAACGGCAATCCTCAGCCAGGTCCCAGGTTCCATTACAAGCTGGCCTGGTTCGAACGTCTCCTCGCACACGCCGCCGATCTCATCGCCGCGGGTCTGCCGGTCGTGTTGGCCGGGGATTACAATGTGGTCCCGACTGCGGAGGACATTTATCCAACGCGATCTTTAGATAAGAATGCATTGATCCAACCGGAGAGCCGGCAGGCCTTCGCTCGACTACTAGCCCAAGGCTGGACGGACGCACTGAGGAGGCTGCACCCCAAAGGGCCGCTCTGGACGTTCTGGGATTATGAGCGTGACCGGTGGCGCAGCAACAAAGGCATGCGGCTCGATCATTTTCTGCTCTCGCCGGTATTGTCCGAGCGGCTCGTGGATGGCGGTGTAGACAGATGGGTGCGGGGCGAGGACAACGCCAGCGACCACGCTCCGGCGTGGATCGTGCTGGATCTTTGAGACTGTCCTAACGGTGCCATCGTTCGCCATGCTCGTGAGCAGGCGACCTTTCCGCGCCGTCAGATGGTTTTTAGATACTCAAGCAGCGCGGCCTTCTGATCCTCGGTGAGGTTAGTGCCGTATTTATCGCCGGCATGTCCGATGTTGCTGTTACCCGGCTGTGAAGTATCGAAGGTCCAGCCGTTTCCGCCAGTTGCGTAACCTAGCTTCGCAGGATCGTATTCACGATTCCCCACAATGAATTTCGCAGGACGCTCAGCGGGGTGCAGAAGATGCCAGAGGGTTGGCACCGACCCATTGTGCAAATACGGCGCCGTCGCCCAAACGCCGGTCAGGGGCCGAGCCAAGTATTTACCCGTTGCGCGCCAAATCACCGGGTTGGCATCCATGGTCGCCTGATCGGCCGGGGCGACTCCATCGTCGGCGAAAGCACGAGCCTTCAGACCATCGAGAATAGGTTTAATTGCAACCGGGAACGGCACTCCTCCGGCCACCGGTTGTCCGAAACTACCCGCCCGTTGGGGATCTGTTCCGACGTCCGTCAAATCGTAAATGTGGTTATC
>Ga0335071_10004999_pt1 | contig 13839 bp, 14 predicted proteins | sample Lox_Sample_15_FD_206724 | JGI IMG/M metagenome (GOLD analysis project Ga0335071, IMG submission 206724) | Soil microbial communities from Loxahatchee National Wildlife Refuge, Florida, United States - Lox_Sample_1.5 | ecosystem: Environmental > Terrestrial > Soil > Wetlands | place: USA... | reverse complement strand
GCCCGTTGCGCCGCGCGCTCCTGCTCCTGGCTGTGTCCCAGCGCGTAGCTCGCGAGCGCCGTGTCCCACACCGGCGAAAAGCACGGTTGAAAGAAGAACCGTTCGCCGTCATCCACCATCAGGTTGTCGAACTGCCGCAGCGTTTCCACGCGCAGCGGATCGTCCGGCGCGAACCCCAGCACATCCAGCGCCATCACCGAATACATCATCGGCGGATAGATCGCCCCCAACCCGTCGGAGTGGTCCAGCCGCTCGATCATCCAGTTCTTCGCCCGCTCGATGGCTTTCCTGCGCATGGCCTTCGACCCGCTCTTCTCCCACCACTTCAACACGCCATCCGCCGCCAGGAAGAAGTTGTGCCAGGAAAAGAGCCGCTCATCGCGGTGGAACGCCGGACTCGCGCCCGCCAGCCAGATCTCATCCAGATGGAAACCCGCCGGCACGGGCCGCCGCGGATTGGCCGAGTGCACGATCGCCAGCGAGACCGCGATCGCCCGCGTCCACGACGACATCTGGTACAGGAAGTTGAACGGTAGCCCGACGATCTCCGGCGGAATGCTCGGACAGTATTGCCGCGGATACAAATCGAACAGGCTGAGATTGATCTTGACGTAGCTGTTGGCTGCCTGGATGCCGCCCAATTCCAGAATCCGGCCGCGCAGCCGCTCCATGCGCGAATCGTCCACCGGCAGGCCCGCCAGCTTGAGCGCGAAGTACCCCTTCACCGAAGCGCTCACGTCCGACGGCCCGTGCACGTAGATCCCCAGCCCGCCATCCGTCAGTTGCCGGTCCAGGATCGACTCGGCCGCCTTATCCACTCGTGTACGCGTGGGCGGACGCCAGGAGCCGTTCTCCGGCGGATACAGCCAGAGTTGAAACAGGATGTAATCGGATTCCAGCGTGCTATCCGCCGTCAGTTCGGAGCACCAGTGCCCGTCCTTGAGCTGCAGACCCGCCAGGTACTCAGCGGCCCGCTGCCCGGCCAATCTGGCCGCTGTCTGCAGCGCGCTGCCAACGTCGGCCGGAGCGCTCATTGGATCGCGACCGTCAGTTCGGAAGGCAACGAGAACCGCACGTCCTCATCCACCAGCTCGATCTCTTCCATCTTCCCGAATCCGCCTTCCCGCAGGAATTCGATCAATTCCGCCACCAGGTGTTCCGGCGCCGACGCCCCGGCGGTCACCCCGACGCTTTTCACGCCTTCCAGCCACGCCGGATCGACGGCGCTGCGATCGTTCACCAGAAACGAGCGCACGCCGAAGTTGTGCCCCACCTCCACCAGCCGCTTGGAGTTGGAGCTGTTCTGCGAACCGACCACCAGCAGCAGATCCAGAAACTTCGAAACCGCCTTCACCGCCATCTGCCGGTTTTCGGTGGCGTAGCAGATATCCTGCGCCGGCGGCCCCTGGATCTGCGGAAACCGTTCCTTCAGTCGAACGATGATATCGCGCGTCTCGTCCAGGCTCAACGTGGTTTGTGTCAGATAACGCACTCGCGCGGGGTCGGGCAGTTCCAGCCGGTCGACATCCTCCAGCGTTTCCACCAGGTAGGTGCGATCCGGCACCTCGCCCAGCGTGCCGATGACCTCATCGTGGTCCTTGTGCCCGATCAGCACGATGCTGTAGCCGTCGCGGGCAAACCGCACGGCCTCCAGGTGGACCTTGGTCACCAGCGGGCAGGTGGCGTCGATGATATCGAGCCGCCGCTCCTTGGCTTCCCGCCGCACCGCGGGCGCCACGCCGTGCGCGCTGAAGATCGCGCGCGCGCCTTCCGGCACTTCCTCCAATTCCTCGACAAACACCGCGCCGGCTTCCCGGAGTTCATCCACCACGTGCTTGTTATGCACGATTTCCTTGCGCACATACACCGGCGGCCCATAGAGATCGAGCGCGATTTTGACCACGTCGATCGCCCGTACCACTCCTGCGCAGAATCCCCTCGGTTTCAACAGGAAGATCTTCTTTTCCCCATCCAGATTGGCTGTAAACGGCTGTAAGGACATACGTGTAGAGTGCCTACAATTATACCAAGCGCCCCCCGCAATCCGCCGGGACTACGGCATGGTCATCGCTTGAAATGGGCCGTTTTGCCGGTTCTGGTTACCGCTCACTCCAAGTCGAACCTGACCTTCACGCGAGCTTGGACGGACATTTGCCCTGGCATGAGGCTGCTTTCGGAAACCTCTACACCCGGGCTATCCCCCTCGCCTGTTGCGTTCATCGCAAACCGCGCACGGGGCAGGAACAACGGCGTCGGCTGCGTGTCCTCTTCCTCAATGGAGTACGCTTTCCCGATCTTCTGGCCGAGTTTGCCCGCCAGCGCGCTGGCCTTCGCGTGAGCCGCCACGACCGCCAGCTCGCGAGCTTGATCCCTGTATTTGCGCAGCTCGGTCACCCGGAATCTGACGTTTTGCACGTGGTTCACGCCAGACTGTGCCAACGCTACTATCAGGTTGTCGAACTTCGAGGTGTCCTTCAAGGTGAACGCAACGCCTTTCCGAACGTCGTAATAGTCCAAATTCCGTCCGTTCTTAGACTCGCTGTACACTGGCGTGATATTCGTGAAGTCTGTCTGGATTTCCTTTGCATCGACACCGGCTTTCTTGATCAGCGCGATGGCGTCAGTCACGCGACCGTTCTGCTGTTCAATGGCCCGAGCGAGATCTCTCGCCTTGATCTCAATTCCGATCGAGATATCCACCCTGCTTTGGTCCACGCTTCGCCCAGTTCAACCTCCGACAGTGTCCGGGGTCGGCACCCCACGCGGAGCTCTTCGACAATGATTGCAGTGCTATCATTTGAATATGGCGAGCATCACAATTCGTCGCCTGGATGATGCCGTGAAGGCCCGACTTCGTGCGCGCGCAGCCCATAACCGAAGGTCGATGGAAGAGGAGGCTCGCGAGATACTGCGTGCCGGGCTGCGGCCAAGAACGGTCGTTCGCCGTAATCTTGCAGATTCGATCCGGAGCTACATCGAGCCTCTGGGCGGCGTGGAGCTTGCGCTTCCGCCTCGCGAACCGATTCGCCGGCCCCCCGAGCTCGCCAAGTGATCGTACTCGACACCAACGTACTCTCGGAGGCGCTCAAGCCCGCGCCTGCCGACACGGTCCTTCGTTGGTTGGCCGCCCAAGCGCCAGCAACCGTATTCACCACGACCATCACGCTCGCGGAAATTCTGTATGGCCTCGAGATGCTGCCTGTCGGCAAGCGGCGGTTGCGGCTTCTGAGCGCTGTCGAGAAGATGTTCGCAGAACAGTTCGACCAACGTATTCTGACTTTCGATGAGGACGCCGCGCGTCTGTTTGCCAGCATCGCAGCTTCGCGGTCCGCGGCAGGCCGGCCGATCTCACAACCTGACGCCATGATCGCCGCCATTGCACGATCCCACCACGCTGCCGTGGCGACGCGCAATACCGATGATTTCGTGCACTGCGGAATACAAGTCGTCAATCCATGGTCTGGATGATACTAGTCTGCTGCGTCAACCTAACGGAAAACGCCCGAGTCACCATGGCGGCCAGCGGCGATCCGGTGGCTGGCACAAGGAATCGCCCGGGCGTACGCCCTCGCGTGGTACCGGCTTTCAGCGCGTCTCGATCATCTCATCGCTGCTGACACGGCTATTGTGCAATGCCGCGAGGACTTCTGATGTTCGCGTCACAGTGCAGTACTCGCCGTCCAGGTTGGCGAGACTCATGGCGTGAACTTCAGAGGCTGTATGGAGTTGGCCATTCCAGTCCTGTCGCGCAAAAGTGAAACAGCAGTCCTCGACCAGGAATGTGTCGAATCCCAGGTTGCCAGCCATTCGAACCGTGGCTTCCACGCAATTATTTGTAATCGCCCCGGCCACCACAAGCAAGGTCTGCTGCCCGGCACGCAGCCTGGCTTCGAGATCGGTGCCAATGAATGCGCTATTTGTCCGCTTGCCGAGCACGGCCTCCCTACGTAAAGGTTGCGCTTCGGGTTTGAACTCGTGGCCGGGTTGGCCTGGGCGATAGGGCGACGCCACCTGCGATGAGTCGTGACGAATATGGTAGATAGGCCGATGTGAGCTTCGCCAGGCTTCGAGGAGCGCAGCGACATTGCGTTCCGCGTCAAGGTTGTTTCGAACCCCCAAACTTGGGTTATCGATGGCTCTCTGCAGATTGATGACGAGGAGCGCAGCATCCTGAGGTAGGGGACACGGCAGGGAACGAAGCATGGCCGACTGTAACACAGTGCCAGCCGGTAGATTTGCCGTATCACTCCCGTTCCGCCATGTGGCCGGCTCAGGTCCTCTACCAGCACCGGGAACCGTCGTCGCTTCGTTGCTCGACGCCTTCCGTCGCCTGCCCCCGGATACCGCGACGGAGTTGTCCGCCCTCGCGGAACGATTGGCGGACCTGGCGCCGAACCGGCGGATCGACTGGTCAGATGCCTGGTCCGATGAGGCCCGGCGTCCTAGTCGGCGCCCAAGAGACCAAAGTCCGGCCGGCCGTTGTGATCGCAAGCGCCACCTACCTGGCCGAGCGCCCAGACGCGCTGGTTGGAATCCTCACCACGAAGTTGCCCAAGGCGCCGGGCACAACAGATCACATCCTCTTGGACTGGCGATCTGCCGGACTCCGCGCAGAATCTTGCTTCCGAGCATACGTGTTGACGGCCCATCGTTCGGAATTAGCCGTGATCGGCCACCTCAGCGCACGCGATTGGGAGTCCGTCAAGGCGCGAGTGCGCGCAGCGTTTGCCAGTTAGCGAGATTGCGATTAGAGCGCTACAGCTGATTTCTGCAACCTCTTCGAGACACTCTAAGGAAGGATTGACCATGACGGCGCCTCCGCGCGCCGGCGATCTCGGCATCGTGGACCTCCATCCGGCGCCCGGCGAACAAGCCGTCTGCTTCGGCTCGAAGGGACTGCCCATCACCGAAGACGACGCGTTGGTCGAAATGAACGACGGCGGCGCCACCGCGCGGGCGGTGCTGATGCTCGCCGGCACCACCACCTTCGGCACCGAAGTCGCGGACGAATTCGTGTGCGACGAGGAGCACGTCAGCCAGTTGTTCCCGCGGGTGCTGGCGGAAGGCGCCGCCTGGCGCCCTTCACCGCGTTGCTGCACGTCCACGTCCAGCGCGGCGTGCCGGTCGAGACCACGCTAGTGGCCTTGCGCCGCCCGGCCGGACGTTAACCGCTCCCTCGCACGCGCAGCTCCTCCACATCCTCGAACAGCGCGATGTCCGTCCGCAGGGTTGCGAGTTCCCGAAACAGCAGGGCCCGGTCCCATTGCTGCTGGAGGGTCATGGCAAGGCTCGCCGCGCTCGACACGTTCACGTGCCAGTCGCGCCAATCGGCGGGGATCGATTCCAACTTGCCGAACTTCGCCAGCACCGCCGCGGACGATTTCGCGCCCCAGCCCGGCAGGCCGGGGTAGCCATCGGCCGCATCGCCGACCAGCGCCAGGTAATCGGGGATCGACGCCGGCGGAACGCCGAACTTGCGGATCACGCCGGCCTCGTCGAGGGTGGTCTGCGCGCGGCGGTTCAACTGCACCACGCGGGTTCCGCGCACGCATTGCGCCAGGTCTTTGTCCGGCGTGCAGATGAAGACTCGCTCCACCCGGCTATCCTGGGCGGCCTTGGCGGCCCCGGCCGCCAGCGCATCGTCGGCTTCAAACTCCACCATCGGCCAGACCACGATGCCTTCGGCGGTCAGCATCTCCTCCAGCAGATCGAACTGGGATCGCAGGTCGGGATCGATGCCCTCGCCGGTTTTGTATCCGGGCCAGAGCGGATTGCGGAACGACTCGATGACGTGGTCCGTGGCGACCGCAAGATGGGTGGCGCCGCCGCGGATCATTCCGGTGACCGATCGCACCACGGCGCGCGCCGCGGCGATTTCGCGCCCGCGTTCATCGCGCGCCGAAGGCGCGGCGTAGTAGTGGCGAAACAATTCGTACGTGCCGTCGACGAAATAGATGTCCAAAGCGCGTCTCCCGGGGCCATTCGAGTGTCATAATAATGCAGACCCCCAAAAAGAAAGGATACCTATGAAGTTAACAATTGCAGTCGTTCTATTTGCCGCCGTTGCGTCCGCACAGGAAGGGGCGCCGGCCAACCCGCTGGTCACGGTTTCGAAAACCATCTACGGCTACGCCAAGGGCGAGATTCTCGCTTCCGTGGCCAAAATTCCGGATGACATGTGGTCGTTCAAGCCGGTGTCCACGGTGCGCACGGTGGGCGAGCTTTTCGCGCACATCGCCGATGGGCAGTACGAATTCTGCGGCGCGGTGGTGGAAGGCAAGCCGGTCTCCAAGGGTATCGAGAAGGCCATGAAGACCAAGGCGGAAATCGTCCCAGCGTTGAAGGATGCTTTCGCCTACTGCGACGGCGCGTACGCCAAGCTGACGGACGCCAACGCGGCGGAGATCGTCAATATGTTCGGCATGAAAGTGACTAAGCTGGGAGCGATGGACTTTAACATCGCGCATAACATGGAACACTACGGCAACCTGGTGACTTACATGCGGATCAAGGGCATCGTACCGCCATCGAGCGAGCAGCAGCAGGCGCCGCCGCCACCGGCAGCGGAGAAGAAGAACTAATTCGCCTCGACCGAAGTTAACCAATTCCAGGGTTGTTTCTCGCGAATTCCGCCCGTACCGTAAGGTTACGTGCCTCACGCGTCGAGGCGCGGCTGGGACCGGCTTGGCTCACGCCACTAGTCAAGCCGGTCACCTGCTTTCCTCATTTGTCGTTCCCCGAACGGGTCCCACCCAAGAATCCCATCCGATCCAGCCTCTGCACGGGTTCGGGGTCGAACTTACGCGGCGAGCCGGCGCCTTGCCCGCGAGTGGAGATTTCCCAAGCCGCGGATTTGGCGGGCGAAGCGAGCAAGCGCTCCTCGGCCACATTGCGTTCGGCGCACCATTCGTCCCAGGGATCCGGCGGCTCGGCGGGAAGGAAAGCCGCGGTCAACGCGGGGCTGGAAATTTCGAGTGCGCGGCCCTCGGTGAGCGAATAGACCTCGTCTCCCACGGCGATCTCGGCAGACCCACTGCGCGCTAGCACGCGCGTGGAATCGCCCTCGGGGCTGACATCGATCCGGTACGAGCCGGAGCCGAGCAGCGAGATCGAGGCCTGCGGCGTATCGATCGCAAAGATATCGTCCTCAGCGTGGCGGAAGACGCGGACGTTGAAAATACCCTCCGTGCAGACGATGGCGAACATGCCGGCGTTGAGGTGCGAAATCTCGAGGCTGGAATGCGGCGCGAGGTGGATGACGGCACCGGCGATTTCGACTCCCGCGTCGGCATCCTGACGGGTAGTCAGGACATCGCCGGCGACCAGCGGATAGTCGAGACTGGCCTGAGCCGGTTCGCCGCCGGGAGGCTGGATGGAGGCCGAGCCGTAGAGATAGCCGATGCGGGCGACCGGCACAATTGGGGATTCAGTAGCCTGTCCCCATAAGAGGAAACAACCGAGACACCCAACCGCCGGCAGCTTCATGTCGGGCCTCCGTAACTACCCAGCCCGAGAGTACGCCGCTTTCGCGACGAGTGCGATAGCTAATTCGGATTACTCGCCGTAACTGATCTCGCCTTGACGCGCGGTATGGGCGGTATACATCAACAGCAGGGCGGTGACCGCCAGAAGGCCGGGGATCGCGATCCAGACGGGGGTGGGGTCGGTATCGACCACCACGATGTTGAGCGGCGGCGGCAGCGGCACTTCTACCGGGCAGAGATTCCTGAGATAGAAGATCACACTGATCTTCTTAGCCAGGGCAGGCAGGAACGGGTTGAGGTTCTCCCACACGTAGACCACCGCCGCCGGGATCATGGGATTGCGGAAGATCAGGCCGCACATGAGGAAGACCGCGCCATAGCCGGCGCAAGCCAGCGCCGCGGTCAGCGTGTACCAGCCGAGTTGCGAAAGGCCCGGGCCGTGCATCAGGTAGTCGTTGTAGGCAGGGCCGAAATGGCGGCCGATCAGGAGAAACGACAGGGCCGCGCTGCCGGCAAAGAGCACCACTGAAGTGACCAACCCCGCCAGGTACTTTCCGGCGACCAGCAGTTCGCGGCGCAGGGGCGTGAGGTAATAGTAGTGGAGCGTCTTTTCGAGCATTTCGGCGCGGAACAGGTTGGCGAAGATGCCGACGCAACCGAAGAAGATGGCGCCGCGCAGGTAGAAGAACTGGAACATGGCGGCATAGCCGACACTGTCATCGCCCAGGCTGTGACGCGCCATGGAAACCGGGCGATTGAGCTCGAACAGCCAGTGGATGAGCGTGATCGATACCGGACCGGCGGCCAGCATGTAAATCCACCAGGCGCGCTTGTTGAAGAAGGTCTTCTTCCATTCCAGGCGGAGGACCGCGCCGATCTGGCGCATCCAAAGCGCGTTCATACCGAACCTCCCTCGTAGCCGATCAGGTATTGATAGACGGAGTTGACATCGTCATCGGCGGGCGCCACCGATTCCACGTCGAGGCCGGTTTCGAGAATGACGCGATTGAGGAGCAGGTAGAACGCGTCGGCATCGGCGGTGCGGAGGAGCAGGTTGCGGCCATCGCCCTGGATCTTCGCTTCCACCACGTGGTTCTGCTGGAAGAGGCGGGCGGCCAGGTCGCTGGGCTTGTCGCAGCGGACCAGGATCTGCATGGGCTGCTCTTTGACCTCGCTGCGAACGCCTTGAATCTGGCCTTCGGCAACCACGTAGCCGTGGCTGAGCAGGATCACCTGGTCGGAGATGCGGTCGACTTCGTGCAGGATGTGGCTGGAGACAATGACGTGGCGGCCGGCGGCGCCCCATTCGCGGAAGAGCGCGATGGTTTCGGCGCGGGCCATGGGGTCGAGGCCGTTGAGCGGCTCATCGAGCACCAGCACCTGGGGATCGTGCGCGATGGCCTGGGCCAGTTTGATGCGCTGGCGCATGCCCTTGCTATACGCGCCGACGGGCCGGTTGGCGGCTTCAGTCATGTTCAGCTTTTCGAGCGCGGCCAGGGTGCGCTGGCGGCATTCGGCATCGCCCAAGCCGTGCAGCAGCAGGTACGAGTAGATGAATTGAAAACCGGTGAGGCCTTTGGGAAAAGCGTCGAACTGGGCGCAGTAGCCGACCAGGCGGCAGAGCCGCTCGGGGTGGTCGGGAGGGACGCCGAGGACACTCATTTCGCCCTGGGTGGGGCGGATGAGGCCGGTCATGAGATTCATGAGAGTGGTCTTGCCGGCGCCATTGGGACCGACCAGGCTGGTGATGCCGGGCGGAATGGAGAGGCTGACGCGATTGACGCCCAGGACCTCGCCATAGAAACGGGAGACCGAGTTGAAGGTGATGAGCGATTGCGTGTCGGGCGCGGGAGTCATCGGACCACCTCCATGCCGCGGATCTTGCGTGCCAGCATGTAGGAGCAAATCAGGCCGAGACCGATCAGGCCTCCCCAGCTACACCACAGCGGGATTTCCTCGCCTTGCGGCGCGCGGAAGAAGACGGCGCCGTTGGTGGTGGCGTTGTTGCCTTCGAACAGCCAGACCCAGACCGAGCCGACCAGGTAGCTGATGTTGAACAGGTGGCCCCAGTGGGTGCGCTGCACGCCGTTGATGACGGCGCCGAAGGCAGCGGCCACGAAGAAGACTCCGAACATCAGCGCGCCGGCGGCGGGTTTCCACTTGACCCAGGCGGAGAGAGCCAGGGCCAACAGAGAGAGCAGGATGATCCACACCCAGCCGCCGAAGAACAAACCAGCGGCGATGCGCGCATGAGAGGTGGCCCAACTCCAGCCTTCCAGGTAGCTTTCCAGACCGAACAGCAGCAGGCCGGGGACCCAGGTCATGAGCGAAAGCAGAATCACCAGCACGGTCATCTTGCCCAGCACGTATTCCAGACGCGAGAAGGGCCGCGAGAGGTAGAGCGAAAGGGCGTTGTTGGACAGATCGGGCGAGATCTGGCCGGGACCGATGAAGGAGGCCATGAACAGACCCATCATGCTCTGCCAGCCGAGCAATGTCATGAAGAACGTGACGTTGATGGAAATCAGCCGCTGCGCGCCTTGCGCGTTGATGAGGTTGAGCGCGCTGACATTGTGCTGGACATAGATAATGATGGCGCAGACCAGCGGGTAGATGAAGCTGGCGAGGAAAAAGACGGTGAGGAAGCGCGAGCGGTGGAGGTCTTCAAACGCGTAGCGCGGGATGACGAAGAGCCGCGACCAGGAAGCCGTCATTTCGCCGGTGTACGGCCGGTAGGTTTTCTTATAGACGGCCATTGGCGACCTCCATGGCTTTGAGGAAGATGTCCTCGAGCGAATCGCGTTTGTGATTGAGACGGCGGATCTGCACGTTCTGCGCGGCGGCCACTTCGTAGAGCCGGCGCAGCTCGAGGCCATCGGGGAGGACCAGCTTAACGCGGCCCTGGGCGCCGATGGCGGTTTCGCAGCCGAGTTGCTCGACGGCGGCGAGGAAATCGCCATTGCGCTCGCCGCGAGTCTCGATCTCCAGGAAGCGGCGGTTGGCGCGGCGTTCCTCCTCGAGGTTGCAGAACGCGGCGATGTTGCCGTCCTTGAGGATGAGGACCTCGTCGCAGCATTCCTCGACGTCGCGGAGCAGGTGCGACGAGAGGATGATGTGGATATCGCCGCGGTCGCGAATTTCCTGGATGAGCTGGATCATGCGCAAGCGTGCGGGCGGATCGAGGCCGTTGGTGGGCTCATCGAGGAACAGGAGCTTGGGACCGTGGGCGATGGCCTGAGCCAGCTTGGCGGCCTGCTTCATGCCGAGCGAGTACGTGCCGAGCTGGCGGTAGCGGACTTCGCCGAGGCCGACATAGAAGAAAGCCTCGTGGGCGCGCTCAAGAGCGTGTTCGCGGGGCAGACCGGCCAGTTCGGCCATGAGGCGGACGAAGCGCACGCCGCTCATGGAGGCGATGAAGGAATCGTTCTCCGGCATGTACCCGATGAGGCCGCGGACCTCGCGGGCGTGGGAGCGGATATCGCGGCCGAAGATGCGTGCCGTCCCCGAGGACGGCGGGTGGAAGCCGAGCAGGGTGTTGAGGAGCGTCGACTTGCCCGCGCCGTTGGGACCGAGCAGGCCGATGGAGCGCCCGGTGAGGGAAGCTTTCAGCTTCTTGAGGATGACGCGCTCACCGAAGCGCACCTCCAGGCTGTCCAGATCGATTACTGGATCCATTACCTTCCTATATACGCCGGTTTGTGTCCGCCTGTTCCCAACATAGAGGTGATCGGCGAGAGGCCGGCGGCCCAGCCTCCGGGGTTGCCGGTCAACAGGCCGGCAATGCTCATGCCGAACGCATCGCCTTCGCTGGCGAGCGTGAGGCGGTCGGGCTCGGCATAAAGAGCCACGAGAACCGGCTTGACGTTGCTCAACTGCTGGATAGCGCGCTGCTGCTGCGGGCTCGGCGGCGCGAGGCTGCCGAGCAAGCCGGCCAGAGGAGCGAGCGTGGTCCCGATGTTCTGGTAGAAGACCGCGGAGAAGTTGGCGTAGTGGTCGCGCGGCGTAAGATCGACGAATTTGGAAGCCCGCATGATGGAGGCGCGGGAGAGCTTAACCTGGAGAGCTTTCGTGACCAAGGCGCGGGTGGGCGCGGCGATCAGGTAGCCATCGGCGAAGGTGTAATGGGCCTCCAGCAGGGGGTTGCCGTTGGCGGCGGCGACCATGTAGTAGGTGCGGCCTTCCGCGGTCTCCTGGGACGTGCTCAGCGGCGGGCGGCCGTCATGGGTGAGTTCCTGGTTGGCGGCGGCGACGAGGCGGTCGAGGGATGCCTGGAAGCGGACGGGATCGTAGACCTCGATGACCGCCTTCCAGGAGGGCACCGGAAACGCGGGACCGTCCATGGAGATAGCGAATTCGCCGCCGAGACTGGAGACGAGATCCTTTTCGATATCGCCATGGGCGCCGATATCGGCGGGGGTCTTGCGGAGAACGCCGGTGAGCTGGGTGAGAATATCGGAAGTGTTGCGCACCACGAACGCGCCCAGGACAGTGGCGTCAGGCGAGATGTAATCGAGCGAGCCCATGGGGGCAGGGGGTGCGAGCCAGGAAGCGATCCCGCCGCCGCCGGCTTCGAAGCCGAGCGTGGCGCGGGTTTCGGGTTGACGATCAATCTCCTTCTCTTCGGCCAGGAGATAGCGCATGCCCATGGGCATGGGTTGGGCGGAGATGTGCGCGAGATCGACTGCGAGCAGGAGACCAGCGCCGCCGCGATAGGCTTCGGCGATGCGGGCATAGAAGGGGGTGCTCTCAAAGCCGCCGACTTGCGCATCGAGCGCCGGCGCGAGGGCTTCCACGGACGAGCGTTCGGGGCCGAAGGCCACCAGGCCGTTGCGAGTGACCACGGTGGCGCCCACTTCGCGTTGCAGGAATTCGGCGAAACCCGGGCGGCGGGTCTGGGCCAGGAAGACGGGCGCGGTGGGGCCATGACCGGTGGAAGCAAAGCCAGCCATGACGATCTCATCGCCGAGGTAATCGCTGGCCTCGCGCAACTTGCGGAGGAACGGAGTGACTTGGGCGGACCGCGTGCCCCACCACTCGCGCAGCTCGGGGCTCTCCGCGATGCGGCGGTTGAGCGCGCTTTCGGCCTGTGCGAGATAGTCGCCGAGGTTGGGGATGCTGGCGAAGACCGTGGTATTGGCGGGCAGGCGGCCGGCGAGCTGGCTGCCATAGCGGAGCTCAGGCAAGTGAATCTGCTGGAGATCGGCGCGCAGATTGGCAAGTTGCTGGAGCAGAACGTAGTAGCGGTCGCGATTACGGCTCCAGGAGATGTCTTCCTTGACGAGCATGGGCTCGAGGCCCTCGCCGGTGACGGTTTGATCGCCCGGGTGGAGGACCTTTTCCGGGCCGGCGGTGGAGACGTGGACTTCGCCCTGCACCACGGAAACGCGCGAGCCCTTGACGCCGGCGCTGACACCGAAGATGGTTCCGGTGACTGCCACGCGGCAATCGGTGGTATCGACGTAGAGATGTCCGGCGCGGCGCTTGGCGGCTTCCACGATCACGCTACCGCGGCCCAGACGAACCGAGACATCGGCGGCGGAGTGAGTGGCGATGAAGCTGGAGCGTTCGCGGAGTTCGACCACGGAGCCATCACGGAGGCGAAGGAAGGCATCGGAATCCTTGGCGGTGCGGATCTCGGCGTTCTCCGGGAGATCCTGGTTGACGGCGAGCGTGTGCAGCGTGCCATCGGAACCGACCAGATAGAGCGTGCCGTTGACGGCCTGTACGATGGGGCGGCCGACCACCGCGCCGTGCGATTCGATGACGTACCAGGCGGTGGTGCCGGCAGCGAGCAGGACCGCGGCCGCGGCGGCCAGGAAGAAAAGCTGGCGGGGGCGCGCGGAACGCTTGGGGACGGCGGGCATGGTGACGACGCGGCCTTCATAGACGCGGCGGCAGGCGACACATTCGTGGAGATGGTCTTTGAGCAACAGGGCGCGCGCTTCGGTGAGCGTGCCGGCGCGCAGACCGGGGATCAGCGCCTGAAAATCGGCGCAGGAGCGGAGATGCTGATGATGCTCAGCGGCGGCCTCGGAGATGCGGGCCCAGACGCGGCTCGCGGCGGCCTCGATCACAGCGGGATCGACGGCGTCATCGCGAATTTCTTGCACAGCCTGCTCCAGAACGGGATCGTTGAACCGGTTTTCGGAATTCATGCCACACCTCCCTGGTACGCGCGGAATTCTTTTTCCAGCCGGTCGCGGGTGCGGGAGATGGTCACCGCCACCGTGCCGGGCGTGGTATTGAAGATCTGCGCAATTTCGGGATTGTCTTTCCCTTCGAAGAACCTGAGGGCGAACATTTGAGCGATGCGGGGGTTGAGACGGGCGAGGGCGCCGCGCAGCCACTCACGGAT
>Ga0335071_10004998_pt1 | contig 13839 bp, 9 predicted proteins | sample Lox_Sample_15_FD_206724 | JGI IMG/M metagenome (GOLD analysis project Ga0335071, IMG submission 206724) | Soil microbial communities from Loxahatchee National Wildlife Refuge, Florida, United States - Lox_Sample_1.5 | ecosystem: Environmental > Terrestrial > Soil > Wetlands | place: USA: Florida... | reverse complement strand
GAACGAATACACACTTGCCGGTTCCATTTACAAGGGACGCGTCACGCGCGTTCTGCCCGGTATGCAATCCGCTTTCGTCGACATCGGCCTGGAGCGCGATGCCTTCCTTTATGTCTCCGACTTTCTCGACCTCGGAGAAGAGGACGACGAGGACGAATTCAGTGACGTAAAGGTCACCGGACAAACGCTGGCACAGGCGAACGGATTCGTCACGCAGGAAGCTGAAGCGGACGAAGAAGACGCCATCGAGTCCGAGGAGGAAGATGAGGGCGGCGAAGCTCAGTCCTCTGAATCTGCCCCGCAATCAACATTGGAAGCTGGGCGCCGCTGGCGTGGACGCCGTCGGCGCAGAGGTCGTCGCGGAGGTCGCGACCGCTTTGTGCCTCAGGCTCCGGCAGAAGAAAGCACAGCGCCCGCCGAGACCGAGGCTGCCGAACCAGAAGCCGAAGTCGTCGAAGAAGAGGCCGTGATCGAGGAAGAGGCTCCCGAAGCTGAACCCGTAGAGGAGCATCCCTCCATCGAGGTGGACTACTCGCAGTTCGTCCTGCCCGGAGAATCGATTGCACGCTACAACCGCGGTGCGGCAGGCACGGAAGAGGAAGAGCCAGCGGCGGAAGCCAGCACCAGCACGCCGCGCGAGCAGCGCGAATTTCGCGGAGGACGTGATCGCGATCGCGGACGTCGTGGTCGCGGACGCTTTGATCGTGACCGTGGCGGTCGTGGAGATCGCAGCGAACGTCCGCCGCGCGAAGCCTACGAGCCGTTGCCTGACAACTACACGCCCATCGTTCTGCCCGGCGAGTCGATCTCGAAGTATCGCGGGCAGGAGCGGATAACGGTTCCGGTCGAGACCGAGACCGAGCAAGTGCTCGAGCATAGCGAAACGCTCTCCGCTTTGCCGACACCACAGGAAGAGGTTGAACCAGAAGAGGCCAGCGCGTCGGTCCGCGGTCCGGAGTTGAGTGCGCGATTGGTCGCGCCCGCCCCCGAGCCGGTTCCAGAAAAGCCGACCACAGAAGAAGTTCCGGAGCCGGATTCTGTTCCCGGCGGTCCCACCGGCGGTGGCACTTGGCCTCCACCTTCGCGGCCAGTTGAAGCGGCCCTTGCTGCCGAGCCGGTGATTGAGCGTGTCAGCGAGCCGGAGCCGGCCAGCGAAACAACGCTGCATGAGTCGCCCTCGCCATCAGCAGCCGAGGAAGTCGCGCAAGAGCCTGTAGCCGCGGAAACAGAGCGCGCTGCGGAGCCAGTTGTTGAACCAGAGCCAATGATTGAACCGGCGAACGAACCTGCGCCGACTGGCGTTTCCGAAGTGGCCGCCGAAGAGAAAGAGGTTGTTGCCACAGAGGAATCGGAAAACGAGCCAACGCACGTGGCAGGAAGCTACGTGATCGAAGGCGGGCACGTGGAGCACGAGGAACTCGACGCCGAGGAGGTTGAAGAACCTTCGTACCGCGAGCGTATTCGCAGCTATCACGAGGACGAAGAGAACGGGAACGGCGAAAACGGAGAACTGCTCGGTGAAACGGTTCGCGAAACCGATGAAGAACGCGAACTGGACGAATCCGAGTACGAGTTCAACGGCGATGAGTTCGAAGAATCTGAGTTGGTCGCGGAGCCCGAGGAAGACGGCGAGGAAGCCGAAGAAGAAGCGGCTGCTGCACCTCAACCTGCTCCCCAGCGGGAGCGGTACGAACGGCGCGAGCGTCGTGGCCGCCCAATGCAGCGGGGACGTATGCGTCGCCAGGCACCGCGTCACATTCCACTCATCAGCGATCTTCTGAAAGAAGGGCAGGAAGTCCTCATCCAGATCGCCAAGGAACCGATTGGCAAGAAGGGTGCGCGCATCACCAGCCACATCGCATTGCCGGGACGCTTCCTGGTTTACATGCCGACCGTGAACCACATCGGCGTGTCGCGAAAAATCAGCAGCGAGGAAGAGCGTCAGCGGTTGAAGCGCATCGTGGGCAGTGAGCGCGAGAACGGCCACGGCGGCTTCATCGTGCGCACGGCTGCGGCCAACATCAAAGAAGATGAGCTGAGGGCTGACATTCGCTTCCTGAAGCACCTGTGGCACGAGATTCGCACACGCGCGGAAAAGAGCAAGGCTCCATCGCTCATCTATCACGACCTGAACCTGGTGGAGCGCGTTCTGCGCGACCAGGTGACGAGCGATTTCTCACAGATCTGGGTGGATAACGAGCAGGAATACGAGCGCGTGGTGCGTTTCGCTTCGCGCTTCCAGCCGAGCCTCGTACGCCGCATCAAGCTCTACACCAAGGACGTGCCACTCTATGAAGAGTTCGGCATCTCGGACGAGATCAACAAGTCTCTGAAGTCGAAGGTGTGGCTTAAGAGCGGCGGCTCGATCGTCATCAACCAGACCGAAGCGCTGGTGGCGATTGACATCAACACCGGCAAGTACGTCGGAAAGACGGCGCGACTCGAGGACACGATCGTCAAGATCAATTGCGACGCCGTGAAGGAGATTGTGCGGCAGATACGCCTGCGCGATCTCGGCGGCATTATCGTTATCGACTTCATCGACATGGATGAGCGCAAGAACCGGCAGAAGGTGATGCAGACGCTCGAAGAAGCACTGAAGAGCGACCGCGCACCATCGAAGGTTCTGCAGTTCAACGATTTCGGCTTGGTGGCGATTACCCGCAAGCGCGTCAAGCAGTCATTGGAGCGCACGCTGGGTGCGGCCTGTCCGTACTGCGAAGCCACAGGTTTTGTGAAATCGGTAACGACCGTGTGCAACGAGATCTACGTGGAGATGCGCAAGGTGCGCCGCCACATCGATGCCGACGTAGTCACGCTGCGTGTGCATCCGGATGTCGCGAAGGAACTGAAGGGCAACAACGGACGCTGGCTGACGGAGATGGAAGAACTGGTCCAGCACCCGGTGCTTATCAAGCCCGACCCGTTGCTACATCAGGAGAAGTTCGACATCAACTTCTAGAGAGTCCAGAAATCGGGGGAAACGGAAGGCCGGACGCGAGTCCGGCCTTTTGCATTGCCGCGACCCCATGCAAGCGAAGGAAGCTTTTATGGGCCAGCAGCCGCCTGGTTTCCATCCACAGGCAACTTTGCTCTCGGGCACACAACCTGTTGTGGTCGGGGTGGTTGAATCCTTTTCGTCCGGACAGGTACTGTAGTACCGGGTTCCCTAGTGATAACTCCTAGTTTTAGACGCACAAGTGCCAAGCACTTCCGGCGGTGCAGTGACCTGACTGCGAAAAAGCCGTGACCTTCGTAATTAGTTGATTCCGCAAAGTGAATCGTTTGCGTCACTACCACTGCAGATTGTGGTGTAAGGTGGCTTCCGGTACAAACCCTCGCGCTCATTTGGAGGGAATTGCCGGGAAACAGGGGGAGAAGATACCGAGATTTACGGATATCTCCGGAAGTTATGGTTGACACTCCATCCAGCTACCCTGCTATAACGAGCCCAGCAAGTTCCCCCCGAGAACCAGGTGCGTTCGTCCGGGAGTTGTCCCGGGCACGCGGCGGCTTCATCACCCGTTGCGCAGGAAAGTGCACGCGACGGCTTTCCGTGCCGAAAAGTTGTTGCGGGTGCGACACAGTGGAAAGGTGTGCGGAGATATGGCTGAGTCACCAGAGGTCATGAATATTCGCCAAGCGGCAGAGTACCTGGGTGTGAGCGCGGACACCTTGTACAAGTACGTCGCGGAAGAAAAGATTCCGGCTTTCAAGCTGGGGAACCGCTGGAAGTTCAAGAAAACGATTCTCGACGCGTGGATGGAGCGGCAGAGCTCGACTGCGGAAGATCGTGGCAAGAAGCACCCGCGTTCGGCGCGTGCGGTTGGCAGCCGGTAAGGGGCAGAGATCATGTTCGGACTTGGTTCAGGCAAAACGATCGTCGGGTTGGACATCGGGTCCAGCAGTGTGAAAGCAATCGCATTACGCCGCAGTCGCGGCGAAGTTGCCGTTACGCAGCTGGGAATGGAACCGCTGCCGCCCGATATCGTCGTGGACTCGATGATTGTGGATAGCGGCACGGTGGCCAGCGCGGTGAGCAAAGTGTTCGCCGACACGGGCATCAAGTCCAAGCTGGTGGCGACCTCGGTCAGCGGACACGCGGTGATCGTGAAGCGCGTGACGATGAAGTCGCTCAACGAGGCCGAACTGGCAGCCGCGATTCCCACCGAGGCGGCTCAGCATATCCAGTTCGACATTTCAGAAGTGAATGTTGACTACCAGGTTTTGACCGAAAGCCCCGGCAGTCCGACGATGGATGTGCTGCTGGTGGCGGTCAAGAAAGACAAGGTCGTCAACTACACGAACGCTCTGCAGCTAGCGGGACGCAAGCCTGAAATCGTCGACATCGACGCTTTCGCTCTCCAGAACTGCTACGAGTACAACTACATGCCCGCGGAGAACACCACGGTCGCACTGCTGAACCTGGGGGCGAGCGTGATGAACATCAACATCGTGAAGGGCAAGACTCCGCTATTCACACGCGACGTGAGTGTCGGCGGCAATCAATACACGGATTCCTTGCAGAAAGAGCTCGACCTGAACTTTGAAGATGCCGAATCGCTGAAACTCGGTCGCAAGGTCGGCACCGTGAGTCAGGACGCCAAGCTGCCGATCCTGCAACAGGTCACGGAAATCATCGTTCTGGAAATTCAGAAGACGTTCGACTTCTTCCGCGCGACTGCGGCGGGCGAGCACATTGAGCGGATCTACCTCGCAGGTGGTTCATCGCTGGTGCCCGGCCTGCTGGAGGCGCTGCGGCAGGAATTCTCAATTCCGGTGGAAGTCCTCAACCCGTTTTTGCGGGTTGTGCCTCCGGTCGGGGAAGATGAGTTGGTGGAGAAGAACGCGGCACGAATGGCGGTTGCGGTTGGACTCGCACTGAGGAGCTTTGACGACCTATGATCCGGATTAATCTTCTCGGAACTCCAAAGAAAAAGTCGAAGAAGCGCCTGTCGCTGAACATGCCGGTGATTCCTGCCGAAGGCCCTTCGATTTACGTAATCGCGCTGGTGGTATTCACCATAGGCGTGGGTGGAAACTTCCTGCACTACCGGCAGCTCTCAAGCACGCACGAGAAGTTGATGGCAGAAATCCAGGAATCCAACCAGCAAGCCCAGCAGTTGGCGTTCATCAAGCAAAAGTTCATGCAGCGACAGAAGGAAGCTGACGAGATTAAGCGTCGCTTCGACGTGATTGAACAGCTTCGCAATAACCAGGCGACGCCGGTTCGGTTGCTCTCGCTGGTGAGCGAAGGCGTGAATACGTCCGACACAGTGTGGCTCACGTCGATGAACGATCAGGGCGCGAACGTAAAGATGGAAGGCTACGCACTAAGCCATGTTGCCGTTGCCAACTTCATGACGAACCTGAGGAAGACGGACGGGTTCAAGAACGTGGAGTTGGAAGAGACAGTTCAGCAGGACTACAAAGGCGTTCCGGCGTTCACTTTCAAGCTGACAGTTGAGAAGTCAGGCGACAAGTTCGATTTGAAGCAAATGGCTCCATTGGGCGAAAACGCAAAGCAAGTTGCCCCAGCGGGCGAGAAACCGAAGGCGTAGCTATGGCGACGACTTGGAAAGAACTACCAGCACTCGCAAAGATCGGCATTGTGGCCGGAGTAGGCCTTGTGCTTTCGGTGGGCTTCTACTTCTGGAAGCTGCGTCCCATGGAACAGGAGAATAGGCAGCAACTGGAAACGCTGCGGATCAAGCAGGCCGAAGTCGCGCAGCTTGCGCCCTATCGGAACAAGCTTACCGAGCTGAACGGTCAGATTTCGACTTTGCGCGACAAATTGGAGCAGCAGAAACGAATCGTGCCGGAACAAAAGGAAGTTCCCGCGTTCATCACGGTTGTGCAAGACGAGGCGATCAGGTCTGGGGTGAGCATTCGGCACTACAAGACCAAGCCGACGGTGCAGCAGAACTACTACGTGGAAGAGCCGTTCGATGTGGAACTCGATGGTTCGTTCTTTAACGTTGTGAATTTCTTTGAACGTATTGCGCAGGTGGATCGGGTGGTGAACTTCTCGAATTGTTCGATCGGCGGTCTGAAGGGCGGCAAGGGGGGCAGATATCCGTACCAGCCGGACGAGACCGTAACCATGAGTTGCACCGCGACGACTTTCTACAGCACTCCGGGCGTTTCTGCTCCGAAGCCGGTGAAGAAATAGGAGGATGGCGATGACTGTTAAATGCATGCTTGCCGTAATGGTTCTCGCTCTCCCCGCATGGGCGCAGGTCAACACCAGTCCGGCGACGGTGAATCGAGTTCGCGACATGCTGAACACAGCCGGAACGCAGCCAACGGCGTCGGCACCGGCGAGGCCGGCAGTGGCTTCGGATAAGGTTCAGGCGCCTGCTGCGAACGCTCCAGTACCGCAAGTCAAGCCGGCAGTGACAAAGCGCAAGAAACACGCTCGGCACATACGCCGGACGGCGGTCATTTCGAAGAAGGTTGCCCAACCGGAAGTGAAGCCGCAAGCGGCGGCCGCTCCCGAGATGAAGGATGCGCAGAAGACGGATGCAGGCGCTCCCGGCAAGAAGCGCGATCCGTTTGTAAGCCCGATTGTGGAGAAAGTGAACAAGGCGCCCTGCTCGGCGGGAAAGAAGTGCTTGCCGGTTGCGGACGCGACTCTCAAAGGTGTTATTCACACCCGACAGGGTGACGTTGCAGTTGTCGTGAACCCGGAAGATAAAGCGTACTTTTTGCGCGTAAACGACCCGGTCTTCGACGGAGTTGTTCTGAGCATTTCACGGAATTCGATTGTCTTCCGCGAAACGTACTCGGACGCCATGGGGCGTGCATTAACGCGCGAGGTTGTGAAGAAAATTCAAGGTCCGGCGTAAACGGCTGGATTCGGGCGATGGTGAGTTTTTGGAAGCGATAGGCACCTGGCATTCAGAGGCCGGGGCCGCGCAGGGCGCAAGGCAGCCTGCGAGGAGATTGCGATGAGGCTCAAGTATTTGGCGGGTATTCTGTTCCTGCTGTTGTGCGGCGCCGTAGGGGCGGTAGCGACGACAAATGGGTCGCAGTTGACGGGCGTCACGGTGACACCGGGTGCGAACTCGGCAGTGATCGCATTGCGCACGTCGGGATCCATTCAGCACAGCGAGTACCATGCAGACGATTACACCCTCGAGGTCGATCTTGTGGGGACGTCGGCAGCGACGTTGCTTGGCAGCCAGAAGAACTTCGATCTGCCTGTGCTGAAATCGTACAAGGTGCTGTCTTACAAGAGCGCGAACGGTACGGAAACAGCGCGCGTCGAGATCAAGATGCCTGCGGGGGTAAACGCCAAGGTGGCCGCGGCGCACGATGGACTTGAGATTCATCTGGACACCGCCGCAAAGGCTAGCGCGCCGCAACCGGCGGACACGAAGAGCGCAGCTCAGTCCACACCGGCCGCCGTCAAGACAGCCACACAGGCCGCTCCTGCGGCAAGCGTCAAGACGGCTCCGCAACCGACCGTTGCCAAGGCACAGCCCTCTGTCGAAAGTCCCAATGCCGCTGCGGCGAAGTTGAAACCCGCCGCGATGAAGACCACCAAGCCCGCTGCCGCACCAGTAGCTGGTTTCACGGTCAACGAGATCCTCGTTTCGCGTGCGAAGGACGGTTTGGAAATCGCGATCATGGGCGCGAACGAAGCCAAGCCTCTTCTGCTTGCTAATCCTGATCGCCTCGTCATTGATATTCCCGACGCCGTTCCGGCAGTGCGGAACCGCAGCATTTCCGTGAACACTGACGACGTGAAAACGATCCGCGTGGGACGCTTTCAGCAGGACCCGCCAGTCACGCGCGTTGTTGTGGATTTGAAGGGACATCGCGAGTATTCGTTGAACCAACTCCAGGGTAAGGTTGTGGTGAAAGTGCAGAGCGCTGTTTCGACGGCGTCTGTTGCGGATTCAAAACCGGCAGTTGCCGAAGCGAAACCCGCAGCCGCACCGTCGCAAGCCAGCGCCGCACCTGCGGCTGCTCCTGCACCGGTTCAAGCCGCAGTCGCTCCTGCGCCTCAACCTGAAAAGAAGACGGTTGCCGCGAAGCCCGCATCCAGCAGGGCAGCAGCAGCCCCAAAGAAGCATGTGACCGAACCGGGTGCGTTGTTCGCAACGGCTCCGATCGCCGAGCCACGTCCCGCGCCCACCCCGACATTGGCGGCTGCAAGTCAGCAACCTGCGCAGCAGTTCGCATATGTGGAACCGACCTACAAGAAAAAAGACCCGGCACTGATGGCGGAAGCCGCAGCGCAGACAATGAGTTCCTCGGCACCGCCGCAGCAGCCGGAAGCGCCCAGCACCGCCCAGGTGGGCAAGCCGGGACCGGCTGTGAACATGGCGGCGGAACAACTGCGCATGACGAACATCAATTCGCCGAATAAGCCGAAGTACAGCGGCGAACCGATTTCGGTGAACCTGCGCGATGTGGACTTGAAGGACTTCTTTCGCCTGATCAGCGAAATCAGCGGTCTAAACGTCGTCCTGGACCCGACGGTTTCCGGCCACGAAACCCTGGTGCTCAATGACGTTCCCTGGGACCAGGCGCTGGATCTCGTGCTCCAGAACCACTCACTCGATCGCCAGATGGAAGGCAACGTTCTGCGCATCGCCTCGGTGGAGACGTTGAAGAGGGAAGCCGATCTGCGCGTGCAACACCAGCAGGCGCTCGCAAAGGCGGTAGAAACGCAGACGGTTACGCGATTCCTGAGCTACGCACACTCTAAGGACGTGATGGTGGTTGTGAAACGCTTCCTGAGCGAGCGCGGCGACGTGATTTCCGATGAGCGCACGAATGCTCTCATCATTCGCGACATCCCGACCGTGTTGCCCACTATCGACAGACTGGTGACACAACTCGACCGCAAGACGCAGCAGGTTGAAATCGAAGCTCGCGTGGTGGCCGCGACGCGCAACTTTGCGCGCGATCTCGGCGTGCAGCTTGGGTTTGCGTGGGGTAACGGACCAAGTGCAATTGGTGGCGCGAACTCGGTCGGAACGGCGACCAACGGTACCGGCGGCAATTACTACAACAAGCTGCCTACTATCGGCGCCCCTACTACCGGCAGTTCCGGCTCGAGTTCCAGTTCGAGTTCAAGTTCAAGTTCCGGTTCCGGTTCGAACTCGGGCAGTATTCCGTTGTTCTCCAACCTGCCGGCAACCACTATCAACAGCGGTTTGAGCATTGTGAACGCGACCAAGAACTACGCCATCGACTCCATTCTGACGATGGCAGAATCGCGCGGTCTATTGAAGGTGTTGTCGCGCCCACGCATCGTGACTCAGAACAACATCACCGCGGTGGTCCGACAGGGCGTGAAGTTGCCCATCGTGACACAGGCGCAGTTGGGCGGCCCATCGACGACGCAGTATGTCGATGCGTTCCTCCGCCTGACGGTGACTCCGCAGATCACGGCTGAGAACACTATCTTCCTGGCGGTGGACGTCGAGAACACCACGCCTGACTTCGGTAACGAAGTGAATGGTCAACCGACACTGATTACGCAACAGGCGACCACGCAGGTGCTGGTGACCGACGGCGGTACGGTGGTGATCGGTGGCGTCATCCAGACTTCGAACGCGGTCAACGTGAATCAGACGCCGTTCCTGGGCAGCATCCCGATTCTTGGCAATCTGTTCAAGGAACGCCAGGTTAAGACCTCGACGCAAGAGCTGATCTTCTTCATCAGCCCGAAGATCGTGATCACTTAGTTTTCTCCCTCCGTATAGCAAGCGGACCCCACGGGGTCCGCTTGCGTTTTGTGGCGAAGCTCGCTTTGTTGCTGGCTTCAGACCCACTTCTGCTAAAGACGGGCAGAAGTGGGCACGGTGCTGTGTGTCGACAGCGCGAATCCTTTGCGTGCTTGCTGCGCGTGATTGATTACAATGCGAAGCGATGAATACGAAGCGCAGGTTGCAGCGATTGAATGAGGCTTTGCAGCGAGGTCGTGCGGAAGCGCTGCTGGTGACGCACATGCCCAATGTGCGCTACCTGACAGGGTTCACCGGCAGCGCAGGCGTGTTGCTGGCGGGAACGCGTCCCGTGTTTTGGACCGATGGCCGTTACGGCGAGCAGGCTCGGCGCGAGGTGAAGGGCGCACGCGTGGTGGTTGCGAAGGGCCCGGCAATTACAGCAGCCCTGCAGCACGCGGCCTCGTGCGGAGTGCAACGACTCGGCTTTGAGGCCGAGCACGTGACGGTTGCTCAGCGCAAGAGTTTGTCTCCGCACCTTGGTGGCGTACGCATGGTTGAGACCAGCGGGATTGTGGAGGGTCTGCGCTGCGTGAAGGACTCCGACGAAATTGCACGCATACGAGCAGCGATTGATCTGGCATCGCGGTGCTTCAAACCTCTGCTGCGCGTGATGCGTCCGGGGGTTGCGGAGAGCGACGTTGCTGCGCACCTGGAGTTCACGGCGCGCAAGGGCGGAGCCTCCGCGATGTCGTTTGAAACCATTGTGGCGGGTGGCGCGCGTTCGGCACTTCCACATGGTGTTGCGTCGCGAGCACCACTCCCGGCGCGCGGATTCGTAGTGCTGGATTACGGTGTTATACTCGATGGTTACTGCTCAGACATGACGCGCACCGTGCACATGGGCCGCGCATCGCGAGAGTTCAAGGCGTTGTATGAAGCGGTCTTGGAGGCGCAACTGGCCGCCATCTCCGCGGTAAGACCCGGGGTGAGCGCGGGCGATGTGGATGCCGCCGCGCGCAATACTTTGCAGCAGAGCAAGTTGGCGAAGTACTTTACGCACTCAACCGGACACGGGGTGGGTCTGGAGATTCACGAAATTCCAAGGATTGGCGCCAAGCAGCAGACTGCGCTTGAGCCCGGAATGGTGATTACCATCGAACCCGGTATTTACATCCCGGGACGTTGCGGAATCCGCATCGAAGACATGGTGCTGGTGACCGCGACCGGATGTGAAGTGCTGACCCCAGTAAGCAAAGAGTTGATCGAAATCTGAAATTGGCGGCCGATCAGCGGTTGCCCTACAGGAAGCATGAATCCGAAAGAGCTGAAAGAACTGATCGAGTTTCTGGTAGAGAAGGATATTTCCGAGTTTGAACTCGAGCGCGGAGACATCAAGCTCCGCGTCAAGCGCCCCTCGGCGCAGACGGTCGCGCCTGTGATTGTGCCCGCACCAGTCGTCGCCGCGCCAGGCGCAGTGCCTGTTGCCACCGCTTCGGTGTTGACTGCACCGGCCGCAGCTCCGGCACCCGCAGCTGCAAGTGCCGCACCGGCATCTGCCGCCGCCCCGGCGCAGGAAGAAGCTGGCCTGCACACCGTGAAATCTCCGATCGTGGGCACCTATTATGAGTGTCCTTCGCCAGGCTCGCCGCCATTTGTGAAGGTGGGAGATACGGTGAAGGCAGGACAGGTGCTCTGCATCGTGGAAGCCATGAAGCTGATGAACGAGATCGAGTCGGAATTCAGCGGTGAAATTGTGAAGTGCCTGGTGTCGAACGGCCAGCCAGTGGAATACGGGCAGCCGCTGTTCGCCATCCGCGCGAGTTAGTCGGGCAGATGATGTTCAACAAAATCCTGGTTGCAAATCGTGGTGAAATTGCGCTGCGCATCATCTGCGCGTGCAAAGAACTCGGCATTAAGGCTGTCGCCATCTACAGCGAGGCCGACCGCAACAGTTTGCACGTGCGGTTTGCGGACGAGGCCATCTGCATCGGTCCGCCGCGTCCTGCCGATAGCTATCTGAATATTCCGGCGGTGATCAGCGCGGCTGAAATCGCCAACGTTGACGCCATACATCCCGGCTACGGCCTGCTTAGCGAAAATGCAAACTTCGCCGAAGTGTGCGCGGCGTGCGGCATCAAGTTCATCGGACCTCCGCCGAACGTCATGCGCATCATGGGAGAAAAAGAAAAGGCGCGCCAGGCGATGAAGGAAGCCGGTGTGCCGATTCTTCCCGGCTCGGATGGCGTGATTGCCTCTGCGGAAGAGGCGCTGGAGTGGACGAAGAAGATTGGCTTCCCGGTAATCGTGAAGGCTTCTGCCGGTGGCGGCGGACGCGGCATGCGCGTCATCCGCTCGGCGGAAGAGTTGCCGAACCTATTTCACGCAGCACAGTCGGAAGCAGCCGGTGCGTTCGGAAACGGCGATCTCTATATGGAGAAGTTCGTCGAGCGGCCGCGCCACATTGAGTTCCAAATCCTGGCGGACGAGTTCGGTAACGTGGTCAGCCTCGGGGAGCGCGAGTGCAGCATTCAGCGGCGTCACCAGAAGCTGCTCGAAGAATCTCCATCGGTCGCGGTCACGCCGCAGCAGCGCAAAGAAATCGGCGCGATGCTGGAGCGCACGCTTTCGAAGATCGGCTACGTGAACGCGGGCACCATCGAATTCCTGATGGACGAGGACGGAAAGCTCTACTTTATCGAGATGAACACGCGCATCCAGGTGGAGCACCCGGTGACCGAGATGGTGACGAACGTCGATCTAGTGAAGAGCCAGATCATGATCGCCGCCGGTTACAAGCTCAGCGACGTACTGCATGGCCCGATTGAACATCACGGACACGCCATCGAGTGCCGCATCAACGCCGAGCATCCGGAAAAATTCACGCCATCGGCTGGCAAGATCACGACGTTCCACGTGCCGGGGGGAACGGGCGTGCGCGTAGACACCGCACTGTATGCTGAGGGCGTGGTTCCGCCGTATTACGACTCGATGATCGCGAAGCTGATCGTGCGCGGCAAGGATCGCAATGAGGCGATTCAGCGCATGCGTCGCGCGCTCGATATGTTCATCGTAGAGGGAATTCACACGACGATTCCTCTGCACAAAAAGATTATGGCGCACCCGGATTTTGTGTCGGGAAATTTCGATACGAAGTTCATGGAGCGCTTCCTCGCCGAGGAAAAAGACAAGCAGGCGGAAAAGAAAGAGCCTGCGATGGCGAAGTAGTATGCCACCCATCCTATCGCCAACAGCAGGCGATAACGGTGGGGCAACAAAAGAAGATAGAACGGCAGCCTGCGGGCTGCCGTTTTTCGTTTCTTTCATGAATCACTCACCGTCGCGTCATCCTGAGCGCAGCGAAGCCCGCGTGCGGATGGCGCGACCGGAGCTGTCTTGGGGTATCTCTAATCGTAATGTTCAAGGTCCCGTCGGCCGAATGCTCGCTTAAACCCCTTTGAGCCGCACCTATGAACACGCATTACTGGGGTCCTTCACTTCGTTCAGGATGACAATTCTCAACGTATACTCATACTCACAGTATGTTTCCCAAGCTTTACGCCATCATTGACGTGACGACTCTGGCAGCGCGTGGCGGGGCGGAGCCGCTGCTGCAACGCGTGTGCTGCTTTGCGCGAGAGCTTGCGGCTGGGGGCGTCACGCTGATGCAGTACCGTGCGAAGGAGCTGGGCGCGCGCGAGATGCTGCAGCACGCCCGCGAGTTGCGGCGCATCCTGCCTGCGGAGGTGAAGCTGATCATGAACGACCGCGCCGACCTGTGCCTGGCGGCGGGGTTCGACGGCGTGCATGTTGGGCAGGAAGACCTCTCGCCGGAGAGCGTGCGCGCCATCATCGGGCCGAAGCGAATGCTTGGCGTCTCCACTCACAATGTTGATCAGTTAAGAGCCGCGGCGCAGACCTCGGCAGACTACCTCGCCATAGGCCCTGTGTACGGCACCGTGAGCAAGCTGAATCCGGACCCGGTTGTGGGTCTGGAAGGCGTGAAGGCGGCGCGCGAGCTGATTGGGCTGGAGCGCACGCTGGTCGCCATCGGCGGAATCGGGCCAGAGCAGGCGCGAGATGTCTTGCAGGCGGGAGCCACCTCGGTGGCCATCATCGGTGCACTTTTAGACTCTCCGCGCCAATCGGCTGCACA
>Ga0335071_10004997_pt1 | contig 13840 bp, 15 predicted proteins | sample Lox_Sample_15_FD_206724 | JGI IMG/M metagenome (GOLD analysis project Ga0335071, IMG submission 206724) | Soil microbial communities from Loxahatchee National Wildlife Refuge, Florida, United States - Lox_Sample_1.5 | ecosystem: Environmental > Terrestrial > Soil > Wetlands | place: USA... | reverse complement strand
TCTTTAGACCTGACACCCTTATCTTCTTTTTATACTGCCGTTCATTAGTTAAGTCAAAGGCGAATTTCCCTGCTCCGAATTCCGAGCTTATTCTGTGAAAAGCTTAAGGGGAAGAAACAGACGGAAGAGCAACGAAAGCATGCGGCTCATGCTGTTTCGCTATATTTTGAAATGCCGGAGAATAGAGTTGCAGCTCTGACGAGTGCGTCTCCTGCGAACCCTGACCGCAGGTCCGAGGAGCAATCATATTATGTCTTCGAGGAAGCGCCCCGATATTCAAACAACCGGATCCGGGGGGACGCCCATAAAATATAAGTTAATGCGAATTGGCCGGAAAGAAACTTATAAATTCATGGGCGTCCCATTTGGATTATTTAAAATATCTCATGCAACCTTGAACCACTTTACCGTTTCCCTCAGATCATTCGCCATTTGCGACAGCCTGCCCGCGGAATGCTCGATATTGTTTACCGTGTCCTCGGTAATCCTGGTAACCTCTGCTATGTTCTCCACGTTCATCGATACCTCGCTCGTGGTAGCCGACTGTTCTTCCGTCGCGGTGGCGATCTGCTGGATCATTTCCATGCTCTTCTCGGCCGCGGTCACAATCTGTTCCAAGGCATTATTAGCTTCCTGCACTTTCTTCATGCCGTCGTTGACCTCCTTCTCGCTTTCGGTCATGCTGGCAACGGCTTTAGTGGTATCGCTCTGAATCTCCTTGATCATTGATCCGATTTCCTTGGTCGCCTTTGTGGTGCGCTCGGCAAGCGCACGGACTTCGTCGGCCACAACCGCGAAACCTCGTCCCTGCTCTCCCGCCCGCGCGGCCTCAATGGCCGCGTTAAGCGCAAGAAGGTTCGTCTGGTCCGCTATGTCCTCGATCGTGACTATGATTTCGGCAATCTGTTCACTGGAGCGCCCGAGTTTCGATATTGTCGCGGATGAAGATTTAACGTCATTTACGATTTCATGCATTCCGTGTACAACTTTCTGAACAACCTCCGAACCGTTCAGGGCATATGAGCTGGTTTTTTCCGATGCACTGGAAGCAAGCTGGGCGCTTTGCGCCACATCTACTACGGTCTGGCTCATCTCCGTTATGGCCGTTGCCACATGGGCCGCCCTCTGCGCCTGGTCACCGGCCCCCGCGCTCAGTTCCTTGGTAGTCGAGGACAGCTCTTCCGAATTCTCCGTCAGGGCTGTCGACAGCCCGTCCAGTTTTGCCATGATCTCAAGGAACTTGTCCAGCATCCGCCGCATGTCCCCGAACAACTGCCCTATCTCGTCTGTGCTCCGCTGCCTGATATTCGCCGTGAGGTCCCCTTCCGCCAGCCGATTCGCGACATTGAGCAGGATATGAACGGACCGTGTTATTGTCTTGGCCACGAACAGGGCAATGGACCATCCCAGCGTTATGCTGAAAAGAATCAATCCGATTATCAGGTTTCGGTAAATAACATACCTTGAGTCGGCCGCTTCCTTGATCGCGGTAATCTTGCCGGCCGAAGATGCGCTGTTTGACGATATTCCCGTTGTTCTGGCGACTTCAATGGCATCGTTAATTTTCACATGCAGGCCGTGTAAGGCGTAGATGGAGAACAGACCCATTACGACCGCAAAAAACGCGATAACTCCAAAACCGAGTCCAAGCTTCCTGTTTATTTTCAGATTATAAAACCACTGCATGATTCTGCTCCCCCTTGTGATTTGGAATGTAAAGCGCACCTGACCGCCGCGAGAAGCGGAATGGCGGAATTGCTTATCGTAACCGGTAATCAGTGAATTGATTTATGATGTGCGAATTGATTGACGAATGCCGACTGGTATTGATATCGGCCTGCTGAAGGGATAACTTTAGCGAAATTAAAATTATAATTGATACACGAACGGAGATTCAGGTTCCCGGCAGGAAAGGATCTTGTGAATTAAGGGTTGAATCTGGCATGTGGCGGGTAATGTTACTATCTCAACTTTCATGCAGGAGGGCCTCTATAGCGAAGCTCAACGGCTGGGTGATGACCCGGCGCAGGTTATCGCGATCGGGTACACTGGCCTTGTCAGCTGTTTTTCTGCATTAAAAGCCGGTAAAGAGGAAGTCTAACGCTGCAATAATTTCGGTGCGGTGCTCCTTGAGGGAGCAGACTTTGTCTCCCAGGACATGGAGATTGACTCCAGCAAGTTCAGCCGTTGACATAATCACAGTGGTTCGTTTTACCTTGAATTGGGGGTTCAGGTACTTGGCTGCCTTACCCATGGCAGCAACAGTGAACAGTGGGACAACCACCCGCGTGGTGAGGTTGTCGAGGAGGTCCGCCTGCAGGTCGAGCAAATAAGGAATAGACTCTTTTGTTTCCGGATTTTGATTTTCATAAACGTCGAACTGTGCCATCAGAAACGCCTTAATCCATCGCTGAAAGTACCGTGAGCTTCAATACGACGGTTATAATCTTCAATGGCCTCCCGGTTTTCTTCCTTCCATATGCGACTCTCTTCCTCCCGTAGCAACTCGGTAAGCCGTAGTTCTAATGTCTGCGAAATATTGATTCGGCGCTCCTTGGCCTGGCGAAGCAAATCACTGTTAATGCCAAGATTTATAGACTTTTTTGGAGCATTCGGATCAAAAAATTTGGTTTGCATGTATACCTCCTTTGCGCATGCTTTATGCACATAAAATACCCTCATTATAGCTGAAATACAATATTTTTTGGATTCGGCCAACGGGAGCCGGGGACCAATGGGGACGCCCAGGCCAAGAAATAAAAGAAACATGAGGTCTTAAAATATCACTTTTTGTGCCTTTTCCTGATAAAATTCTTATTTTTCAAGACTTGACCCTTATTGCTTTTTGTATTTTTGGGCGTCCCTTATGCCTTTCCGGAGTATAAAGACTATTCCGGCGGCTCAAGAGGTCCATACCATTCGGAGCCCAGCACGTAAGAAACCGAAATACTTGATTCATGGTCAAGCACATAAAAATCTCCGTTAATTTCTTGAACATCGAGAATAAATTTCCGCCCTGCTTGCCTGACCCAATAATATCCGGGCTTGCCCGGAAAACTATTCGACCATTCCAAAGATTTATCGCTCATTTTTCCCTCCCTCAAATTTTTACAGTAAACGACAGGAATTCCGGAAACGCCATCCTTATTCCTGAAGCTTGCAGACCGCCGATCGGCATGGCGCCCGCATTTAGCTCACGGATTCTTTAGGAATCTCAAATAGAAGGCGGCAAACACCAAAACAATGCCAATATTCACTATCAACCGCTCCCAGAATCGTTTCTTAAAGAACAGTAAATCTACGCTAACGATAACTGCTATCAATACCAAAATGTAAAGCACTACACAGGTATTCCTTGGCATTTCAATCACCCGTTCGAATATGTCAGCAGTCGCCTTTTCTTGGAGTATGAGCCACGAGATGATGGACCTGCTTTTGAGCTCGACAGCGGCGCGCAGTTTGCGCCGTCCGCTGGTGCAAATAGTCAGGTGGCGCTTCCGCCCAACCAAACTGTCAAGGTATAAAGAAAACTTACAACATATAAACTACCAAATATGTGCTTATTGTATCGCGCAAGCCATAACGGCAGATATATATCGAAATTGTCTTGGCGGTTCTTGGTATAGCGCCCGGCAATGTCAGTTAGGGGACACCGCATCCGGTTGGCTACGAGCACCGCAACCTCAACGAGAACGAAGACTATAAGTGCCCATGCTATTGTCATCTGTCCGTTATAAGTAAAGACCGGGGTTACAAGGATTGAGCCAGCAAAGACCGCCCATATCAATGTGTGAAAGCTTTTAATAATGCGCAATTTACTGTCCATTCGCTTCATCACTTAACACCATACTTTAACAAGCCACTTAACCAACGAGTTCACACACCGCGCTGCGGTCGGCGTGGAACGACAATTTATACCTTCCGATTTTCTCCGCAGTTCAACCCGCATATGGAGTCTGTTTCATGACTTGAAAAGAAACGAGCTAGAAATCCTGAGCAAAACAAATATCAATAAAATAGATGTAATGACCAGTACATATTTTTTCCTGAATTTAACCGGTTTTTTAGCTAATTTTTTATTCTGCCACATAACGATAGCGGTTGCGATTACAGCGTTCAGAATATAATAAAGAAAAATATCAGTAATGCCTGAACTCGTTGATTGTTTAAGAGGACTGATGCCAAATAAGTATTTTCCGATAACTATCAATATTGGGATTAAATGAAAAAATACAAGCATCCATGTACCGAGAGACGATCCCACCTTCAGCATATATTGGCCGTTATTATCTAAACTATCTGAAATTAAATATTCTCTAAGTGTACTCATTTTATCTCTGTATTACTCGTTATTCACCGGTTAGGTGTAGGCATCTAGTATTACATGCTTTTGGAGTTATTTTTGGTAATTCGGCTTATCTACTTGGCATCTACTATTATATGCTTTTCCAGCAGTGTAACTTTGATCTTTCCGTACTGGATTAACCATAGTCTCTTTTCCGGGTCCCATTTCCCTCCGGCTGCCTTTGCCATTCTTTTCATCTCGCTCTCTCGATAATTTCTACTGTCTTGACCCGTGCCCGGCTTTACTCGTCATACCTGTACCGGACGCAAACCAGTGCATCACCATAAATGTCGACAAGCTTCCTGGTTCCTTTCTGTCCAGGTTTCAATTTCAGCCGCGTCTTCATTCGCGCTCTCGGCAGGAAAACTTTTATTACCGGAACATATACCATAATTTTTGCAGTCGAAAAATATTTTATTAATGCATTTTGTTGACAGCTTCGCGGTTTAAAGCAGGGTTGTCATATGATAATCATAATGTTTGTCTAACAAACCAGCAAGGTTAATGAGGTCAACCATGCTTCCTGTTTCTGATGCCATCCCCCGACTTTGCATGTTGCCTTGATGTTTTATGCCGATGAACGACCAAAATATAAAATTTTGGAAAAGGAAAGAATAAACTGAATCCGTGAATTCCTGGATACCCGCTTTCGCGGAAATGGCGGATATTAAGGTTTGAATGGAGCTTGCTTTGAGACGAAGCTTCCAAAATGCAACAGCAGGATTATTCCGGTCACTTTGCCACGAGGTGCCGCACCGCCTTTTCCAGCCCCTCCAGGTTGAGTTCGAACATGGGGATAATTCTCCGGATGAGGGTAATCGTGTCGCCGTAGTTCCAGAGCGGGGAAGGTTTCGGATTGAGCCAGGCCGCATGGCGGAAGGTCTTCGCCAGGTGCTTCAGCCGGTCGATGCTCGGCAGCTTCTGCCGGTATTCGACGGATATGGAGCCGTTGATTTCAAGCAGTTCCTCGGGCGCCATGCTGGCGTCGCCGACGAAGATCAGCCTTGTTTCCGGCTCGTGCCGCGACAGCTCCTCGACGGACACCGGCCGCGCGCGGCGCTGCGGGTCGAGCCAGACCCTGTCACCGATGGTGTTGTGGAAGTAGAAGATGGCCAGGTCCCTGAACTGCGACCTGGCATAGTGGAACAGCACCTGGACCGTCTCCACGTAGGGGTCCATGGACCAGCCGCCGTTGTCGATCAGGAGCAGCACCTTCAGCCTGTTCGCCAGTCTCCTGTCGAAAACGATCTCGATTTCGCCGGCATTGCGTGTCGTCTGGTAGATGGTCTTGTCGACGCTCACCCTGTCTTTCGGTCCGGCCGGCGCCATGTGACGCAGGCGCTTGAGCGCCTCCCCGATCTGGTCGCGGGTGAGCGGCGCGGTGCGCGAATAATCCCTGTAACGCCGTTCGAGGGCCACCTTGATGGCTGAATGGCTTCGAGAAGCCCCGCCGATCCGCATGCCCCCGGGGCGAAAGCCCGAATGCCCGACCGGCGACGTCCCGCCGGTCCCTATCCATTTTTTCCCGCCGGAATGCGCCTCGTCCTGGTCTTTCAGCCGGTCGAGAAAATACCGGACCAGTTCCTCGCCGCTCATCCGGCGAAGCTGCTCCTCGCTGAGGCCGAGCGCCCGCGCCAGTTCGACGGGGTCCCTGAGCCATTCGTCGAGCATTGCCCGCAGGGAATCGTCGATATGCAAACCTTCCGGCGGATGGTATTCGACTCCGGCGAAAAAACGGGCGAAGACCTGGTCGTAAACGTCGAAGTCACGCTCGCTCTTGACCAGAAGCGCCCGCGCGACGGTGTACAGTTCGTCCAGGGAGGTGATCAGCCCCAGGCTCAGGGCCTTCTGGAGCCGCAGAAAAGCCGTCGGCGTCACGGGAATGCCGTGTTCTCTCAGGTCGAAAAAGAATGTGACGAACATGGCAGGGCCTCCTTAATTTCATTCCGTGAAATGGGTAACGGCCTTTTCCAGATCGCCGCTTTTTTTAAAGAGGACCCCCGGGTACGGGACTGATCCCCCGGACAGGGCATCCTGCCGGAAATCGGGATCGGCCCGGAGCGCCCTTATCCAGTTGAGCAGCTCGCGCGTGGCAGGCTTTTTCTCGATCTCCTCGATTTTGCGCAGACGATAGAAAGCGCTTATGCAGGCGCGGGCCATGTCGTCGCTGAGGTCGGGGAAGTGCACGGACACGATACGGCGCATCATGTCCGGTTTGGGGAAGGCGATGTGGTGAAAATTGCAGCGGCCGAGAAAAGGGTCCGAAAGGTCTTTCTTGGCGTTGGACGTGATTATGACCACCGGCCGGAAGCGGGCCTTGACCGTCCTGTCGATTTCGATGATGTCGAACTGCATCTGGTCGAGTACATCCAGCATGTCGTCCTGGAAGTCGGTGTCGGCCTTGTCGATCTCGTCGATTAGAAGGACCACCCGTCGGTCCGCGACAAAGGCCTGCCCGATTTTCCCCATGCGTATGTAGTCCGATATGTTGCTCACATCCCGCGTCGAGTCGCCGAAACGGCTGTCGTTCAGGCGGGTGAGTGTGTCGTACTGGTAAAGTGCCTCCACCAGCTTCATGCTCGACTTGATGTTCAGGACCAGGAGCGGCATGTCGAGGCTTTCCGCAATGGCATGGGCCAGCATGGTCTTGCCGGTTCCCGGCTCGCCCTTCAGCAGCAGCGGCATTTCGAGAGCAATCGAGACATTGACGATCTTGGCCAGCTCATCATCCAGCACGTAGCGGCTGGCTCCGCTGAAGCCGTGGAAATTTTCCTGCGCCATGGTAAGCCTCCTTGAGTGTTTTCAGGATAATTTTATCCCGGAACGTGAATTTACCGCAAGCATTCAGTTTGTCCGCGATTTATCCGGAATCGCATAAAGCTCGGCCGGCGTGTCGGGGCCATTCGACGGCAGCCGATAAGGAGCGGGATAAAGGCTTGTATTCAAGCAATTCTCTTTGTTTCACCGGGTTCGACCGGCCGGTTTACCGGGGCCGGATTTGACACGTATTCACAAAGAGATATATAATTTGAAATATATGAATGAGAGGAATTAAGTTTGGTCATAAGGGGGTAGTAAAATGACTAAATCGAAGGCAATTCTTTTGCTTTTGGCATCGGTATTTCTCCTGCCCGTCGCGGGTCGGGGTCCCGGCGCCTCGGCAGCCGAGAAAAGCGGGACGGAAACGGCCGACAAGATTAAAGAGATGCCGCTGCTGACCGGTTACACATGGCAGAAAATGAGCCAGGATGAAAAAGTTGCTTTCGTCTGGGGGATGGGACACGTCGCCACGATGGAACGCGAAGCCGCAGAGAAGTACCCTGAACTGAAAAAGGAAAGTTTCGCGATGAAGCTGTGTTCGGGCATTGCCGGCATTCCGATGAACAGAATCATCGAGAATGTCGACGGCTATTACCGGGAAAATGCCGACAAGACCACGGAACCGGTAATAAAGGTGATCTGGGACAGGTTCGTTGTTCCCAGGCTCAAGACGGAGAGCGCGGATCTTCCGCCCAAATAAACGGGGCGAGGTCCATCCGGAAAGCATATGCCTGGAAGGAGAGGAGATAATATGAAAAAAGCCAGATTATTTACGGCGGTTCTTTTAACCGTGTTCACGCTTGGATGCGCCGGCATGACTCCGACCCAGCAGCGTGCCCTGAGCGGCGGGGCGATAGGGGCCGCGGGCGGAGCGGCACTGGGCGCCATCGCTGGTGGCAGCGCGGCGGTTGGAGCGGCCATCGGCGGCGCCGCCGGTGTTCTTACCGGCACTCTCATAGGCGCATCGCAGCATCACAGGTAACGGACCGTAAACTGCCTGTTGGAGTCTATACGGCCCCGCCGTGCGGGAAGCACCTGATTCCCGTTATCGGGCTTGACAATAGAAGAGAAAGGCCGCATGCCGCATTTGATGCGGCCTTTTTCTCTGGTATTCTGTTTACGTTTGACTTTATGAAATTGCGTCTTAAAATGCATTTCATATACGGCAAAATAAAGGAAATATGATGAGGGAAGCTGAAAAGACGACATACGGCGTGAGGTCTTTGAAGCAGGAGTTGTTGCAGGCGTGCAAGGCCATGCTGCCGGTCGTATGTTCCCACTATTTCGGATCACATGAGGGAGACAGGGTCATCGGAATTGCCGAAAGGGCAATCGCGAGGGCCGAAAAACGCATCCCTGATGGGACCGGACTGGTCCGTCCCGACAAAATGTCGGGCTGCTTCGGCAAGGTCGGCAAGCATTATGATTTCAAACTCAGGATCGACGGGGTCCACACGCTGGGCCGGGAGATCTACCTTGAAGGTGAGGACCGCCTGGGGAGAAGAATGTTTATCCGCATTACGGATCAGGAAGAACCCGTGACGGTCGAAGCGGGAGAATCCGTTCTGCTAAGGGGCAAAATTCTTGCACACGACTTGTTGTTCGGGGTGCCCTTTACATTTATTGAACTGACTTCTGAAATAACCAAGATCTGACGGTACCGGGTTGATAAAACGGATAAAAGCGCCGCTGTCGACATTATCGACAGCGGCGTTCCTGTTTGCGCTGGCAAATGGCTTCAGAATTTCAGCCTCAGCCCCACCACGCCGTTGTGGCTCTTCAGCTTGACATTGGAAGTGTTCAAAAAGCCGGAATTGAAAGTGGCATTGTCGGTCTCGAAATACCGGTATCCAACATCCACGGACATAAACGGGGTGAGGGCAAACTCCAGGCCGGCGCCAAGCTGCCAGGCGAATACGGTGTCATCGGCATCGGGGTACAGGTTAACACGTCCTGCAGGCGGCCTGCTGTCGAACCCCGTAACGTTATCCATGTGCAATACGGCAAAGCCGATTCCGCCGCCAAGGTACGGGGTGATCGGGGACTGGTTGTGCAGGTCGACGAAGCCGTTGACCATCACCGCAAGAGCTCCGAGACCTCCGTTTATATCCGTGAACTGGAAACCGCTCGGATTGTCGGTGACGTTTTTTATGTCAGAGAACCTGTAGGAAACCTCTCCTTCCAGTCGCACGAAGCCGAAATCAAACCCCGCCGTACCACCGGCATACACGCCAGTATCGAATTCAACATTTTCATAGAAGGTCCTGTTAACGTTCGAATCAAAGGTAGTCGCGTTTGTGTTGTTGGGGATGCTTGCCCCCGCGAAGAGGGACACGTACGGGCCGGGACGGGGAGGCGTCGCGGCACAGATTGACGGGACCATGAAGATTGCCAGGACGGTGATAACGATCAGGCTGCTTTTCATGACTGTACCTCCTTATTATTGCCGGAGCCGGTACCATGCCGGACTTCCGAGCATGAACACCCGGGGATGAGTCAGGCTCCCGTGGCTATACAAAACAGTTGCATATCCATAATCCGCGCATTCCTGAAAATAGAGGGAGCAGCCAGGGGTGCGAATGAGATCCGAATTGTCGGTAATCCGCGCTTACATGGCACCAGTCACCGGAGAAAGGGCCACCTGGTCGCCATCGTGCAGGACCGTGTCGGTCTCCGCTTCCCTCCCGTTCAGAAAGATGATCTTCACTGCCTCCAGGGGCAGGGAAAGCTTCTCGATCAGGTCGTGTACGGTGGCCCCTTCCGGCAGATCGTAAGGGGTGCTGCCCTTGTAGTCGCAGGTGTCCGCCTTAACCATCGTGGAAAAACATTTGACGTTGACCCTGATCGTGGGGTGTCCCTGTTCCGAGGTCGGCATTCCGACAGCCTTTACGAAAAAAGATTTTGCCAGGCCGCATTGGGGGCAAACCCATGTGTCGGGTAGCTGTTCGAAAGGGGTTCCCGGCGGGATGCCCTGTGAGGGATCGCCGACCGCCGGATCGTATACATACTGGCATCTGCATTGGTATTTGTCCATTTCTTGCTCCTTCCTCAATCACTCTTTCCAATGGATGCATTCGACCGGACAGACGTCGATTGCCTCCGACTGGATCTGCTCTTCGGACGCTCCGTTAGGGTCGTAGCATTCCGCTTTCCCATTGTCGGCGTAACGGAATACGCCCGGAACGTTGCTTACGCAAAGTCCGCAACTGATGCACACATCCTGGTCGACCCAAGGTATTTTTGCCATCTCTGCCTCCACCTCCCTTCGGAAAAGTAACAGTTTAAATTATAGCAGCATTGTGGCCGATTTCATTGCGGCACTGAAAGATTGGGACCCGTACTCAAGATTCCCTCCTGCCCGCGTCCTGAAATTTCTGTAGTGCCGATGATTGATGATTCGTTAATTTTAGATATAGTGTTGAAGTGTGCCGACGTGAACGATAAACGAAGGGATTAAGGAGGTAAAAGAAATGTCAGAAATGTTTTGCAACCAATGTGAACAGGCCTCCAAAGGAGTGGGATGCGATATCATGGGCGTCTGCGGCAAGAATCCCGAAGTGGCAGCTCTGCAGGACCTTATGCTGTACGGCCTGAAAGGGATCGCCATTTATGCCGACAAGGCCCGCGAGTTCGGGGTAAAGGACGAGGAGATCGACCTCTTCATGTTCGAGGGTCTTTTCACCACCGTGACCAACGTGGACTTCGACCCCGTGCAGATTGCGGCCAAACTGCGCAAGTGCTTCGATCTCAAGGAAAAGGCCAGGGTCATGTATGAATCCGCCTGCCGTGAAAAAACCGGTAGTCAGGCGCCGAAGATTGATGAGGGCCCCGCCGCATGGGTGATTGCCGACAGCCTGGAAGGGCTGGTAAAGCAGGGACGCGAACAAGGGGTTAAGTCCCAGCACACAGACCCCGATATTCTTTCGGCGATAGAAATCGTCGTTTTCGGGCTCAAGGGGATGGCCGCCTATGCCGACCATGCATACGCTCTGGGCAAGAAGGATGAAGAGGTTTTCGCCTTCTACCATAAAGCCCTGGCGGCCACCGCCGACAAATCCAATGGCCTGATGGACTTCGTCGGCCTCGCCATGGAAATAGGAAAGATGAACCTGAAGGTAATGGGCATGTTGAACGAAGGACACGTGGAGCGCTTCGGCCACCCGGTCCCGACCAAGGTGCAGCTCGGAACAAGGAAAAACAAGGGAATCCTCGTTTCCGGCCACGACCTGCGCATGCTCGAGGAGCTCCTCAAGCAGACGGACGGGAAAGGGATCGACATTTACACCCACAGCGAAATGCTGCCGGCCCACGCCTACCCGGGGCTCAAGAAATACCGGCACCTGTACGGCAACTTCGGCGGCGCCTGGCAGGACCAGTTCAAGGAACTGCCCGATTTTCCCGGCGCGATCATCTTCAATACCAACTGCATCCAGCGTCCGGCCGACGCCTACAAGGATCGCCTGTTCACCTGGGGGCAGGTCGGCTGGCCCGGCGTCAAGCACATCGGCGCATGGGACTTCAGCGAGGTAATCGGCAAGGCTCTCGAATGTCCGGACCTTCCCGATGCGCCCGGCAAGGAGATACTGGTCGGCTTCGGCCACAATACGGTGCTGGGCGTAGCCGACAAGGTAATCGAGGCGGTGAAGGCCGGGGCGGTGAGGCGATTTTTCCTCATCGGGGGCTGCGACGGCGCCAAGCCGGGCAGGAACTACTATACCGAGCTGGCGGAGAAGGTCCCGAAGGACTGTATAATCCTGACTCTCGCCTGCGGCAAGTACCGCTTCAACAAGCTGGAATTCGGCGAAATCGGCGGCATTCCGCGGCTCCTTGACGTGGGGCAGTGCAATGACGCCTACTCGGCGATCCAGATCGCCCTGGCCCTTGCCAATGCCTTCAACTGCGGGGTGAACGATCTCCCCTTGTCTCTGATCCTCTCCTGGTACGAGCAGAAGGCGCACGTCATCCTGCTCACGCTCCTCGCCCTTGGGATCAAGAACATCAAGATAGGCCCGGCACTGCCGGCCTACATCACCCCGAACGTCCTCAACTTCCTGGTCGAGAATTTCAATATCGGCCAGATCACTACTCCCGAGGCGGACCTCAAGGCCGCGCTGGGCGGCTGACGCCCAAAACGGTACCGCGGATAACGGAAAAGGCGCCATGCGGTTGGCGCCTTTTTTTTATTTGGTATTATCAAACTCAAGGATATTTCAACCGCACTAAAGTGTAAATAAAACTCCGCGAAACCAAATTCAAAAAAATTGACTTGAATCAATGCCCGCCGACCGTGCTTCGGATATTTTGTCCCTGCGCCGGGAAAATCAAATCCCATCGCTAAAGCGGAACTGATCGACGGACACAATCAGTCCGGCAGCATATAAAACCATGAGGAGGTTACACAATGTTTTGTCATCAATGTGAACAGGCGGCCAGGGGAACAGGGTGTGAAGTTTCAGGTGTATGCGGCAAGATCCCGGAAGTATCGGACCTGCAGGACAACCTGCTGTACGGCCTGAAGGGCGTCGCATTTTTTGCCGACAAGGCGCGAGGGCTCGGCGCAAAAGACCCCGAAATCGACAGATTCGTCGTCGAGGGGCTGTTTGCCACGGTTACCAATGTCGATTTTGATCCGGCAAGGCTTAAAAAACTGATCGGCGACTGCGGCAAAATGATCGTCAAGGCCCAGTTGATGTACGAAAAGGCGGGAGGTGTTGAAAAACCGGGATTTCTCGCCAAGCTGAAGGCGTTTTTTTCCGACGCCGATACACCTGTGACTAAGTTCACGGAAGGCCCCGGCTCCTGGACGCCTGCGGTCGACCTGGTGAAACAGGGCGGGCAGTTCGGCATCAAGACACTCCATGAAGACGCGGACATCCGCTCCGCCATCGAGATTCTCACCTACGGCCTGAAGGGCATGGCGGCATATGCCGATCACGTCCGGATCCTCGGCAAGGAAGACGAAGAAGTAAACGCCTTCTTCCACAAGGCCCTTGCCGCGACTACCGACAAGAACCTTGGACTCATGGATTACGTGGGTCTCTCCATGGAGTGCGGGAAGTTGAACCTGAAAGTAATGGGGCTTCTGAACGAAGGCCACGTGGAACACTACGGTCACCCCGTACCGACCAAAGTCCAGCTCGGCACGAAAGCGGGCAAGGCGATCCTCGTCTCGGGTCACGACCTGCGCATGCTGGAAGAGCTCCTCAAGCAGACCGAGGGAAAAGGGATCAACATATACACCCACGGCGAGATGCTTCCCGCCCACGGTTACCCGGGTCTGAAGAAATACGCCCACCTCGCCGGCAACTTCGGCGGCGCATGGCAGGACCAGCAAAAGGAATTCCCAGATTTCCCCGGCGCCATCATCTTCAACACCAACTGCATCCAGCGTCCTGCCGACTCCTACAAGGGACGACTCTTCACCTGGGGCACGGTCGCATGGCCGGGCATTCAGCACATTGACGGCTGGAATTTTTCGGCGGTGATCAAAAAGGCCCTTGAGCTTCCGGGCTTCCCGGACGCTCCGGGACAGGAGATTCTGGTGGGCTTCGGCCACAACGCGGTGCTGGGTGTCGCGGACAAGGTAATCGAGGCAGTAAAGGCGGGAGCGGTTAAACACTTCTTCCTCATCGGCGGCTGCGACGGCGCCAAGCCGGGCAGGAACTACTACACCGA
>Ga0335071_10004996_pt1 | contig 13842 bp, 11 predicted proteins | sample Lox_Sample_15_FD_206724 | JGI IMG/M metagenome (GOLD analysis project Ga0335071, IMG submission 206724) | Soil microbial communities from Loxahatchee National Wildlife Refuge, Florida, United States - Lox_Sample_1.5 | ecosystem: Environmental > Terrestrial > Soil > Wetlands | place: USA... | reverse complement strand
CGAGTGCTGCAATCCAGCGCGTCCGATCGGGGTGAGCCTGGAGATCTCGAACTGGAGCTTGTCGTCCGAGATCATCTGCACGACGCGCACCGTTCCCTCGAGGTCCAGGTCCTCCCAGAGCACCCGGTCTATGGCCTCTTGGAAAAGGGGCGTGTTCTCGTACGCGTCGAACAGCCTTCCGAAGTTGATGAACTGGTAATCGGCGTCCTTCTCGACTGCCCCGAACTTCTTCGCCACGTGCACGAAGCGCCAGCGCAGGTGCGACGAGTTCTTGATGACGAGGCGAACGAGCCCCTCGACGTTCTCCGCCTTGATGCTCTTGAGCGTGTCGATGATGAGGGATGGTTTGAGGTCGCGGGGGAGCTCGAGCATGATGCGGTAGGGGTCGTTGTGAACGCCGACGGCCTCGCCGATGCGGGCGGTCAGCAGGACGGAGAGCAGCCTGGAGAGGGTCTCGTTCACTTTCGTGCCGAAGCAGGCGTTGAGGATGATCATCCGCTTCCCGACCTCGAGCGTGATCAGTTCGTCCGAAGGCACCTTCGCCTCGGAGCGCTGCTCGTCGAGGTATGAGTGGAGCACTCCGACCGCGTCCTTGTCACCCTGATATTCGGTGTAGTTCTCGAGACGGCGAAGCCGACCGACCTCCATCGAGACGTCGTAGGGCACCGGGATGTCCTCGCCCACCCAGGAGGGTATCGATCCGAGGTCCTTGACCTGCTCGACGAGCACCTCGTCGTCCTTGACCTCAACCACCCGCCACGAGCGACCGCGCGTGATGAAGGTCGCGAACGGCTCCGCGAACGAGACAACGAACGATTCGTCCAACTGTCCGACGATCTTACGTGACGAGAGTTCTCGGATCTTGTACGAGCGCTCGTCCGGGATCATCGAGAGGTTGTCGTAGAAGTAGCGCATGCCCCTGGTCGATCGCCGGTACTCCTCCTGCCCGAGGAAGATCAGCCCGATCTGCGAGACCTGGGCGAGCACGTCGTCGAAGCTCTTGCGAGTCAAGCTGCGGAACGGGAACGACCTGACGATCGTCTTGTAGGCGAGGTCGCTCCTCACAATGCCCGTCATCGCCATGGCTACGATCTGGTTCGCGAGCACGGTGAGCGGGTTCTCGCGCACCCTGAGTGGCTCAAGCTCCTCGCTCAGCGCCTTGCGCGTGATTACCAGCGACTCGGCGATCTCGTCCGCGGTCGAGGCGACGATCGCCCCCTCCGCCTTGCCCCCGACCTTGTGCCCGGACCGCCCCATCCTCTGGATGAGTCGTGCCACCTGTCGCGGAGAGTTGTATTGGATCGCGAAATCCGCGCTGCCTATGTCGATGCCCAGCTCGAGCGAGGACGTGCATATCAGGCCCTTCAGCGCCTCACGCTTGAACGCGTCCTCCATCTCAATGCGGATATCTTTGGAGAGCGAGCCATGGTGCACTCCGACCGCGAGCTTCTCGTCCCAGACGTGGTAGCGCGCCGCGAGCGCCTCGGCGGTGTCGCGCGTGTTGACGAACAGCAGAGTGGAACGGTGAGTCTCGATTATGTCGCGGCAACGGCGCATGCACGCGACCAGCTGCGGGTCGCTCATCAGAGTGCCAGCGAGGTCCTTGTCCGCCTCGGTGATCTGCGGCGCTTGCACGCTCAGATTCATGTCCTTGGCGACGTGCGCGCGGATGATCGAGACTTGGCGGTTCACGCCAACGAGGTAGTTCGCGACCTCCTGCACGCTGCCGACGGTGGCGGAGAGGCCGATGCGCTGGAACTCTCCCGCTTCGTCGACGACCCTCTCCATGGCGATTGCCAGCTGCGCTCCGCGCTCGTCCTCCGCGAGCTCGTGGATCTCATCGATGACGAAGAAGCGCACGTTCGCAAGGTGCTCGCGCAGGCGCTTCCCTGAGAACATGACCTGAAGGGTCTCCGGCGTCGTGATGAGGACGTCGGGCGCGGAGCGAGATTGCCTGGCGCGCTCGGATTGGGTGGTGTCACCGTGCCTGACGGCAACGTCCAGGTTCAGCGCCTTGCCGAACTCCTCCAAGCGGCGGAGCAGATCACGATTCAGCGCTCGAAGCGGGGTGACGTAGATGCAACGAATGCCCTTGCCTTGCGTCTCGAGGAGCTTGTGGAAGATCGGCAGCATCGCTGCTTCGGTCTTGCCTATGCCGGTGGGCGCGACCAGGAGCGTGTGCTCGCCCTTGAGGATGTGCGGTATTGCCTGTCTCTGCGGGCCGGTCGGCTCGTGGATGTCCTTGTCCTTCAGGACCTTCTGGATGCGAGGGTCGAGCTGCTCGAATACCATGTTGGGGATGCGTTTCCAAGACTTGCCGTTATAATAACGTGTCGTCCGGATGCTCGCAAACCGGCTGGCCCGCATCTCTCATCGACTGATTTCCGCGAAGCTGGACTGATCAAGTTCAGGTCTTGCGCGTGTAGCGCAGCAGCACGTTCCCCGAAGGGTAGCCCTTTGCTTCCTTCAGTTCGAGTGGGACCCTCGACCTGACCCCTTCGAACAGCGGGCGCCCCTTGCCCAGGAGGACCGGACCGACCACGAGCATGTACTCGTCGATGAGCCCGTGCTCGGTCAGTTGCGACACGATCGAGCCGCTCCCGAGGATGAGCATGTCGTTGCCCCTCGCTCCCTTCATCTTCCTGATTTCGCTCGGGTCGATCCTGGGCATGATCATCGTGTTCTTCCAGCTCGTGGTCTTCAGCGACTTCGAGAAAACGATCTTCTCGTCGTCGTTCAGCGAGCGGGCCATCTTCTGGACCGAGGGTGAGAGCTTCGGGTCGTTCACCGCGTTCGGCCAGTACGCGCTCATTAGGTCGTAGGTCTTGCGCCCGAAGAGGTAGGTGACCGGCCCCGAGTCCTTCATCATGTCCTTGTCGAGCTCGCTGTCCATCACGAACATGTCCTGATAGCTGTTGTTGGCGCCGGTGAAGTAGCCCTCTGGCGTGATGCGATTGAAGACCGAGATGCGTCGCATGAGTGCAGTCTTGCAGCGACCACTAGAAGTGCTTTGTCTCGGCAGCGAATGAATTCGTGTCGTTGCCTTGAGCGCTCACTTCTTCGCTGGGGCTGGCGCGGCGGCAGCAGGCTCAGTCGCTTCGAGCAGCAACTCCGAGAGGTCCTGCACCTTGATGTTTGCGCCGAGCTGCTTCGCGCCCGCCTGCAGGTTGAGCACGCAGAACGGGCAGGCGGTGATGATCCTCTCCGCACCGGTCGCGATCGCTTCCTTCACGCGCTTCGCGGCGATGTTCACGGCAAGGTCGTTGTACTGCGACTTGTAGCCGCCGCCGGCGCCGCAGCACTGCGAGTTCATGCGGTTACGCCCCATCTCGACCATCTCGATGCCGGGGATCGCCTTGATGACCTCGCGCGGGGCCTCGAACACTCCCGAATGCCTTCCGAGGTGGCAGGGGTCGTGGTACGTGACCTTCATCTTCATTTCCTTGGTGAGCTTGAGCTTCTTCTCCTTGATCAGCTTCTGCATGTACTGCGAGAAGTGGTAGACCTCGAACGGAGGGTTGGAGTAGAAACGGCCGTAGTCGTGCATCGTGGTCTTGTAGCATCCTGCGCACGCGGTCACCATGGCCTTCGCGCCCATCTTCTCCGTGACCCGAATGTTGTTCTCGGCGAAGTCCCGAGACATGTCGATCTGCCCGGTGCGCAACATCGGCGAGGTGCAGCACATCTCCTCCCCGCCCATGGTGTTCTGTTTTACACCAGCGCGGTCGATGACCGTTGCGGCGGCCTTCGGGATGTTCTGCATCCTGTAGGAAGCGGTGCAGCCGGCGAAGAACAGCACGTCGGGGTTGAACTCGACCTTCTTGATGCCCTCCGGGAACCAGGCGCCGCGCTTCTCGGCCGGCTCTCCGTACGGGTTGTTAGTTGAACGGATGCGTTCCGCGAGCTTCTTGTGCGCCGGCATCGGGCCCTTGCCCTGTTCGACCACCCACTCGCGCACCTTCTCCCAGAACTCGGCGAACTCGATGCTGACGTGACACACGGACCAGCAGGCTGCGCAGCCAGTGCACCGGTAAAGGGCGTCGACGAACTCGTCGTCCACCTCGACCTTGCGCCCGAGGATCGTGTCCATCGGGGTACGGTTCTGCAGCTGCTTGAGGTAGTAGACCTTGCCGCGCGGGCTGACCGATTCCCACGGCTCCTGGCCGTAGGTGTCGCAGACCCGGACGCAGTAGCCGCACTGAAGACATGCCGACAATTCCCTGTTTATCCTTGGCATTCGCACCATCGGACGCACCTCGTAGCTAGCGGCGAATCAGCGCGCTGCGTACCATCCCGCCATTGGGGCTGGAGATTGGTCTAGGCATGAAACCTAGGTATTTATTATTTCTGACCGAGCGCACTGGAATGCCTCAGAAAGCGCAATCGTAACGGGCTTAATAATGGCTTGCGAAGAAGCTTCATCCTTCAAGTATCGGCGAGTAGCCGTACCAGGTGCCCTCGAGCTTGAGCAGACGCAGGTTCTCCTCGAGGATCGCGCGATGAGTCTCCTCCCATTTCTCGAGGGTCGCGAGGGTCGCCTTCGTCTGCGCGTCCTTCACTTTCGCCTTGCCGTCGGTGTACATCTCGATGGACTTCTGTTCGACCTCGATGCCGAGCTCCATCGCCTTGATTTCGTCCGCCAGCATGAGGCAGGCGTCGGGAGGGGCATGGAACACCTTGCTAGGTAGGATGCTCAGATACTGTTGCATCGGTGTCACGCAGCTGACGTCGCAGGTATCCGCCAGCCTCGATAGCTCCTTCTCCAGGATCTCCTTGTGCTTGCGCTCGTCGTCGGCGAGGCTCTTCAGAAGCGCGCTCCCGATCTGCTCCGCGACGCATCCCGCGAAGGAGGAATAGAAATCGATGCCGAACTTCTCGATCTCGATCGCTGTCTTGATGATGGCGACGCTCAGGTCGCTCTTCTCCGGCGGCGGCAATCCTCCCTGCATTTCTTGCGCCCGACATTAACTGGTCCAGCCGGTATATTACTCAACTGGTGGGACATCGCGGTGGCAAATCAATATCAATGAGGGGGTGGCTAGTGCCTCCGAGGCGAGCCATGGCCACACCCAAACCGAAGGATGACGTGCGCAGAATAACCGATTCCGAGGTCCTCTCGGCGACCGGCAAGGACTGGGAGGGTTGGTTCGCAGCGCTCGATGAGGTGGGCGTGGAGGAGAAGGGGCACACCCATGCGGTCCGGTTCCTGGTGGAGCATCAAGGCCTCGAAGAGAAGTGGGCGGAGAAGGTCGCTAGGCGCTACGAAGAGGACCGAGGGCTGCGCTCGCTCATGGCCTAGCTTTGATTCCTGCCGGTACTCGAAAGCGAGAGAACCGCACCGCGCTGGACTCGAAACCTTTAAGGATGGCAGGTCGTTTGGCCCGCAAACGAACCACAGGCAGGTCTTGGTAACGGAGCGCAGCGAAACGGATTGTTGGCATCGTTACGGGGCGTGCCGCGGGAGGTCGACGATTGGTATCTGAGTTGCTCCTCCCCGCCGCCATCATCACGGCGCTCGCAGGCGCCGCAGCAGCGATGATGCTGGAGAAGCGCGAGGAGCGCTGTCTGGACGTCTCGTTCGGCGCGGCCGCTATCGTCTCCCTGTTGATCCTCGCAGTGGGCCTGGATGTGCTCCTCGGCTCGAACCTCGACCTCTCGATTGGTCAGGGGATCATGGTCCCGACCGCCCCCATCATCCACCTGCGCGTGGACAAGTTGTCGTCGCTGTTCTTGATCGCGCTGGGCGTGGTGGGGCTCGCCGCCTCGGTGTACTCGCGCGGCTACGCGAAGGAGTATTCGGGGCATTACAGCCTCGCTCGCTTCGGCGCGCTCTTCAACCTCTTCATCTTGTCCTTGTTGCTGGTCTTCAGCGCCTCGAACCTCATCCTCTTCCTCGTCTCCTGGGAGTTCATGTCCCTGACCTCGTTCTTCCTGGTGATCTACGAGCACCGGAAGGAGGGCACGCTCCGCTCCGGGGTCCTGTACTTGGTGATGACGCATCTCGGGACCGCCATGATCATCGCCGGTCTGGTCCCGATCGCCCTTCAGGCCGGTTCGCTCGAATTCTCTGTCATGTCCGGCGCGGGCGCGTTGATGGATCCTACGGTAAGGTCAGCATCGTTCCTGTTGCTCTTCCTCGGGTTCGGCACAAAGGCCGGTCTCGTTCCCCTGCACGCTTGGCTGCCGCAGGCGCATCCGGCGGCGCCCTCGAGCGTCTCCGCCCTCATGTCTGGAATAATGGTCAAGACGGCCGTGTTCATGCTCATCCGTTCCGTCTTCGACTTCCTCGGCAGCCCGACGGTCTGGTGGGGCCTGCTCGTTCTCCTGGTCGGCGCGATATCGGCGCTCGTGGGCGTCCTCTATGCGCTCGTCGAGCGGGACATGAAGAAGGCGCTGGCGTACTCGAGCATCGAGAACGTCGGGATAATCATGATCGCGCTCGGGGCCTCGATGGTCTTCCTGGCTTACGGATTCGCGCAGCTCGCCGCCCTGGCGCTGATCGCCGCGCTGTTGCACTCTCTCTACCACGCGCTGTTCAAGGGGCTGCTGTTCCTGGGGGCAGGCGCGGTCGCGAATGCCACGGGGACCAGAGACCTTGAGAGGATGGGAGGTCTCGCCAGGAAGATGAAGTGGACCGGGGCGATCTTCTTCGTCGGCGTGCTGTCCATCGCCGCCATCCCACCGCTCAACGGGTTCATAAGCGAGTGGCTCGTCTTTCAATCGCTCTTCTTGTCATTCAGCTTCAGCGACGTCGTCGTCAACCTTCTCCTCGCCGCTGCCCTCGGCATGCTCGCGCTGACCGGCGCCCTGGCCGCAGCCTGCTTCGTGAGGATGTACGGCACGGCGTTCCTCGCCCGCCCGCGCTCTTCCGAGGCGGCGGAGGCGAAGGAGGTGCCGAAGAGCATGCTCGCGGGAATGGGGGTGCTCGCCGTCCTCTGCATTCTAACCGGGCTTCTGTCCGCGAGCATCCTGCCAGCGATCGATTCGGTGAGCGCTTCAGTATTGCACGTGAGCATCCGCGACAGTCTGTCCAACGGCATCTCCATTGGGACACCAGGCGGCAACTTCTCTTCGATGTCGCCTCTGCTTGTGGCGATCGTCGGGGTAGCAGTGATTGTGGCGGTGCTCTACCTCACCCGATTCTACGGTGGCAGGACCAAGACCACAGTATCCGACACCTGGGACTGCGGCACCCCGCTAACCTCGCGCAACGAGTACACTCCGACAGGATTCTCTCAGCCGGTGAACCGGGTGTTCAACGTCTTCTACCGCTCCAAGCCGCAGATCACCGTCCTCGAGGAGCGGTCGCCCTACCTCCGCAAGCTCTCCTTCTCGACCTCAGTGCCTCCGATGTTCGAACGCTACCTCTACGACCCGATCGTCAAACTGGTCGCCGGTTTGGCGAAAAGGGCGGGAGTGATCCAGACCGGGAGCATCCAGACCTACCTGGCGTACATCGCCGTGACCCTGGTTGTCCTTCTATTGCTGTTCCGGTGATGCGATGAACGCGGTTATCCTCCCGGTAATCCAGGCGCTTTTCGTGCTCGCCATCGCCCCGCTCCTCACGGGGATCATCCGCAAGCTCAAGGCCTGGATGCAGAGCCGGCGCGGACCGCCGCTGCTTCAGCCCTACTACGATCTCTACAAGCTGTTCCGCAAGGACTCGGTCGTCTCGAAGGACTCCTCCTGGATGACGACCGTCGCTCCGTACGTGTGCATGACAGCCATGCTCGTGGCGGCGCTCCTTGTGCCCGTCTTCGTCACTGAGTCCATGGGCTTCATGGGCGACCTCATCGTGGTCGTCTACTTGTTCGCGATGGCGAGGCTGTTCATGGCGCTCGCCGCTCTCGACGCCGGGAGCACCTTCGGCGGGATGGGGTCGAGCCGGGAGATGCTCGTCTCCTCGCTCGTCGAGCCGACTATCCTGCTCGCGATCTTCACGACCGCGCTCATCGCGGGCACGACCAACCTAGGAGGCATATCGTCCGCGATCGCTTCTTCCGGCCTTGACCTCGTGCGACCCGCGCTCTTCCTGGCGTTTGCCGGGTTCTTCATCGCGGTGCTCGCGGAGAACGCACGCGTGCCGTTCGACAATCCGGCGACGCACCTTGAGCTCACGATGATCCACGAAGGAATGCTGCTCGAGTACTCTGGCAAGCAGCTCGCGCTCATGGAGTGGTCGAGTATGACGAAGCTCGCGCTCTTCACGGTCATCGCGTGGAACGCGTTCTTCCCCTGGGGCATCGCGCTCGAGGCGCAGCCATTGCCCCTTCTGATAGGCATCGTCGTCATCGTGGCGAAGATGCTGGTGCTTGTGTTCGCGATCGCCCTCATCGAGTCGTCAATCGCCAAGATGAGGTTGTTCAGACTGCCGAACCTGCTCACCGGCTCGCTCTTGCTGGCGTTCCTGGCGGTCATGACGTTCTACGTGCTCTGAGGCGATCTGATGGCGAGCTTGCTGGAGACGAATTTGGTGAACGGGCTGGCGGCGCTGGTCATGCTGGCGGCGTTCATGATGGTCGCCTCCTCGCGCATGCAGTCCCTGGTGCGCACCTTCGCACTGCAATCGCTCGCGCTCGGGGCGCTCGCGGCGAGCGTCGCCTATCTCACTGGAGCGGAACACATCTACATCGTCGCCGCGCTGACCATCGGCATCAAGGCGATCGCCATCCCGCGCTTCCTCTCCTACGTGATGGAGCGCATCAACGTCCAGAGGGAGGTCGAGAAGATCGTGCACACTCCGACCTCGCTTCTGGTCTGCGCCGGGCTCGCGGTCCTCGCCTACTACGTCGCCGCGCCCATCATCGAGCAAGGCACGGTCATAACGAGGAACGCGATGGCGCTCTCCCTCGGCGTCGTGCTCATCGGGCTCTTCATGATGATATCGCGCCGGAAGGCGATGAGCCAGGTGATCGGGCTGCTGTGCATGGAGAACGGGCTGTTCATGGCGGCGATCTCCGCGACCTACGGCATGCCGCTGATCGTCGAGCTCGGCATCTTCTTCGATGTCCTCGTCCTGGTCATCATCGTTGGGATGCTGGCCTTCCGCATCAACCGGACGTTCGATTCGCTCGACACGTCATTCATGAGGAGGCTGAGAGAGTAGATGCTGGAGCTACTCGTCGCCATCCCAATAGTCTCCGCCTTGCTCTGCTACCTTGCGGGCACGAGGCGAGCCATGGAGGTCTGCAGCGCTCTCGGCACGGGGGTGCTCCTCGCCGTCAGCATCGCTCTTGGCGTGCAGGTGTTCGGCGTCGGGGCGATCTACGAGGGCACGCTCTTCCTCGATTCCTTCGGCGCCTTCGCGCTCGTTATCGTCGCGTTCATCGGCCTCATGACCTCGCTCTACTCGATCGGGTACATGGGGAGGGAGCACGAGGAGGGCGAGTTCCCGCTCGGCCGGCTTCGCCTCTACTACGCGCTGCTCAACGGCTTCATCTTCACGATGGTGCTCGTCACCGTCTCGAACAACCTCGGGGTGATGTGGATCGCTATCGAAGGCACGACCCTCGCCTCCGCGTTCCTCGTCGGGTTCTACAACCGGGAGACGTCGTTGGAGGCGGCGTGGAAGTACGTCATCATCTGCTCGGTCGGCATCACCCTCGCCCTGCTTGGCATCATCCTGGCGTACGCATCATCGACGAAGATACCGGGCATCGAGGCGACCGCGCTCGACTGGACCACTCTAATGAACGTCGCTCCGCAGCTCGACCCAACGTTGCTCAAGGTCGCGTTCATCATGGTGCTCGTTGGGTACGGGACGAAGGTCGGTTTGGCCCCGATGCACACCTGGTTGCCGGACGCGCACTCGCAGGCTCCGACGCCGGTCTCCGCCTTGCTGTCGGGCGTACTGCTGAACTGCGCGATGTACGGCATACTGCGATTGCATCTGATCACCTCCGCGTCCATCGGTCCCGGGTTCAGCGGCACGCTTCTCCTCGCGTTCGGCGTGCTCTCGCTCGCGGTCGCAGCGATCTTCATCATCCTTGCGAGGGACTACAAGCGTCTCCTCGCCTACTCGAGCATCGAGCACATGGGCATCATTGCCATCGGGTTCGGGATTGGCGGACCGTTCGGGGTGCTCGGCGGGCTGCTGCACATGCTCAACCACGCGGTCACGAAGTCGATGCTCTTCTTCACCTCCGGCAACATCCTGCTCCGCTTCAAGACGAAGGCCATGGAGGAGGTCAGGGGGCTCGGCACCTCGATGCCCCTGACCGCTCTATTCCTCGTGCTCGGTGCGCTCGCGATCACGGGTTCTCCGCCGTTCTCGATATTCATCTCCGAGTTCACGGTGGTCTACGGCGGGCTGCAGCAAGGGCAGTATATCGTCGTTGGGCTGATGCTTCTGTTCCTGGTGGTGATCTTCGCGGCGTTCCTTTGGCACGTGCTGCGCATGGTGTTCGGGAATGGCGCGAAGGACAAGGAGAGGGGGGAGGTCAGCCGGTCGAACCTTGCGATCATCGCCGCGATGATGATCATCGCCATCCTCTTCGGCCTGTACCTTCCAGACTTCCTTGGTCACGCGCTGGACGCGGTCGTGCACTTGTTCCAGGGGGCGGTCCCGTGACCGAAAACAGACTGCGCGAGATTGTCGACTCCATGCCTAGCGAGCTTCCCTCTGCGGTCCGTTCGTCGAGGGTCAGGGGAGAGGAGATCTGGATTGAAGTGGAGCGCGAGCGCTTCCGCGACGTCGCCGCCCACATCCACAACTCCTGGGGCGCGAATCTCATCACGCTGCACGCGGTGGACAACCGGACCTCCACCGGGGACTTCAAGGTCGTCGCCGTTCTCGCCCTCAAGGGGGAGCTGGAGACGCTCACGATCATGTTCCCGGTGGAGCCCAACGAGCCCAGGTTCCCGTCGCTGACCCCGGAGATACCCTGCGCCGATTGGTATGAGAGGGAGATCCACGACATGTTCGGGATCGTCCCCGTCGATCATCCAGAATTGAGGCCGCTGGTCCTCTACGACGATTGGCCCGAGGGCGAGTACCCGCTCCGCAAGGATTTCGATCCCCACCGGCGGCCCGGGCGCATTCCCTCGGCGTACCGTTTCCGGAGGGTCGAGGGCGAAGGGGTCTTTGAGATACCAGTGGGCCCGATACACGCAGGCGTCATCGAACCCGGGCATTTCCGATTCAGCGTCGCCGGCGAACCGATAATCGCGCTCGAGGTCCGGCTCGGTTACGTCCACAAGGGCATCGAGAAGCTGTCCGAGTCGACGCCCTACGACAAGGGCGTCTATCTGTCCGAGCGCATCTCGGGCGACAACTCGTTCGCTCATTCGCTGGCGTACTGCCAGGCGGTGGAGGCGATTGCGGGCGTCGAGGTTCCCGAGCGCGGGTTGTACCTTCGCAGCGCCTTCGCCGAGATGGAGCGCATCTACAACCACTTCGGGGACCTCGGGGGAATCGCCCTCGATACCGCCTTCGGCGTCGGGGCGGCTCACGCTGCCATCCTGCGCGAACGGATGATGGCGATGAACGAGCGCGCCACGGGTTCGAGGTTCCTGCGCTCGGTGAATCGCCTTGGGGGCGTGAGCCTGGATCTCGATCAGGAGCAGGTTGAGGCGGTGCTGTCGCAGCTCGTGATCCTGAAGCTCGAGTTCAAGGAGTTCGTCGAGCTCATCACTGGCACGCCTTCGCTCCTGGATCGAACGGAGTCGACGGGCAGGCTTTCGCTGGAGGCGGCGAAGGACCTGAACGTCGTCGGCCCGGGCGCCCGCGCAAGCGGGGTCGACAGGGACGTTCGTCGCGACCATCCCTATGCCGCCTATCGCAACCTGAGCTTCCGCGTGCCCGTGCGAAGCGAGGGAGACGTGGATGCGCGCATGAGAGTGAAGATCGACGAAGTGTACGAGTCCATGAGCATCGTCGACCAGGCCCTCGGGAATCTGCCGAAGGGGGAAGTCACGACACCCAAGTTCGAGATCCCGCCCGGCCGGATCGGCATGAGCCTGGTGGAGAGCCCGAGGGGGGAGCTGGTGCACTGGATAATCTCCGGAGACGGCCGTCCGTTCCGGCACAAGATCCGCGACGCTTCCTTCCACAACTGGCGCGCCATGGAGGTCGCGGTCCTTGGCAACATCGTGCCGGACTTCCCGCTCATCAACAAGTCGTTCAATTTGTCTTACTCGGGGAGTGATCTCTGATGTTCAGGGCGATTGACAAGGGAGTGAGGCGCAAGGGCGTCGTGACCATTCCGCTCCCCATCGTTCCTCAGGCTCCGGAGGATGCCAGGGAACTCGAGCGCGCCGGGTTGGAGCTCGAAGAACGTGTCCGCAAGGCCTTCGGACGCTCCTTGGCGATCCGCGAGGTGGACGCGGGTTCGTGCAACGCCTGCGAGGTCGAGGTGAACGCGCTCTCAAATCCGATCTACGACATGGAGCGCTTCGGGCTGCACGTGGTCGCCTCGCCTCGTCACGCCGACGTGCTCCTTGTCACTGGTCCGGTCACCCGCAACATGGAACACGCGCTTCTGCAAGCGTATCGTTCCACTCCTGCGCCAAAACTAATAGTGGCGATGGGCGATTGCGCGTGCAACGGGGGCGTCTTCCGCGACAGCTACGCCACAAGGAAGGGCGTCGCCGAGGTACTGAAGGTTGACCTCTGCATTCCCGGCTGCCCGCCCAGGCCGATCGACATCCTGCGCGCCTTCTCAACGCTTATGGACAGCCTAAGATAGATCGGCGACGCGATGCGTGCGCGTTCATTTCACAACGATGACCGTGCACTTCGCGTTGCGCACGACGTACTCGGAGACCGACCCGATTAGCACGCGGTCGATCGCCGTCTTGCCTGAGGTCCCGACGATGATCGCGTCCGCGTTCATGCGTTCGGACGTTCTGATGATGGTCTCGTAGGGATTGCCGGCCTCCAGGAGGGTGGTGATCTGGAACCCCTTCTTGCCTGCTTCCGCCTTCAGCTTCTCCAGCTCGTTCCTCCCGAATTGGATCAGCTTGTCCTTGTCCTCCTCCGCTTTGGGACTGACGACGAAGACCACGTATAGGTGGGCCTTCTGCAGTCCGGCGTAATTGAACGCATAGCTCACTGCCTTCTCAGAATGTTGCCTTCCGTCCGTTGCCAGTAGCACGTTCATCTTCGCACCCGGGGCCGCCTTCCCGATTGCGCTTCCCTGGCTTTAATCTTTTGAGCCGCCAGCGTGCTCGCATTGATGGTCTGGATAGTGTGATGGATGTCAGTCGGAGATTTGGCAGGTCGTCGTCATAAGTTGATCTTGGAGCCTTCTCGTGTCCCAACGGCCGACGATGTGCCGACTAGGTGGCTGGGAAGAGCGAGCACTTCCAGAGAGCGGCGCAAAACTTGATTTAGCCCATACACCCGTGAAAGGTCGTTGCGATGACTCTGGGAGAGGTCCTCGTTCTGCTGCTCATTCTGGTTCCGTTGATTAGCGGAATCGCTTCTCTTGTTGTCAAGGGTCGCAATGGCCGCTACGCGCTGGTCCTCGCCTCGGCCGGGGCGATGATAGTCCTCGCGACGATCCTGTTCGCGTGGATGACCGCGACGGGCACGATGACTGGGTTCTCCATTGATGCGGGTTCGATCCTCCCCGCGAGCGCCCTCATGCAGGTCGCGGACTACGTTCTCCTCCTTGCGTTCTTGTATCTGGGGGTGAGAGAACGTTCCGCTCTCGTTCTTCTTTTCGGCGCGATCAACCTGCTCGCCATCGGCTATTTCCAGCTCTTCCTGGAGGGGGCGGAACAGCAGCCAGTCCTGCTCGTCGACGCGCTGTCAATCACTCTCGCGCTCGTCTCCTCGATCATTGGCGGCCTGATCTGCATCTACTCCCTCAAGTACATGGAGCGCGACGAACGCCAGCG
>Ga0335071_10004995_pt1 | contig 13843 bp, 14 predicted proteins | sample Lox_Sample_15_FD_206724 | JGI IMG/M metagenome (GOLD analysis project Ga0335071, IMG submission 206724) | Soil microbial communities from Loxahatchee National Wildlife Refuge, Florida, United States - Lox_Sample_1.5 | ecosystem: Environmental > Terrestrial > Soil > Wetlands | place: USA... | reverse complement strand
CTACTCCATCGGGCGCAGGGGGCTGGACGAGTTGCTCCGCGCCGGCCCCGGCTCCATCCACCTGGCCGAGGACCCCGCCGAGCGGCTGTTCTGCCGGGAGGGGACCGGCCCCTTCCGGCGGCTGCTCGAGGCCATGGGCAGCACCGAACTCGACGCCCTCCGGGTGCGGGCCCGGTCGGCGGTGGCGGCGGTGGCCGGGCTGCTCGGGCCCGGGCATCTGGCGGTGCATTGCGTGGACCTCGACGCGGAGGACCTGGCGCTGCTCGCGGCCTCCGGTGCCACCGCGGTGCTCTGCCCACGGTCCAACCGGAGGATCGCCGGGGCCCGGCCGCCCTTGCCCGCCCTCCTCGCGGCGCGGGTCCCGCTCTCGGTTGGCACCGACTCGCTCGTCTCCTCTCCCTCGCTCTCGCCGCTCGCCGAGCTGGCGCTGCTCCGGCGCGATCACTCCGAGGTCCCCGCCGCGCGCCTCCTGCCGCTCGCCTGGAACGGAGCGGCGGTGGGGGCACCCCACATCGGCCGGCTTTCGCCCGGGTCGGCCCCCGGTCTCCTGGCTGCACCCCTGAGTGGAGCCCGCCCCGTCGACCCGTTCGAGTTCCTGCTCGGCTCCTTCGCCGAGGAGGAGCGCCCTCTCACCTGGATCCGACAAAACGGCCGGGAGGCGCACCCGTGACCGCGGCCCTGTCGAAGGGCGCCGCCCTGGCACGGATGGTGAAGCTGTCGCACTCGCTCTTCGCCCTGCCCTTCGCGACGGCGGCGGCCGCCCTGGTGGCCCGCTCCGCCACCGCCGACCGGCTGGCCCCCCGGCTGGCCTTGATCGCCGTGGCGGTGGTCGCCGCCCGCACCGCGGCCATGTCCATGAACCGCATCGCCGACCGGGCCATCGACGCCACCAATCCGCGCACTTCCCGGCGCGAGCTGGTGACCGGCGAGGTCTCGCCGGGCGCCGCCTGGGTCCTGCTCGCCGGGAGTGCGGCCCTCTTCACCGCTGCGGCCCTGGCCCTCTCGCCGCTGTGCGGCGCCCTGGCCCTGCCGGTTCTTTCCGTGCTTCTCGGCTACTCCTACGCCAAGCGGTTCACCTGGGCCTGCCATCTCTGGCTGGGCCTGGCCCAGGCGCTCGCCCCGGTCGGCGTGTCCCTGGCCCTCACCGGCACCATCCTCCCCTCGGCGCTCCTCCTCGGGGTGGGCGTGGGTAGCTGGATCGCCGGCTTCGACGTTGTCTACGCGCTGCAGGATCTCCGGTTCGACAGCGAATCCGGGGTGCACTCCATCCCCGTCCGCTTCGGCGTGGGCGGTGCGCTCGGCTCTGCACGCGGTCTCCATCTCTTGGCGGTCTCGACGGTGGCCGCCGCCGGGGCGCTCGGCGGGCGGGGGTCGGGCTGGGCGCTCGGCACCGCCATCCTGGCGGCGACCCTTCTTGCCGAGCACCTCTACCTCGCCCCCCAGGGCAGGCTCCGGCCCGAGCGGATCAACGTCGCCTTCTTCAACTACAATGCCGTGGCCTCGATCGCCTTCGCCTTGTGTGCGGTGGGCGACCTCTTCCTCACGAGGTGAGCCGCGATGGCCGAGCCGACGCACGCCACCCAGCATCGCCCGGCTGCGGCCGCCTTCCACCACGCCGACCTGGCGGTCGCCGAGGCGGTGGGTGCGCTCATGGAGCTCTGGGGGTTCCGCCGCCAGCTGGGGCGAGTGTGGGCGGTGTTGTTCCTCTCCGAAAGGCCGCTGGCCGCGCCGGACATGTGTGAGCGACTGGGGATCTCCACCGGCCTCCTCTCCATGACCCTGACCGAGCTGCGGGCCTGGGGTGTGGTGCGCGGGGTGGAGGTGCCCGGGGACCGCAAGGAGCACTTCCAGGCCGAGACCAACGTCTGGAAGCTCGTGGCCCGGGTACTCCGCGAGCGGGAGCGCAACGCGGTCGAGGACGCCTTGCGGTCCTTCGAGCACGCCTTGGAGGAGGTGCGCAGCGCCGGGGCCGAAGGGGATCCCGCGCTCCGGGTGCTGGCCCGCTTCAAGGCTCGCCGGCTCCAGATGCTCGTGGGCCTGTGTCAGGCGGCTCTCGGGGTACTGCGGCTCCTCCTCGACTCGGCCCGGGCCGACGTCGGCCCCATCAAGGCGCTCTCCGAGGCGTTCCTGCGGCGGAGTTGAGGCCGGCCTGCCGCTCTCCGGGGATGGGGGAGGCCGGGGGCGGGGAGGAGGCCCCCGCGCCAGCAGCCGTCACTTGCCGACCCCGAGCGGTGACGGTAAGAAAGCGCTCCCATGCTCTCCCCCGAGGTCCTGCAGAAGCTGGAGGCCATCGAGCGCCGGCTCGACGAGCTCACCTACCTGCTCTCCGACCCGGCGGTGGCCGCGAGCGGCGAACGCTTCCGCAAGGTGGCCAAGGAGCGGGCCTCGCTCGAGCCGACGGTGGCCGCGCTCCATGCCTACCGCAAGCTCCTCCGGGACGTCGCCGACAACGAGGCATTGCTCTCCGACCCGGAGCTCAAGGAGATGGCCAAGGAGGAGCTGGCGGCGCTGCGGCCGAAGGTCGACCCGGCCGAGGAGGAGCTCAAGACCTTCCTCGTGCCCAAGGACCCCAATGATGACAAGGACGTGATCCTCGAGATCCGGGCCGGGGCGGGCGGGGACGAGGCCGGCCTGTTCGCCGCCGAGATCCTCCGCCTCTACCTGCGCTTCGCCGAGCGCCACCGCTGGAGGGTGGAGCTGGCCGACACCTCGCCCGGCGCGCTGGGGGGAGTGAAGGAGGCGGTCATCAACATCTCCGGCGACTCGGTCTACTCCTGGCTCAAGTACGAGTCGGGGGTGCACCGGGTACAGCGCGTGCCGGCCACCGAGGCCCAGGGGCGCATCCACACCTCCACCGTCACCGTGGCGGTCATGCCCGAGGCGGAAGAGGTGGACGTGCAGGTGAACCCGGCCGACGTGGAGATGGACGTCTTCCGCTCCACCGGCTCGGGCGGCCAGTCGGTGAACACCACCGACTCGGCGGTGCGCCTCACGCACAAGCCCACCGGGGTGGTGGTGAAATGCCAGCAGGAGAAGAGCCAGCTCAAGAATCGCAACATGGCCATGCGCATGCTCCGGGCCAAGCTCTTCGAGATGGAGCTGGAGAAGCAGCGGAACGCCCGCGACGCCACTCGCAAGTCGCAAGTGGGGACCGGCGATCGCTCGGAGAAGATCCGCACCTACAACTTCCCCCAGGACCGGCTCACCGACCACCGGATCAACTACACCCGGCACAACCTGCCCGCGGTGATGGACGGCGACGTACAGGACGTGATCGACGCCTGCCGCACCTTCTTCGCCGCCCAGGCGCTGCGCGAGGCGGCCCGGGGGGAGGCGGAGAGGCGAGCGTGAGCCGGCCACCGATCTCCCCCTGGTGCGCCCCGGCCTTCCCCTGGCCGCTCTCGCGGGGGAGCGGGCCGTTCTCCCGCTCGAACGAGCCACGCCCGTGACCGCCTCCCAGCCCTGGACGACGCTCCGCCTCCTCAACTGGACCCAGGGCTACTTCGCCCAGAAGGGCGTGGACGCGCCCCGCCTCACCGCCGAGCTGCTCCTCGCCCATGCCCTGAACTGCGACCGTGTCCGGCTCTACCTCGACTTCGAGAAGCCACTCTCCGAGGAAGAGCTGACCACCTTCCGCGAGCTGGTGCGCCGCCGGGCGGAGCGCGAGCCCACCGCCTACCTTCTGGGCGCGCGAGACTTCTACGGCCGATCGTTCTCGGTCGATCCCCGGGTCCTCGTGCCCCGCCCGGAGACCGAGCTCGTGCTCGCGGCCGCGCTCGAGGCCCTGCCGCCGGACGGTGCGGCGCTGGACCTGTGCACCGGCTCGGGCGCCGTCGGCGTCACCTTGGCCCTGGAGCGGCCCGGGGCAGAGGTGGTCCTGACCGACGTCTCCCCCGAGGCGCTCACCGTGGCCCGCTTGAATGGCGAGCGGCTCGGGGCGAGGAAGGTACGCTTTCTCCTCGGCGACCTGTACGGCCCTCTCGCACCCGGGGTGCGCTTCCACGTGATCGTGTCCAACCCGCCCTATGTCCCGCGTGGCGAGATGGACACGCTCCCGCCCGAGGTGCAGCGCGAACCGCGGCTGGCCCTCGACGGCGGGGAAGACGGGCTCGACCTCCTCCGGCGCATTGTCGCCGGTGCGGCCGCCCGGCTACACCCCGGCGGCACGCTGGTCCTGGAGATGCACGAGTCCCACCGGCATGCCCTCCCTGCCCTCTGTCTCGATGCCGGATTCGAGCGGGCCGAGGCCCGTCCTGACCTCGCTGGCCGACCCCGTCTCACCGTCGCCCACGTGGCGGGAGGGGCCGGTCCAGCGTAGAATCCCGGACCTTCCACCGCAGGGCCGCGACCCATCGCGCCCCCGCCCGGCCCAGCGGGCCGCGCCGGGTCCATACGGAGAGTGCTTGGACAAGATCGTCGTCGAGGGAGGGTTGCCGCTCCGCGGCACCGTGGAGGTGTCGGGCGCCAAGAACGCCGCCCTGCCCATCATCGCCGCCACCCTGCTCACCGAGGGTGATCACCTGGTGCAACGGGTCCCCGACCTGGCCGACGTCCGCACCCTGGCCCGGCTCCTCGGGCACATGGGCTGCCAGTCCGAACGGGTCGCGGGGTCGCTCCGGAACCTGGCGGTACGGGTCCCGGCCACGCTCCTTCCCGAGGCACCCTACGAGCTCGTGAAGACCATGCGGGCCTCGGTGGTGGTGCTGGGGCCTCTCCTCGCCCGCTGGGGCGCGGCCCGGGTGTCTCTCCCCGGCGGCTGCGCCATCGGCGCACGCCCCATCGACCAGCACCTGAAGGGTCTCGCCGCTCTGGGCGCCGAGATCCGTCTCGAGCACGGGTACGTCTATGCGTCCGTTCCCGAGGGCCGGCTCCGCGGGGCACCCTTCACCTTCGACGGGGTCACCGTCACCGGTACCGAGAACGTGATGATGGCGGCGGTCCTGGCCGAGGGGGAGACGGTGCTCCAGAACTGCGCCCGCGAGCCAGAGGTGAGGGATCTGGCCGAGGCGCTGCGCGAGATGGGGGCGAAGATCGAAGGGGCCGGGGCGGACATCATCCGGATCACCGGGGTGGAATCGCTCCGGCCGGTGCAGCATGCGGTCATCCCGGACCGGATCGAGGCCGGCACCTTCCTCGTGGCAGGCGCCCTGCCTGGCGGTGACGTGACCGTGCAGGGCTGCCTCCCCGCCCATCTGGAGGCGCTTCTCGAGAAGCTCCGCGCGGTCGGCGCGGACGTGCGGGAGGCAGCGGGGGGGGTGCGAGTGGTGGGCGACGGCCGGCCGCGGCCGGTCGACGTGCGGACCGCGCCGCACCCGGGCTTTCCCACCGACATGCAGGCGCAGATGATGGTTCTGCTCTCGCTGGCCGAAGGATCCTCCCGCATCACCGAGACCGTGTTCGAGAACCGGTTCATGCACGTACAGGAGCTGCTCCGGCTCGGCGCCGACGTCACGGTGGACGGGAAGATGGCCCTGGTCCGCGGTGTTCCCCGCCTTTCCGGCGCCCCGGTAATGGCTAGTGATCTCCGGGCCTCGGCCGCCCTGGTCCTGGCCGGGCTGGCGGCGCAGGGGACCACCGAGATCCAGCGCGTGTACCATCTGGACCGCGGCTACGAGCGGATCGAGGAGAAGCTCGCGCCCCTTGGGGCGCGCATTCGGAGGGTACGGGCGTGAGGCGTTCCGCAGGGCGAGCCCGGCCGGAGGGGGCCGAGGAGCTCATCACCGTGGCCGTCCCCAAAGGGCGGCTGCTGCAGGAGTCCTCTGCCCTCTTCGAGCGGGCATTGGGCGTGTCCCCCCGGCGGCTCCTGGAGGGTACCCGCAGGTTGGCCGCCGACGCTCCCGAGGCCGGGCTGCGCTTCATCTCCATCCGCGCAGCCGACGTGGCCAGCTACGTCGAGCACGGCGCCGCGGCGCTGGGGATCGTCGGGCTGGACGTTCTGCGCGAGGATCCCTGTGATCTGTACGAGCCCCTGGATCTGAAGATCGGTCGCTGCCGGGTTGTAGTCGCCCGGCCGCAAAACGCCCGCCCGCTCCCCCGCGGTGTGGCCCCGCGCATCGCTACGAAGTACGTATCCATCGCCAACGCCCACTTCGCACGCAAGGGGGTCCCGGCCGAGGTCATCCCCCTGCACGGGTCCATCGAGGTCGCCCCGTCGCTCGGCTTGGCCGACGCCATCCTGGACATCACCGAGACCGGCGAGACCCTGAGGGAGAACGGGCTGATCGTCGAGGAGCAGGTCCTGGAGGTGAGCGCCCGCCTGGTGGTCAACCGCGTGGCCCTGAAACTCCACCCCGAACGGCTGCGCAGGCTCATCGAAGCCCTTCGAAAGGCGGTCGGGCCGGACGCGGAGGCGAAACCCCGTTGAAAGGTCCACCCGGTTCTGCCTAGTATTACGGGAACTTCCTGTTAGTGGCGCCCGTCCGCTTGGCTCCCATCTCCTGATCGCCGCGTCCCAAAGGTCCCCAAGGAGGACCTTTCCGTCATGGATTGCCCCCGGTGTGCCGTCGAACTCGCTGAGATCTCCCACGATGATCGCGCCATTCATCGGTGCGCCGAGTGCGGAGGGCTCTGGGTAGACGTCGCCGACCTGAACAAGATCCTGCTGCACGCCAACCTGCCGGCGCTCTCGGCGCTTGGCGGTACGGTGAACCCCGATGAGATCGCCGGCATGTGCCCGGCCTGCAACGTGGACCTGGTGACCGTCGAGGGCGGGGAGAAGCGCAGCCTGCACTACGACTCCTGCGAGTCGTGTGGGGGGCTGTGGATCGAGGGAGAGGATGACGAGCCGCCCGCGGATCTCGACTGGAACGGAGCCACCGGGCAGATCGTCAACTTCTTCAAGCGATTCGCGAAGCGGAAGTAACGCCGCGAGCGGGGCGTTCAGCGCTGCGAATATCGATCGTCGCGCCACGGGTGCGCCGTGTCCGAGTAGCCGTTTCGCTCCCAGAACCCCGGTGCGTTCCGGGTGAGTACCTCCAGGCTCTGGATCCACTTCGCGCCTTTCCAGGCGTAGAGCTGTGGTGTCACCACCCGGCATGGACCCCCGTGCTCGGTGGAGAGGGGGGCGCCATCGACGGCGTGGACCAAGAGTACGTCTTCCTTGATCGCTTCCTCGATCGGCAGGTTGGTGGTGTAGCCGTCGTGGGCATGGAGCAGGACGTGGCTCGCTTCCGGGAGCGGCCGCGTGAGGGCCAGCACTGTCTCCAGCCGGACGCCGCCGAAGCGCAGGTCCATCCGGCTCCAGCCGGTGACACAGTGGAAGTCGGATACCGATTCCACCTGGGGGAGGTCGAGGAGTTCACTCCAGCCGATGGAGATCGGGCTCTCCACCGCCCCGTCGACCACCAGCCGCCAGTTCGCCCGGTCGACGCTCGGGACGATGCCGAGATCCAGCACCGGCCACTTCTCGGTTTCGGTCTGCCCGACCGGGAGCCTCGGCATGCCGTGCCGGTTCGGCGGACCGGAGCCGAGCGGGCGCCGGTCGCTCGCCACCGGCGAGGCCTTCATCTTCGCCAGGAACCGCTCCCTTAGCCTGAGTCTCGCTTCCAGGATGCGCTCTGCTCGGTTTTCCATGGCTCCTCTCGACGCTCGATGCCCCTCCCCCGCCGGGCATTCGGGGCCTGCCTGGGCGGCGCCCGGCGTCGCCGAACCGCTTGACTCCAGGGGCAGGTCGCGGCAGAAACGAGACGTAACGCGGGAATAGCTCAGTTGGTAGAGCATCAGCTTCCCAAGCTGAGGGTCGCGGGTCCGAATCCCGTTTCCCGCTCCATCTGAAGGGCCGGAACTTCCGGAGCTTTCGGCTCCAGGGTTCTGGCCCTTCTGGCGTGGACGCCCGAGAGTGCTGGGGCCCTGCTCGAAGTTCGGGAGTTCCACCAAGCGGCTCCCGACCTCGAGCGGCTCGCAACGCAAGGTGCTCCCAACGGAGACGGCGCGGCGATCAGGGCACTCGTGTGGTTCGACACACCCGAATCACGACAGGCGCTCGGGCGCCTTGAGGGCGTGTCGTCTGAGCAGACGCGCTCGATGCTCGATATGTACCGACGCGGCCGACTGACCCCACCCAGCTGGTGGCGCCACTCGCGTCAGCGAGGGTGAAGGCTCGGGATCGAGGGCACGCGTCGTCCCTACGGCCGCCCAGCCCGCCCGACCCACTCCGCAAGAGCGACCCGGATCGCCGCGTGGACGGTCAGGTTCTTCGCCCTCGCGCGCTTCTCGAGCTGGTCCCAGAACGCCTTCGGAACGCGGACGGTCTTCATCACCGACGGCCCGACCTCCTGTCCCTTGCGCGGCCGTCCGCGCCCCGGGAAGGTCATCCCCTCGGCTGCGATCCGGGCGGCGATCCGCGGTCGCCGCTCCCACTTCTGGTTCGAGAAGTCCGCCTCGGGCATCTCCCTCAGGGCCGCGGCGGACGGTTCGTCACGCCTCCGTGCCTTCTTCATACCGTCTCCTTTCGAGCGCCGTGACCTTCCGAGCGCTGATGATGCGGAACTCGTCCTCGTTGCGCTCGACGAAGACGCAGAAGGGGAATCCGACGCAGCGTGGATGCGCCGATGACGCGCGTCCTCTCTGGATGACTCGGGTCCTCGCTGTAGCGAGCGGGTCTGCGAACACCGAGGCCGCTTCCTGGAGGGACACACCGTGCTTCTTCAGGTTCGAGGCTGCCTTCTCAGGATCCCAGTCGAACCTCATGAAGAATATGTATCACATTTTCGGGCGCAACCTGGATCCCGACTCTCGAGGAGCCTGCTCGGCGAAAGCCAGGTACTTGCGCAGCGCATTCTCCGGCACGCGGATCGCGTGCGACATCCTGTAGTGCCCGAGCTCCCCGCGCCGGCACATCGCGTGCACGGTCGCGGTCGAGATGCGGAGCCGCGCCGCGACCTCCCGGACCGTGAGCACGTCCCTCCAGCGAGCGACCCGGCGAGCCACCGCCCGCTCGCGTCAGTCGGGTGTCAGCAAGAACCGATCGTTTCGATGCGGCCTGATACGTTGGGTGCGTGTCCAGCGAAGGACCGCTCGCAGTCTCTTCCGCTGGTAACTCCGTGCTGCGGCGCGTTGCGGTACCGTCTCTGCTGCTTCCCAAGCTGAGGGTCGCGGGTCCGGTTCCCGTTTCCCGCTCCACCTGAAGGGCCGGAAGTTCCGTGGGGTTTCGCGCCGCGCGTCCGGCCCTTCTTTTCATCCTCCTCGCCTTGGTCCAGCAAGGGGTCCGGCAAGCCCTGAGAGACGGTGGCCTGCTCCCCTCCGCAATTGGCCCGGCCTGCCACCCTCGACTGCTGCGCGGGGCCGGCGCCGTCCCCTTGCCTCGGGCTTGCGCCACCGCGTCGCCTCGCTACACTCGACCATCCGTGCCCTCGCTCGCCCGCCATCTACTTGCGCTCCTCATGGCGGTTGCATCGCAGGCGCGTGCCGCCGATTTCGAGATCGCTCCGCCCGGGCGCTGGGTAGCCCCGCTCCCAGTCGAGGCCGGCGAGATCTCCCCCGATGAGGGGGCCGCCGGGGATGTTGAGTACCTTCTCATCGACGCGCAGGTGCACGTAGCCGGGAGCGTGGAGCACCACCGCCATGTGGCCATGCGAGTCCGGACGCCCAGCGGCGTCGAGCGAGCCGCGGAACTGCGCGTCGACTTTGACCCGGCTTACCAACGACTACTGCTGCACGGTGCCTGGGTGCTGCGGAGTGGTCGCCGTATTTCGGCGCTGCGAGCCCAACTTGTACGGGTCATCCAGCGCGAAGCCGACCTCGATCGTCGCCTCTTCGATGGCACCCGGACCGCGGTGCTCTACCTGCCGGACGTCCGTGTGGGCGACGTGGTCGAGTACTCCTACACCATCGTAGGCGAGAACCCGGTCCTGGGCGCACACTTCGCCGAGGTCGTCCCGCTCGCCTACGGCGTGCCGGTGAACCGGCTCCGGCAGCGCGTGCTCTGGGGTTACGCTGAGCCGCTTCACCACCGGACTCGGGGCATCGAACTTCCCTCCACGGAGCGCGCGCTGGGCGAGGAGCAAGAGTACGTGTGGGAGCGGCGCCGGGTGGCAGGGGTGGACGAGGAGGATCGCCTTCCCCCTGGGGTGACACCCTGGCCGGAGCTCGAGCTCACCGACTTCGGGAGCTGGGGGGAGGTGGTGCGGTGGGCACTTCCCTTCTACGGTTCGGCGCCACTCTCGGCCCCCATGCGTGCACAGGTTGCGACCTGGCGCCGGTTCCCCACGGCAGCGGCGCGGGCCCAGGCCGCGCTCCGATTCGTCCAGGACGAGATCCGCTACCTCGGGATAGAACTGGGCGAGCGTTCGCACCGGCCCCACCCACCCGCCGACGTGTTCGCCCGCCGCTTCGGCGATTGTAAGGACAAGTCGTTCTTGCTGGTGACGTTGTTGCGGGCGATGGGGATGGAGGCTTCCCCGGCGCTGGTCGATACCGAAGAACAGGCTGCGGCGGCCGACCGACTGCCATCGCCGTTCGCCTTTGACCACGTCATAGTGCGGGCCAGCATCGACGGACGGACGCGTTGGCTGGAGCCGACTCGCTCGTACGAGCACGCGCCCATCGATGCACTGGTGCCACCCACCTACGAGCGCGCGCTGGTGATCCAGCCTGGCGAGGACCGGTTCGAGGCGCTCCCCGCCGCTGCCCCGTCCGCGGCGTCGGCCTCGCTGAACTATCGAGTGCAAAGCTACGGCGCCCCGGTAGCCATGGAGGTGGTGACCACGGTGGAGGGGCTCCGGGCGCTGCATCTGCGCGCCTGGATTGCCAACGACGGTCTGCGCGAAGTGCAGCGCTCGTACCTCCAGCACTACAGCCATGGGTTTCCGGGGATTAGGTCGGAAGGGCTGCTGGTGATCGAGGACGACCCTGAGGCTGATCGGGTCGTTGTCCATGAACGCTACGCGTTGCCGCCGGTCACCGCCGGCACCGAGCAGGAGTTCGTCGCCGACCTGGTGGAGCCGGAGCTCGAGTCGCCGCAGAGCGTGGCGCGGAGGCTCCCGCTCCGCGTACCGCACCCGGTTGTGCTTCGTGAGGACATCCGCATCGACCTCCCGGGCCGGCCAACGGGCGGGCCCGATCACCAGGCGGTCGCCACCTCGGGGGCCCGTTTCGAGCGCGGGATCGAGATCCTGGGCCGGACCATCCACGCGCACTTCGAGTACTGCTCGTTGACGAGTGCGGTGGCGCCCACCGACGTGGAGCGGCACACACGCGGGCTACGGGAGATGCGGGAGCTCTCCGCGTTCACAGCCCCTCTCTCGATCGTGGTGGCTAGGCGCCCCGCTCCCCGCGGTGCTGGCAGTGGGGTACGCTTGCCCTTTCTCAGCCTCGTCCTCGTGGCCGGGCTCGTGGTGCTCCTGGCGGCCGCCCGGTCCCAGAACTGGCTGATGGAGTTCCGCCAGTGGCGCCGCAGACGCTCCTTCGCTACACGGTTCCTGGCCCAGCCGGGGGACTCACCGTCGGAGCCGCTGTTGGCGTCGTCCGAGGCAGACATCCCGCGGATGCTCGACCGAATGCGGTGCAGCTGCGGCGGCCGGCTGGCCGGCACCCCTATCCAACGGAGCGAGGTGCTCTTCGACGGGCACGTGGTTGTGGCGGTGCTGGTCCCGTGCGGGCGATGTCCGGAGCGGCGGCGGGTGTATCTCCGCCTGCGCGATCGCTGATTTCTGGGGATTCGGTACGTTTGGGCGCGTCATGTGTGAAGTTCCGGAACATGCGAGCCGCGCTCCGTCTCGTTGTTGGGACCACGACGGCCCGGCTGGAGTTCCGGACACCGAACAGGTTCGGCCGATCCGTGCTGTTCATGCCGACGATGGAGCCGTTCTCGACATGGAAGGACCACCCCTCGGTCAGGACCATGCGCGACCACCTAGACAGGGCTTCATGAGGAGCGGCAGACCATGCCCGCCCATCTTCGTGCGCAGCGACGACTTTTTCGTGTTCCGTTCGATCGAGACGGCAGAGTCCCTTCTTGGGAGCCCGTGGATGTGGTGCCAACCGTCCGAGGCTACGATTCCGAGGGGAGATCGCCGCGCATAGGCGTGTGTGACGTGGCGCGGCGGGATCGGCTCGTCCCCCCGGCACAGAACTCACGATAATCCCCCCCAAGCTTGAGGCTTTACTCTCGGGCTTGAACCCCTGATGGACTCCGTCACACGCGGTCCGACCCCCCGCCTCCGGCGTTCCCCAGGCGTCAGACGCGCGCTGCTCGAGCGCCTCCGCCGTCCCACGCCGCTCATCCAGGTCATTCCTGGGCCGCGCCAGGTCGAGAAGACCACCGCCATCCTGCAGATGGTCACCGACTGCTCGCGACCGGCGTCGCGCCCGCCGACCTCCTGGTGCTGCGGTTCGATCTTCAGACGCTCCGCGAGGCGGGCGGCCTCCTGGGGCTCGTGTGCCGCTACGAGATGCGGAGCCGCGCCGCGAGTTCCCGGACCCTGAGCAGGGGGAGTCGCCGGCAGGCACTGCGGTTCCTCTCCTGCTCGCGTCGGCCGGGCGTACTCATCAACAAGCGTGAAGCCCTGGCGACGAACTGTGAAGTTCGAGGTCGCCGGGCGGCGGGTCCCCGGTCACCGTGACACACTCGTCGGCTCCGGGCCTGCAGTGGCCGGCAATGGAGGGCAATTCCGTCGATCTCGGAGGACGCCATGAACAAGACCCCGCTTGCCATGCTGTGGTTCCTTCTGATCAGCGCCGCCGGCTGCGCGACCCCTCTCTCGGCCGTCGAGCACAACAAGGACGTCGCGCGCCGGGCATTCGCGGAAGTCATCGAGACGGGCCGCCTCGACGCGACAAACGAGCTGTACGCGGCTCAGTTCCGCAACGGAAAGGCGAATCTGCAGCAGGACATGGCGGCGCTGCGCGCCTGGCACTCCGTGCTTCCGCCCGATACGACCATCCGACCCGAACTGGTGCTGGGCGAGGGGGAGTACGTCGCCGTGCTGTGGACTGCACGCGCGACCGACAGGGACCGTCTCCTCACCGGTCGCGGGATCACCATCTGGCGCTTCGAGAACGGCAAAATCCGCGAGGAGTGGTCGGAGTTCGACCAGGAACGGTGGATGCGCCTTCTCGGGCTCAAGACGCTGGGGGATGAGTCGAAACGCTAGGCCCGGCTACCCGTCCGGGCCGGGCAGGATCTGGGCCTTCCCCGGCATGCTGCGCGAACTGCGACCGGTGTGGAGGTGCAGCCTTGCTAGCAGTCGTCCCCGGCGGTCTAGAGTCGCACCACGCCCTCTCTCAAGGCCTGCGTGCGACGAAGAGCTGGGCCCGCAAGAGGGGCCAGAACCTGTGTCGCACCAGGACCGAGAGCCCCGCTTGCTCCAGGAAGCCCTGGATCGCATCCGGGGTCCGGAGATTGGCGCGTCCGGTCCACCCCGCCAGGGGTCGTAGGATGGGGACCAGCGGGAAATCGACGTCTGCAAGGACGAAGAGGCCACGAGGGCGCAACACCCGAGCGATCTCCCGAACGCCGGCGACTTGATCGCTCCAGTGGTGAAAGGACATCGTGCTGAGAACGAGGTCGAAGGAGGCCGACTCGAGCGGAAGGGACGAGGCGTCGCCCTGACTGAAGGTGAATCGGCCGTCTCCTTCGTGCTTGCGGCGGGCCTCGGCAAGCATGTCCTCCGAGAGGTCGACACCAGTGCAGTGCGCCCCCTTCCATCGGTCCCCGGCGGCCTCCAGGAGGCGACCGGTACCGCAGCCGACGTCGAGGACGTCTCGAGGAGGGGGGCCCAGGGCACTACCGGCCTTGAGGGCCACCTGGTGTGTGGGCTCGAACAGCAGGCTCTGAAGGATGCTGCGGTCGTAGGTGGCAGCCCAGCGGTCGAATCTCCTGTTCGCGGCTCCCCATCTCATGCTC
>Ga0335071_10004994_pt1 | contig 13844 bp, 15 predicted proteins | sample Lox_Sample_15_FD_206724 | JGI IMG/M metagenome (GOLD analysis project Ga0335071, IMG submission 206724) | Soil microbial communities from Loxahatchee National Wildlife Refuge, Florida, United States - Lox_Sample_1.5 | ecosystem: Environmental > Terrestrial > Soil > Wetlands | place: USA... | reverse complement strand
GAACGCCCCCAAGGCAACCATGAGAATGAGCGCAAAACATGCCAGAATTCGACGCATGAAAATTCCTCAAGCCTCCTGATATCGATGTATAGGCAAAGTTGCATTGTACGACAGCAAGGATGCCAGTTTCTCCTCAGCCTCTCGACGACATCGGCACTGTCCTCATGAGCCAAGTTGCCGCGAGCGAGCGACCGACAACGCAGTCGAATGATCCCTACGTCTGTCACAGGCGCCTACTTCGCAGATGCCTGCATCTCCCGGCTAACCTGCTCTACCTCGCGGAACACACGCAGCGTGTTCTCGCCAAGAATCTTGCGAATGTCTTCCGCGCTATACCCGCGATCGAGCAGCGCCTGCGTGATCTTCGGCAAATCCGCCGCCGAATCAATCCCCTGCGGCGTAGCGCCGCTCACCCCGTCAAAGTCCGAGCCCAACCCGACATGATCAATCCCGGCCACCTTCGCAATGTGATCGATATGATCGATCAACGCGCTCAGCGGGGGCCGCGGAATCATCGCCATCCACTCGCGCTCGATGCGATCCATGTCGGTGTACGTCACAGGCTTTCCATCCGCCTTCAGATGATCGACGTACTTCTGCACCGCGGCGTCCTGATCCTTTGCCTGATCCTCAGCCCGCTTAAGAAACGTCTGGTCAATAAATCCATTAAAGAAATTGACCTGCACCACACCGCCATTCTTCGCCACCGCGCGCAGCATGTCGTCCGTCATGTTTCGCGGCGCACTCACCAGCGCGCGCGACGACGAGTGTGACGCAATCACCGGAGCCTTGGTCGTCGCAATCGTGTCCCAGAACGTCTTGTCGGCCACATGGGAAATGTCGACCATCATCCCCATCCGGTTCATCTCCAGCACAACCTGTTTGCCGAAATCCGTCAGCCCGTTGTGGTGCTGCACCTTCTCGTCTTTAATGTCACCCGACGAGTCCGCCCACTCGTTCGTATTCGACCACGACAGCGTCATGTACCGCACGCCCAGCCGGTAATAATCGCGCAGCAGGTGAATATCGTTTTCGATCGAGTGTCCGCCCTCAATCCCCATCAGCGCCGCGAGTTTGTGTTCCCGATGCGCCTTCTCAATATCATCAACCGAGAACGCCATCATCATGCGGTCGGGATGCCGCGCCGCCTGCTCGTACACGGAATCGATCAGGTCGAACGTATGCTTCGCGAACTGTCCCTTATTCGTCTCGGGCTCGACCCAGATCGAGAAAAACTCCGCGCCTAGATTTCCGCGCTTCGCCTTATCGAGGCTGATGTGCCCCGGATCATTGGGATCCGTCGAACCGATATCGAATCCCTCGTCGAGAAAGCGCTGCGGTGTATCGGCATGGGTATCCACGACGATGGCCGAGTCCTGAATCTGGCGCGCCTTGGCGCTGACGTCAGCGCCAGAGTCCTTTGCAGGAGTAGCCTGACCCACGGCCCACGCCGACAAACACAAAACAGCCGCACATCTGCAAATTCGCGAAAAAGAAGTCATAGGTTTTTGGGAAAGCAAGAATGCGATTGTACAGGGAGGCCGGATCAACCGGAAAGCGCAGGTCACATCTCTAAGGCGCCCCGCAAGAAGCCGGTTCTGGTTTCACTAGCGTTTGCCATGAGAACTCCTTGGGCGGAAGGATGGAACGACGAGGCCGCCGACGTGACGCCTGCATTCTGTAGTCGCCCTCAAGAGTTGTCAAGGGCCAAGAAATCCTCAGGGCATGTCTTCTTGCAGCGCCGCCAAAGCCTGCTCCACACAAGCCTCAAGCGTTTCATCCGTGCGGATCACGCGCTTGCTCTCGGTGATCGCCTCAAACCGCGCCTTCACTTCCTGGTAAAGCTCATATCCGCGATTGCCCGCCGGATGCACACCCTGAGCCGCATCCGCCTCCAGCCGCCGCCGCGCGGTCTCCTCCGAGCACACGCATTCCAGAATTCGCCACGGCTGCTGCACCGAATCGGCAAAGGTCAGCACATTTTCTACCTGATAGCGTCGCGAAAACGGCCGCCCATCCAGAAAAATGATCTTCTTTGCGTCCCGCGCCAGTAAATATCCGGCAGTCTCCAGCATGAGCTGCAGACAGAAATTATCCTGCCGCGACGAATACTCAATCTCCTCTGCCAAAAAGATCGAATGCCGGAACTCGTCCTTGCTCAGCACCCGCCCACCCGTCCGCGCCGCAAGCGCGCGAGCCAGCGTGCTCTTGCCGGTCCCCGGCAATCCAGCCATCAAAACAATCATAAGAAGGGAAGTCTAAAGGAAGTGATACGGAAGGTGAGAAACTTCGAGACCTTGAAACTTTGAAACCTGCTTTTGAGCTATTTTCCGCCGCTACCCATCGCCACCTGGGTCGCCGGAACGTCGTCCGCGGGCCGCTCGATCGGCACGATATTCTGCGTCTCGCGCCAGTCCGCATACTTGCCGCTCACCATAATGTGGAAGCACCAGTGCCGACGCTCTTCTTCCGGTTCCACCAGCCCAAGCGCCTTCATGTAGAACAGATACAGCTCCATCCACTTGATCTGATCTTTGGTCAGGCCCCGGCGTTGCAGGTCCACCGTTACTCCAGCCAGGTGCGATGACGCGGTATCGCCTTCCGCCGGCGCCGCATTCCGATTGTGCCGGCGCAGTTTCCTTTGCACCTTCACAGTGCGTACCGCCGAGTTCACCTGAATCTGTTGATGGAAGCGATTGTAGTACGCCTGGCTTAGATCATCGACGAAGTCGCGTGTCCACGGGCGGCAAAAGCGTCGCGACGGGTCCAGCGAATGCTCGATCTTCAAACTCTCACTGGGAACGATGGGCACCAGCGATCCGTCTGCCTTGAGGGCTTCCAGTTCGGTCTCATCTTGGATGCGCGGAAGATTCAGGCTGTTGATTTCCGCATTCTGCAGCAGCAACGATTCATGCGACGGCCGGAACATCGGATTCCAGCGCAGCCACCGGAAATGCTTGCGGTGCGCATGATGCGTGGTCACCGGACGCACGGCAAACGCCGAGCCGCACATCGCCGCCAGCATCACAATCGCGAGTTGAATCCGAGCCAGTCGTCTCAAGAAGTGTGCACCGTGTAGACGGGCACTCTTGCCCGTCTCTATTTCATGGCGGCAAATACAACTGTCCGCCGGTTCTCTTTCCGCGAGTAGCGGTATTTTAAGCTATGCTGTCAAGCCTACCAGCGAAACAAGGTTTGGTCGCCATTACCTGCGTACCCAAATGCCCTGGTTACTCGCGTGTCCGCGTGGCTGGTGACCACCTCGGCAGCCGGACTCTTTCAGTGCTTTAACGGCAGTTTGTGGACCACTCTTCAGCCCAGGGAAAGACCGCACTATCTGCTCTGCAGCCCACAACTTGGCTACATCAGATGACACCCCACCCTACAGGGTTTGCCGCAGATTGACAAAATCCAGCAAGGGAAAAGGGCACATCAGAGACTTAAAACTGGGGATGCCCCATGGCTCGCCGGATTTGCGAGACATGGAAATTCGAGAAGCATGGGACTACCGCCGCAACAAATCTCCCAACGCCTGTTTCATCACCTGCCCGCCAACCTCAGAAATCGACTTGGTCAGGGGAATATCCTTCGGGCAAACTTCCACGCAATTCTGCGCGTAGCCACATTCCTGGATGCCGCCATCGCCCATCAGTGCCGCCAGCCGCTCGCGCTTCAGCGCCGCGCCCGTCGGATGCGTATTGAACAAGCGTACCTGCGAAATCGTCGCTGCGCCCACAAAGTTCGTGTCGTCGTTGAACTGCGGGCAGGCCTCCATGCAGCAGCAGCACGAAATGCAGCGCGACAACGGATACGCCGCATCCTGCTCTTCCGGTTGTACTCGCGGTCCGGGGCCGAGGTCGTACGTGCCATCGATCGGCACCCACGCCTTCACAGCTTTGAGATTTTCGAAGATCACGCTGCGATCCGTGGCCAGATCGCGTACGATGGGGAACTTCGAAAAGGGCTCCAGCCGGATCGGCTGCTCCAGCTGATCGATCAGCGCCGAGCACGCCATGCGCGCCTTGCCATTGATCAGCATGGCGCACGACCCACACACTTCCTCAAGACAATTCGAGTCGTAGGTGATGGGCGTCGTCGCCTTGCCATCTTTCGTGACCGGATCGGCCGCAATATCCATAAGCGCCGAAATCACGTTCATGTTCGGCCGGTAAGGGACCGCAAACTCCTCCCAATACGACTTGCCCTCGGGGGTCATTTGCCGCTTGATTTTGATGATGACGGTTTTATCAGCCATGATTTTCTATCACTGGAGGAGATAACTTAGCATCCCGATGAGAATTGATCCCCCAAACAACAGCAAAGCCTATGAACACGATGGCCCAACCAAGATCCCGGCGGGTGTGTTGCAGAAATGCGTTGGCGACAAGAACCGTCGCAGCTAGACCGTATCCCACACATATCGCCAGCGCCGACCGTGGTTTTCCTTTAAGCGGATTTTTCACAGCCGCCCACACCGCTAGCGCATATAGAACGATGCCGATGATCGGGGTACCGCCTCGTCCCCAAGGATTCCAAAGGTAGGCGATCGCAAACAGGAGCGGAGTAATTCCGATTATGCCGTGAAAGACTCGATCTTTGACCATTGTGCCTTCCATCCGTCCCGAACTCCGCCGCGCTCGTGCCGTCCCCAATTCAACTTACACAGACTTCGGTGGCGGCGCCACCCGCACAAAAATCTCATCCCACCTGCAACTCAACCGGCATCCCCCTGCTCAGTACTTCCTCGGCCGCGGCGGAATCAGCCCCGCATCCACCGGCTCAAACTCAAACTTCGGCTCATCCGCGTCCGGCGCAAAATACGCCTTCGTGGTCTTCATCCAGTTCTTGTCGTCGCGATCTGGGAAGTCCGGCTTGTAGTGCGCCCCGCGCGACTCGTCCCGCATGCGAGCCCCCTGCGCAATCACCCGCGCCAGTTGCAGCATGTTGTAAAGCTGCCGCGCAAACACCACGGTCGTATTCGCCCAAAGCGTCTTGTCGCTCAGGTTGATCTTCCGATACCGCTCCAGCATCTCTACCAGCTTCGCGTCGGTCCCAACCAGGTTCTTGTTGTAGCGGATGACCGTGCAATCCCTCGTCATCAACTCGCCCAGCTCGCGCCACAACTTCACCGGATTCTCGTTGCCCTCGTTCTTCATCAGAAGTGCATTGTTCTCTTCCTGCCTCTTCTGTTCCGCGGCGAAGTGACCGTTGCCCTCCGAAGCCTGCAGCCCGCGCGCATAGTTCACCGCGTTCGGCCCGGCAATCCCACCGCCGTAGATGCACGACATCAGCGAATTCGCGCCCAGACGGTTCGCCCCGTGATACTGATATTCACACTCGCCGGCGGCAAACACTCCCGCGATGTTCGTCATCTGCTTGTAATCCACCCAGAGCCCGCCCATCGTGTAATGCATGCCGGGGAAAATCTTCATCGGCGTATCGCGTGGATCATCGCCGACGAACTTTTCGTAAATCTCGAGAATGCCTTCCAGCTTCTTATCGAGAATCTTGCGGTCAATGTGCGTCAGGTCGAGATAGACCATCGGCTTGCCGTCGATTCCAAGATTGTGCTCGAACACCACCTTGAAGATGGCTCGCGTCGCCACATCGCGCGGCACCAGGTTCCCGTACTTCGGATACCACTCTTCCAGGAAGTACCAGCGCTCACTCTGCGGAATCGACTTCGGATCGCGATTGTCGCCGGGAGTCTTAGGAACCCACACCCGTCCGCCTTCGCCGCGTGCCGATTCCGACATCAGCCGTAGTTTGTCCTCGCCGGGAATGCATGTTGGGTGCACCTGAATAAACTCGCCGTTGGCGTAGAAGCACCCTTGCTGGTACAACGCCGACTGCGCCGACCCTGTACATACAACCGAATTCGTCGACTTGCCGAAGATCGCGCCATTTCCGCCCGTCGCAATAATGATCGCGTCCGCCGGAAAGGTACGTACTTCCATCGTTCGGAGGTCCATCGCGCAGATGCCGCGGCAGACTTTTTTTCCGTCGAGCACCGCCGACAGGAACTCCCAGTGCTCGTACTTCTTTACCTTTCCCTCGGACTCATACCGCCGCACCTGCTCGTCCAACGCGTAGAGCAACTGCTGGCCGGTGGTCGCGCCCGCAAAGGCCGTCCGGTTATACAAGGTTCCGCCAAACCGGCGGAAGTCCAGCAAGCCTTCCGGCGTGCGGTTAAACGGCACGCCCATGCGATCGAGCAGATCGATGATTCCGGGCGCGGCATCGCACATATCCTTCACCGGCGGCTGATTGGCCAGAAAATCCCCGCCGTAAATGGTGTCGTCGAAATGCTTATAGGTCGAATCGCCCTCGCCCTTCAGGTTCTTGGCTGCGTTGATGCCGCCCTGCGCGCACACCGAGTGCGACCGCTTCACCGGCACAATCGAGAACAGGTCAACGCTGCCACCCATCTCCGCGATTTTGATCACCGCTGAAAGCCCGGCCAGTCCGCCGCCGACCACAATAATTTTGGGAGCTGCCGCCATGATTATCGTGCCCCCTTTCCGTCGTGCGCGGCCGCGCCGCCGCTATGATCCCTGGAAAGCTGCGTTATATTCGGCGAATCCGTCTCCATCGGATGCGAGCGGAACGAATACAGGCTGGCAAGTCCCGCGCCGCACAACACAAAGAAGAACAGCGCACATACACGCAGCAGCCTTTGCTGTGCTTTCTCTCCGACCACGACCCCCCACTTCGCGCAGAAGAGCCAAATGCCATACGCGAAGTGCCAAGACGCCGCTACCAGTCCGATCACATAAAACAGAAACAGACCGGAATGCATCACTTCGTTCTGAACTTTTCCGAATGAAGCCGAGGGATCGGCATGCAAATCGACGCCTGTAAACCGCATCGTGTACACGTGCCACACGATGTAGATAAATGCGATCCCGCCTGTATACCGCTGCAAGGTGTACATCCGGTTGCCCGACCACGGGTACGATGCCGTGTTGCTGTCGCCGCGATACCAGATGTAAAACCCGTACAGCGCGTGGTAAGCAATCGGAATCCAGATGCCGAACAGTTCTAGCAAAAACACCAGCGGAAGGTTCGCCAGAAAGCTGACCTGGCGGGCATAGGCTGCCGCCCCATTCTGGCCAATCGCCGTCGAGTTCGAAACCAAAATATGTTCGAACAGGAACGCGCCCACCGGGATAATCCCCGTGAGCGAATGTAGCCGGCGGAGAACAAACGACATTCCCTGACCGGCTCGCAACGGAGCCACCCCGCCTTGCGGCACAAACTTACTGACATTGCTGCTAACCCCGGGAGCAGAAGAACTGGCTGACGCCACAGAAGCTCCTTATCAATCCATCAATGAGAAAATAACTTTTCATTATCGTGTGCCGCAAGAAGTGAAGTCAAGGAACCGACGCTTCGCATCGGCGGCGTCATGCAGAAGTCCCCGCGCCTTTACCAGCGGGGCGAGGGATCTCCCGCTCACCGACTTCGGGGGGAAGACATTCCGAGGTTCGCTGATGAAACTCGACTCTTATTCCAATTTCCCGCGCAACTCCCGAAATGAATCAACCACTAAATCCGCTCCTGCCGCAGACAAAGTCGTCGCATCAAACGTAGTCGTAATCCCAACCGAAAAACACCCAGCCGCTTTGGCCGCCCGCAATCCATTCACGGAATCCTCGATCACCCAACAATCCCCCGCGCTCAATTCAAGCCGCTTCATGGCCACCAGAAAAACTTCGGGATGTGGCTTCGGATTCCTGTGCCCATCGCTGTCGACCATCACCTCAAAGCAGTCCGCGATGCCCAACAATTTCATCGCCTTCTCGCGGTTCCGCGCCGTAGCCGACGTCGCCAGCGCCAGCCGAAATCGCCCGTGCGCCCAACGCACAAATTCAATCGCTCCTTCGACGCCCCGAATTTCATGCTCCAGGCTCTCAAAAATCTGATGCTTCAGCCGCGTCACTTGGTCGAGTTTGTGTCCGACTCCACGCTCCTCCAAAATCTCCACCAGTACTGTCGAATCCGGACGCCCCTTGTACTTGTCGTATACGCTTTCTGTCAGGACAATCCCATGCTGCCCGAACGCTAGTTCCTTGGCGCGTTTATGCACTGGCTCGGAGTCGATCAGCACTCCGTCCATATCAAAGATCAATGCCGTTGGATGAGAATGCATCTTAATTGTGCGGCGTGGGACGGACACTCCTGTCCGTCGCTTTTGATTTTGATGTTTGAAGCAGAGGTTCGATGCTTATTGACTGAGATTCAGCCAGTCCGGTCGCACCACTCCAGAAATTCCCGAAACGCCGCCCCGCGATGGCTGTATTGCGCCTTCTCCTCGGCGCTCAACTCGGCAAACGTCTTCTCAATCTGCGGAAAATAAAATAGCGGATCATATCCAAATCCATTCGTCCCGCGCGGCGCCTCAAGAATCACCCCCTCCGCCGTTCCCCGAAACGTCGCCAGCGTCTTCCCATCCCGCGCCGCCGCCAGCAAACATACAAACCGCCCAGTTCGTTTCTCTCGAGCCACGCCCTTCAACTCCCGCAACACGCGAGCGTTATTTAACTCATCGTCCGTGTTCACATCGGCCAAGTGCGGCTCATCCGCCGCATATCGCGCCGAATGCACCCCCGGAGCCCCGCCCAGCGCATCAATCTCAATCCCCGAATCGTCGGCGACCACAATCTCCCCGGGCACGTACTCGCTATATTCCTCCGCCTTCTTGCGCGCGTTCTCCTCGAACGTCTGCCCGTCTTCCACGACCAACGGCAGGGAAGAGAAGTCAGGAATTCCGCCAATCTCAATTCCATGCGCAGCCGCCGCTCCGGCAAAGTCCCGCAGCTTTCCGGCATTCGAAGTAGCAATCAAAACTCGCTTCATATCCGCTTCTAAGGAAAACTGGCATCATTTGGAGCGCAGCCGCAGCTCAGGCGTTGTGAAGAATCCCGCGCGCCCCGGAACTGAAGAACCTAAGAGACCTGCCGCCGGCGCCGGACGACGCCCCAGAAAATCACCCCAATCAGACTCACCACTGACACCCACCCGCCCACAATCCGATCCCAGGTCCTAATAAAAGTGATCTCCACCCGGTTCATCCCTGCGCCAACGGGCACAAGCATCTGCCCGGTACCCTCGCGTGCCAAAGTCTCGACCACTTGGCCATTCACTTCCACCCGCCACGCCGGATATCGAAATAACTTCAGCGCCAATTGATCGGCCGCCGACATCTCCGCTGTAAACTCCCGCGACTCTTCGTCCCAGCGCAACACCCGGATCGTGGCGTGCGCCGTCCCATTCACGGTCACCTTGCGCGCTTCTTTATCGGCGTTCGCCGGTTCCGCCCCCAGGGGAGTGTATTCATCGGTCCCTTCGTAACCAACGCCGGTGGCCATGTTGTCCTGCATCTCGCGCAAGTCCGCCGTCGTGTCCCACCACGGAGCCTGCGCCCAATGCCATGCGCCCAGAATCACCAATAGGCTCACGATGCACACCGCCACGCGCATCCACCACGACCGCAGTGCAATCGCGAGCAACAACGAAAACATCATGCTCACGCACAGCATCCACCGCCACGGAAATTGCATGAACGCCAGCTTAGGCAGAATATTCCACAACATCGCGGTGATCGGAAACATCATCACGCAGCAAGCAATCGCCCAGCCCGCAAGCCCGTTCCACAACTTTCGATTCGATCTCCGCCACGTGCCGGATAACCAAAGGCACCCAGCCACAATGACCATCTCAAGAACTGCTACCCACGAGATGAGCTTATTGAATGCATCGTGCTCGGCATCCGCGGTGTGAACAAATAGAAAATTATCCGTGGGCCGCGACCCCGCCGACACTGCGTTCGCAATCTCAACCCACCTCTGCTCGTATACCGCCGGCACCAGATAAAACGCCGCCACACCAGCGCCCAACACCACCGCGCCAGCCGCGACCACTGCCAACCTCGCCGATCGCTTCTGCCACGCCAGCACCACTACCAGCAGCGCCATCGAATAATGAATCATCAACGCCGCCGGTGCATTGATCAGCCACGACGCGCCCAGAATCAGTCCCAGAGGCACCCACATTCGCCGCTCATCCTCCAGCGCCTTCACCAGACACAAAACCAGCAACGGCACCAGGCAACTCGCCAGCAATTCCGCAAATGCGCTTCGCCAAAACACAATCACCAGGTGATACGGATTCACCGCATACAAAGCTGCCGCAAAAATGGCGTCGCGCCGGTTCAACCATCGCCGCGCCAGCAAGAACATCGACGATCCCGCCAGCACCAACACGATCCAGATAAAGACGCAGGAAGCGATCGCCCACGGAAATATCTTTCCAATCACCGACCCCAACAGCCACGATGCCGGCGGGTAAAAAATGAACCGCGGTTCGCCGTATCCAAAATGCGCCAGTGCCGCCCACCGCGGATACAGCACGCCCTGTTTCCAGTGCGCCAACACTTCCAGCCACGAATAAAGATGGAATTCGACATCGTGCCCGGATGGGGTGCCGAGCCAGAAGAAAGGAATTTCCACAGCAAACGCCGCCGCAGCCACCACGGCTAGAGGCATCCACAGCAGCGACTGTTTTTGCGCCAAGCCTTTAGAACCCGCGCCAGACGCCCCTGCTGCCGTGCTCGTTGTTGCCAGAGAAGTTCTCCCGCTAAGAGTTTGAATGCTGTGCCTGCTAGATTAAACGCGCTCTCAGTCTACAATCTCCACCGCCCGATTTAATCCAGATTTAACCTGCGTGCAACCATCGCGCAACGGAACTTCGTTACCGTACTCGCATTGGGGTGGAACAGACCACGAAGATCTGAAGGACCCGTACCAGAGACGGGGTCCGGGTTCTTCGATTCTTCGGGCCGCCAAACCAAAGCCTCTCGCACGCCACAAGCTCTCGCCCGCCGCACCGCTCATCGCAAAACTCCCTCGCCAGTCCGCCAAAAGACCTGCCACGAGAGGCTTTTCTGATCGCCAATTGATTTTGGGAAGGGCACGAGTTCTACTCGTGCCGTTGAGAGCCCCCAAAAGGATCGGCTTTAGCCCTGAGGGACTGCGGGGGCTTAGGTTCGTTCAGAGGATCTAGAGAGAAGAACAGCAAGAAGGAACTACGCCGACGCCACATCCTCAGGGCTACGTTGATGCCGCAACTCCCCAAGGAACTTCTCCTGCTGCATCGTATTTCCTCGTCGCAATAGATCAAGCAACGGATCGTCCAACTCTTCGGCGCCTTCCGGCAAAGGCTCGCCCGGTTCAAACTGCGTCATATCCGCCACCAGCGCCCGCGGAGAAATAATCAGCTCCAACATCGTCTCCGGGCAATTGCGCAGGAAGCTGATCAGGTTTCCAACCTGTGCCCGCTGCTCGGGAGTACGGGAAGGGAACTCCACTCCCATGCCGTGTCCCGGATGCATCACGCGCACCATGCCCTCGGTGTGAACTTCCAATTCGTCAGTCTTCAGGCACAGGTCGACCAGCGACCGCTCCGGAAACGGAGCATCGGTCTCCACATAGCAGCCGCCTAAACTCAGATCGGTCAGCTTGCAATGCGGAACGGCTTCGTTCGGTCCGGCTCCCGCCGTGGTCGCAGCCGCCTTCACCCAGCCCCTCAACTGATCCTTCACGGCATCGGTCAGATCAAGAAAATGAACCCCGGTCTGCCCGTTCGGATTGGCCCAGGCCACTTGTCCGTGCGCGTCGATTTCCAGCTTCCCGTCGGGTAGTTGGAAATGAAACGCCAGCAGTGATCCCGCCCCTTGAGACTCGGCTGTCAGTACATCCATGCCCGTCTCGCTCAAGTCCAGCAGGATGCCTTCAAATTTCCGTCCGTCCGTTCGCGTAATCTGAACTGGAGCTTGCACCGGAACCCGGAACGCCCGCCGCCGCTCCCGGCTCAACAAGGCCGCAGCCGGCCGCAATCCTGCTTTCGCCGCTTCGTCCGAAATCGGCTTGTGCAATACAAAATGCGATCCCTCGCTCAGGATCGCTCTTACCTTCGCCAGATCTCCGACCAACGCGACCGAAAGCGGTCCAGTCCCCAGACGGCGTGCCAGTTTCAGCACTTCATCTGCCGCTTTCGCATCGTCGTAGTCGACGATCAACATGTCGAATTTCTGCTGCTGGATTCGTGCCATCGTCGTTTCCAGATCGCTGGATCGGTCCATGGCAATGCCGAGCATGGGCAGGATCCTGCCCAGCACATCGGCCGCGGAATTGTCGCTCGAAACCAGTAACGCTTGCAGAGTCATAGCTCGGTCTTTGGGTTAGGTCTCCGTGAAAGCCCAGGGTTTTACGGCCACCGCGGCGCCGTCGGCCTCGATCCCTTCGACGCTGCCGACCCGCCGTTTGCTCCCGCTTTGGCCGCCAGCGCGTCGCCCTGGCCGGTTATTTCCTCAACCTCGGCCAGCACGGCATTGTCTTCTTCATCGCTTTCCGCCAGCAACGGTGCTACTTCCCGCAACTTCTCCGCAGCCTGCTGCAGCATTTCAATTTGCTTGCCGAGTTGGGCGTATTTCGCCTGCTTTTGGCGCAGGACCTCATGGATATCTTTCATACAACCCCCTGTTGGCAATTTAAGAAGGCGGCAAGGGATGGGTCAACGGTAATCCCCGAACCACGATTACTCCGGTAATCGGCATCCCTAGCCGATTCTCAGACTCTCTTGCCCAAAATACAAAGGCCCCGCTCGCGGCGGGGCCTTTTTCAGGAGATGGTAAGGGTTATGCTTTCATCTTGCGCTTCAACACCCCGGCGAGTCCCACCAGGCCCGTGCCCAACAGTCCCAGCGTGCCCGGTTCCGGCACCGTCGTGATGTTCGTATCACCACTCGAAATCGACGTCATGCCGTCGAAATAGCCCTTGCCGGTGTTGATGGTGAGTTGCACCGTCGCGCCGTTCACCGTCGACCCGTTATACCAGGTGCCGGTGATGCTGCCCGTCAGCGTGTAGTTGTGGGTTCCGTTGGCCAGCGTCACCAGCGTCCACGAAACCGGACCCGAGAATGAGCCATTGAACAGCACTCCGCTCGGCAATCCGTCGCTGCCATTGGAGGTGATCATGAAGCTCCCGCCGCCTGCGAACCACGTCGGCGTTCCAACTTGTCCTTGCAGCGAGCCGCTGACCAGAGCCCCAGTCGAGAAGGTGATCGATCCCAAGTCCGTCCCGGTCACCAATCCCATCCCATTCAATCCATTTACTGCAATGAGCGTCGAACCGCTCAGGGTCAAGCCTGCGCTAGAGCCCGAGAGTGTGCCGCCGCTGTTTGTGAAGTCGACCGAATTAGTGGCAAATGCCGCCATCGGTAATGCTAGGGCCACAAGAACCATCAACAGCATGCGCTTCATAAGCTACAACCCTCCTGAACTTCTAAAACTCTTTGTTGTTTCTTCTTGTTTTTATGGTGAACTTTACACGCAATCTTCCCACAGAACCGCGAACGCTATTCGGGCGACTAATTTAGTGCACATCTGGTACCAAAGTCACCTTTGGTTTATCACAATGACAATAAAAGACTTGAGCGCCATAACCCGTATCGCTCCCTCGCCCGGAGTGCAAACTCCTGCACATCTTGCATCATCCTCTTGCGTCTTTTCTGGGTTTACTCTTCGGTAATAGAGAGGGAAGTCTCACGCCAGACTGCTGCAATCCACTGGGCTCGCTATCTCTCTGAACTGGATAGAAGTTACGCCTCGTTCCCGAGGTATCGATGTGATTAGCCCGTGATCGAAGGCAGCTTGTCTGCCGATCCCAACAAGAAGATGGTGCCGACCACAATACTGTAGGCCGATGTGAGTACCGTCAGTGCTCGCATGGCGACCGGCCTCGAAAATGACGTTGAGAACAGTCCCGCTGCCGATGCGCACATCA
>Ga0335071_10004993_pt1 | contig 13845 bp, 10 predicted proteins | sample Lox_Sample_15_FD_206724 | JGI IMG/M metagenome (GOLD analysis project Ga0335071, IMG submission 206724) | Soil microbial communities from Loxahatchee National Wildlife Refuge, Florida, United States - Lox_Sample_1.5 | ecosystem: Environmental > Terrestrial > Soil > Wetlands | place: USA... | reverse complement strand
TCGCCAGCGAGTTCGCGACCGCCTTGGCGATGAGCGTCTTGCCGCAGCCTGGAGGGCCGTAGAGCAGGATGCCCTTCGGAGGCTTCAGCTCGTGCTCGCGGAACAGGTCCGCATGCAGGTACGGCAGCTCGACGGCGTCGCGGATCTCCTCGATCTGGGAGGCCAGGCCGCCGATCGAGGAGTAGTCGATGTCGGGGACCTCCTCGAGGACGAGCTCCTCGACCTCGGACTTGGGGATGCGCTCGTAGACGTAGCCGGAACGGGTCTCGAGCAGCAGGGAGTCACCGGCGCGGATCGGCTCGTCGACGAGGGTGTCGGCGAGGCGCACGACCCGCTCCTCGTCCGTGTGGCCGATGACGAGGGCCCGCTCGCCGTCGGCGAGGATCTCCTTGAGCATGACGACCTCGCCGATGCTCTCGAACTCCATCGCTCGGATGACGACCATCGCCTCGTTGAGCATGACCTCCTGGCCGCGGCGCAGGGAGTCCGCGTCGATCTCGGGGGTCAGCGCGACGCGCAGCTTGCGGCCGGCGGTGAAGATGTCCACCGTCCCGTCGTCGTGCGCGGCGAGGAACACGCCGAAACCCGACGGCGGCTGGGCGAGGCGGTCGACCTCCTCCTTGAGGCTGACGATCTGGTCGCGGGCCTCGCGCAGGGTCGCAGTGAGCCGCTGGTTCTGCGCCGTCGCGGCCGCGAGGTCGGACTGCATGCTGGCGAGTCGTTCCTCGAGGGCACGCAAGCGCGCCTCGGGTCGGGACTGGTCATCGAACGCCGACACGTCCACCACCTCCCAGGTCGTACGACTCGACCCTACCGGCGGGACGGTGGGGCGCTACCCCGGGTCCGCGGCGCGCCGTCGTCCCGACCTGCCTACGGATCGACCGCCTTCGGGGGTTCCTGTAGCCCGAACGGACGGTCAGTGCACGCGCTGGAGAGCGCGGCTGTCCGAGCCGGTCCGCACTCGCCATGTCTCGCTGAGGGCCCGGTCAGGGCAGCAGCGCGGGGTCCCCGGCGAGTACCCCTGCGCGCTCAGCTCGACCAGGTCGCCACGCAGGGCCAGGCGGCGCACGAGGAGGTCCTGCGCGGGGGTGACGAGCTCGCCGAGGAGGCGGGGGCGCCCGCCGCGGTCGAGGAGTACCTGTACGACCGAGGGAGGGCTGCCGGCGCCGGCGTCGCAGTGCGCGGCGATGACGGCGTCGGGACGCCCGTCACCGTCGAGGTCCGAGACGACGCGGGAGTCGACGACCGTGGCGACGCCACCGCCGCAGGACAGCGTCGGGACCACCCGGGCCCAGTCGATGCCTGCGGTCTGGTGCCCAGTCGTCGTGTCGAGGGGCTGCGTGGGGGCGGAGGAGTGCCCGCGCAGGACGACGACGAGCACGAAGGACACGACCGCGGCGACGGCGAGGGCGAGGACCACCGGCGTGAGCAGCGTGCGGGTCAGCGTCAGCAAGGGCGATCCAGTCGGGCGGCAGGTGTCCGTGTGCAGCCAGACGCTACCCGCTCGCGAGACGTCGACCCACCGACCCGCTCACGATGCGGACGCCTCATCCGGCCGGCGGCGTGGCCTCCTGTGCGGCCTTGGCCGGGCGGCGTCGGCGCGGCGGCGCCACGACCCCCTCGGCCAGTCGGCGGGCCGTGACGAGGAAGCCGGTGTGACCGACCATGGAGTGGTCGGGCCGCACCGCCAGCCCCTCGACATGCCAGGTGCGCACAAGGGTTTCCCAGGACCGCGGCTCGGTGAACCGCCCCCCCACGCGCAGTGTCTCGACGATGTTCGAGAGCTGGGTCGTCGTGGCGACATAGGTGCACACCACGCCTCCCGGCACGAGGGCGCCGGCCACGGCGTCCACGCACTCCCACGGCGCGAGCATGTCCAGGATCACCCGATCCACGTCGGTCACGTCGAGCGCCTGGACGAGGTCGCCGACGACCAGGCGCCAGGTGCTCGGCTCCTCGCCGAAGAACCGCCGCACGTTGGCACGAGCGATGTCCGCGAAGTCGGCGCGACGCTCGTAGGAGACGACCTGTCCTCCCTCTCCGACCGCGCGCAGCAGGGAGCAGGTCAGGGCGCCCGACCCGACGCCGGCCTCGACCACGAGGGCGCCGGGGAAGACGTCGGCGAGGCCGACGATCTGGGCGGCGTCCTTCGGATACACGACCGTCGCTCCCCTGGGCATCGAGAGCACGTAGTCGGAGAGAAGCGGACGGAAGGCGAGGTACGGCGTCCCGCCGGTCGTCGTCACCACCACGCCCTCGGGGCCGCCGATGAGCTCGTCGTGCGGGAAGGACCCGTGATGGGTGTGGAAGGCGCGCCCGGGCTCGAGGGTGAAGGTGTGGTGCCGGCCCTTGGGGTCGGTGAGCTGGACCTGGTCACCCGGGCGGAAGGGCCCGCTGCGGTGGGCCGCGCCGATCGTCACGGCGGCACAGCGTAGGCGCCGGCTCAGACCGAGGCGAAGGCGTTCTGCACGTCGGCGGTGGACAGCACGCCGTAGGGCCGCCCCTGGTCGTCCACGACGAGGTACTCGGTGGCCGGGTTGCCCTGCATCGCGGCGAGCAGGTCCTCGCCGGTGAGCGTCCAGGGCAGGACGAGCTGGGGGTCGACGCGCCGTGACACCTCGCCCGCGCTCACCCAGGGGCGGCGCTCGGGGGGCGTCGCGGCCACGGCAGCCTCGCTCACGATGGCCACCGGGCGGTCGTCGACGTCTACGACGATCGCGGCGCGGGCACCGGCCTCGGCGACCCGCCGCACCGCCTCGGCCACCGACATCGCGGCCGGGACCGGGACCGCTCGGCGCGCCAGCCCGCGCGCCGACAGCCCTGGCAGCCGCTGGCGGACCGAGGCGGACTGCAGGGCGGCGGTGGCCCCGCCCCAGACGAAGAACGCGATGAGCAGGGCCCAGGCGAGGTCGAAGGCGTCCACCGCGGCACCGGTGGTCGTGGCCAGGAGGGCCGGGACCAGCGCCACCAGGACGGCCAGGATCCGGCCCGCCCAGGCCGCGGCCACCGTCCCGCGGTACCAGCTGTTGGTCGCCTTCCAGAGCAGCGCGCGCAGGAGCTGGCCGCCGTCGAGCGGCAGACCGGGCAGCAGGTTGAAGACGCCCACGAGCAGGTTGGACGCGCCGACGGCGAGGGCCAGGATCTGCGGGACGCTGCCGGGCTGCAGGGCCCGCTCGACGGCGATACCGGCGACGCCGAGCAGGATCGAGAGCACCGGTCCCGCCGCGGAGACGAGGGCCTGCTGGCCGGGCCGCTGCTCCTCCCGGGCCATCTCGGTCATCCCGCCGAGCAGGCTGAGGGTGATCCGGCGCACCTCGAGGTGGAAGGCCTTCGCCGTCAGGGCGTGGCCGAGCTCGTGGATGAGCACGCTGGCGCAGAGGAAGACGGCGAAGAGAGCGGAGACGGCGTAGCGCCCGGAGCCCAGCGTCGGGGCGCGGGACTGCACCGCAGGGGCGAAGACCACCGTGATCAGGGCGGCGTAGATGAACCACGAGGAGGCCAGGAAGATCGGGATCCCGGCGATCTCGCCCAGGGGCAGCTCCCCAGGGCGGGCCCGCTCCCGATCGCGCCGTACGGCCACCCCATGATGCTAGAGCGCCAAGCCATGACTTCCCTGAGCCCAGCCTGTGCGTGGCGGGTCCGCGATGTCGGCGGCTCGGTCTAGCGTCGTTGCCATGACGGCCACCGACAGCGCGGTCACCGACAGCCCGGCGACCGACAGCGCGGTCACCGGCGTCGCCACCGTCGAGGCGGTCGAGGCCTCGCGGGTGCTGTCGCTGTCGCCGTCGCGCGCCGCGGACTTCATGGCCTGCCCGTTGCTCTACCGCTTCCGCGTCGTCGACCGGCTGCCGGAGCGACCGTCGGTCCCGGCGACGCGGGGGACCGTCGTGCACGCCGTCCTCGAACGACTGTTCGACCTGCCGGCTGCCGACCGGACCCCTGAGCGGGCCGCGGCGCTGCTCGAGCCGGAGTGGGAGCGGCTGCTCGCCGACGAGCCCGACCTCGCCCGCCTCTTCGAGGACGGCGAGACGGAGCTCTCCGGCTTCCTCGAGACCGCCGTCGGGCTGCTCGAGCGGTACTTCGCCCTGGAGGACCCCAGCCGGCTCGAGCCGGCGGAGCGAGAGCTGCTGGTCGAGACCGAGCTGGAGTCGGGGCTGCTGCTGCGCGGGTACGTCGACCGGCTCGACCGCAACGCCGAGGGCGCGATGCGTGTCGTCGACTACAAGACCGGCAAGGCGCCCACGCCCGGGTTCGAGGCCAAGGCGATGTTCCAGATGCGCTTCTACGCCTTGGTGCTCTGGCGCATCCACGGTCGGGTCCCGCGGCTGCTCCAGCTGCTCTACCTCGGTTCCGGGGAGGTGCTGCGCTACGAGCCGGACGAGGCGGACCTGCTGGCCACCGAGCGCAAGCTGCACGCCCTGTGGACGGCGATCCGCCGCGCCGCCGACACCGGCGACTGGCGGCCCAACCCGAGCCGTCTGTGCGACTGGTGCGACCACCGCCCGCTCTGCCCCGCGCACGGAGGGACTCCGCCTCCGCTGCCCACGGCCCCGCTGCCGGCCGTCCCGGTTCGCGAGGCCGGCGAGACTGACGCGGACCGGCCGTCGCCACGTACGCCGTGCGACGAGGTCTGAAGGGCCGAGCCGGCCGGGAACCGAGAGGTGGAAGCGCTCTCGGGTTCCGTAGGGTGGTCTTTGCACTCCCCCTGTCGCCCAGCCTCGGAGAAGCGTCGTGCCTGACTCCACCGACCTCGCCGTCACCGCCATCGGGGTACGCAAGGTCTACGGCGAGGGGGACACCCGCGTGGTCGCCCTGGACGGCGTGGACGCCGAGTTCCAGCGCGGCGGGTACACCGCGATCATGGGCCCCTCGGGGTCCGGGAAGTCCACCCTCATGCACTGCCTGGCCGGTCTGGACAGCGTGACCGAGGGCGTTGTGCACGTCGGCGACGTGGACATCACCGCCCTCGACGACAACCGGCTGACCCAACTGCGGCGGGAGCGCGTGGGATTCGTGTTCCAGGCCTACAACCTGGTCCCCACCCTCACCGCGCTCGAGAACATCACCCTCCCGCTGGACATCGCGGGCAGGAAGCCCGACCAGGAGTGGCTCGACAAGGTGATCGACACCATCGGACTGCGCGACCGTCTCGATCATCGGCCGTCGCAGCTCTCCGGTGGCCAGCAGCAGCGGGTGGCGTGCGCGCGGGCGCTCGCCTCCCGGCCTGACGTCGTGTTCGCCGACGAGCCCACCGGCAACCTCGACTCCCGCGCAGGGGCCGAGGTGCTGGGATTCCTGCGCGCCAGCGTGACCGACTTCGGCCAGACGGTGGTCATGGTCACGCACGACCCGATGGCGGCCTCCTTTGCCGACCGGGTGCTCTTCCTCGCCGACGGCAAGATCGTCGACGAGATGGCCGACCCCACCGGGGACCGCGTCCTCGAGCGGATGAAGCGCTTCGACGTCGCCGGACGGACCGCCTGATGCTGCGGCTCACGCTGCGCAACCTCGGTGCGCACAAGGTCCGCCTGCTGCTGTCCGGTCTGGCCATCGTCATCGGCGTGGCCTTCGTCGCCGGCACGTACGTGTTCACCGACACGCTGAACAAGACGTTCAAGGACCTGTTCTCCTCGACGGTCTCCGACGTCGAGATCTCCCCCGCCGTCTCGGCCGACTCCAACGGGTTGTCCATCCCGACGATCCCCGCCAGCGTCTTGGCGACCGTGCGGGCGGTCCCCGGCGTCGCCAGGGCCGAGGGGTCCGTGGTCACGCAGAACGTCGTCCTCATCGGCCCGGACGGCAAGGCGGTCACGACCGGGGGTGCCCCGACGCTGGCAGCGACGTGGAGCGACGACCACGCGCTGTCGCCCTACCGCATCGTGTCGGGCCGGGGCCCCACGAGCGCCGGCGAGATCGCGGTGGACTCCCAGACGGCGGCCAAGCACGACATCAAGATCGGGGACACAATCCACCTGCTGACGGTCGGGCCGCGCGAGACGGCCAAGGTCACCGGGATCTTCCGGTTCGGCCAGAGCGGCGGCCTGGCCGGGGCGACGCTCGTCGCCCTCGACCTCAAGACCGCTCAGCAGGTCCTCATCGGCGGGAAGGACGCCTTCACGGGGATCAGCGTCAAGTCTGCGCCGGGAGTCTCCCAGGCCGTCCTGGCGCAGCGCGTACGGACGGCGATCGACGACAGCAGCATCAAGGTCCAGACGGGCAAGCAGGCGGCTGCCGAGCAGGCGACCGACATCCAGAACGGGCTGCGGTTCGTCAACATCTTCCTGCTCGTGTTCGCCGGCGTCGCCCTGTTCGTCGGGACGTTCATCATCCTCATCACGTTCTCGATGCTCGTGGCCCAGCGGACCCGGGAGCTGGCCCTGCTGCGCGCGCTGGGTGCCAGCCGACGCCAGATCACCCGCTCGGTGGTGTTCGAGGCGTTCGCGGTGGGACTCGTCGGTGCGACCATCGGCCTGCTCGGTGGGATCCTGCTCGCCCTCGGCCTCAAGGGGCTCTTCCGGCTCTTCGGTGTCGACTTCGAGACCGGGACGCTGGTGATCCTGCCGCGCACCGTGATCGTGGCCTACCTCGTCGGTGTCGTGGTCACGGTCGCGGTCGCGTGGTTCCCGGCCAGGCGCGCGGCGAAGATCCCGCCCGTCGCCGCGATGCGCGACGACGTCACGTTGCCGACCCGCTCGCTGCACGTGCGCTTCGTCGTCGGCGCCATCCTCGCCGGTCTGGGTGTGGTCGCGCTGGCGTCCGGCCTGGTCGGCGTCGGGTCAGCCGGCCAGACGGCGTCGCTGGTCGGGCTGGGGGCATTCCTGGTCTTCGTCGGCGTCGCGGTCCTCTCCCCCGCGATCTGCCGCCCGGTGGTCGCCGTGATCGGCTGGCCGGTCCGCCGGCTGTTCGGGGCGACCGGCACCCTCGCAGTGCAGAACGCTCAGCGCGACCGGCGACGTACCGCGTCGACCGCCTCGGCGCTCATGATCGGGATGGCCCTGGTGGCCGCCTTCGGGACGCTCGGCGCGAGCACGACGGCATCGACCGACGCCTCGATCGACCAGTTCATCGGCGCCGACGTCATCGTGTACTCCCAGACGTTCACCCCCTTCAGCGCCGAGGTCGCCCAGCGCGTCCAGCAGGTCCCAGGGGTCAAGGCGGTGTCGCCGCTGCGGTTCGTCAACGGCAAGGTCGACGGCAGCTCGCAGCAGATCGTCGGAGTGGACCCGGCGACGGCGGCGCAGGCGTTCAACCTGGACCTGCAGGGCGGGTCGCTCAAGGACCTGCCCAGCGGGTTGGCTCTGGACAAGCAGACGGCCCAGGACAAGGGATACAAGCTCGGGCAGACGTTCACCGTGAAGATCCCCACGGGGACCGCACAGCTGCCGCTCGTCACCCTCTACAAGGGCGTCAAGGGCGCGTTCTCCGGCTGGGTCACGTCCAACGCGGAGCTGGAGCGGCTCGGCGCCCTGCCGCAGGACTCCCAGCTCTACGTCATCGCCTACGACAGCGCCAACGGCGCCAAGGTCGCCGACGACATCGGCAAGGCACTGGCCAGCGACTACCCGAACCTCAAGGTGCAGGACCGCAGCGCCTACAAGCAGTCGATCCGGGACCAGGTGAACAAGCTGCTGGCGCTCATCTACGCGCTGCTGGCGCTCGCCGTCATCATCGCGATCCTCGGCATCATCAACACGCTGGCGCTCAGCGTCGTGGAGCGCACGCGCGAGATCGGCCTGCTCCGTGCGGTCGGGACAACCCGCAAGCAGATGCGCCGGATGATCCGGCTGGAGTCGGTGGTGATCGCGATCTACGGCGCGCTGCTCGGGATCGTCCTCGGGGTCGCCTATGGCGCGGCGCTGCAGCACGCGGTGCGCTCCCAGGGGATCAGCGAGCTGTCGATCCCGTACGGGCTGCTGGCCGTCTTCGTCGTCCTCTCTGGCTTCGTTGGCGTGCTGGCGGCCGTGGTCCCGGCCCGCCGGGCGGCCAAGCTCGACGTCCTGAAGGCGATCGCGACGGAGTAGCGCTCAGGCGATCGCCGCCAGCGTGTGGAGGTCCAGTCCGTCCAGGGTCGGAACGATCACGCGACCGGGTGCCGGCTCCAGCGGCACGATGTGCGGGATGCCGACGACCCGGCAGCCGGCGGCGGCGGCCGACTCGAGTCCGGGCGGGCTGTCCTCCAGCGCGATGCAGTCCTCGGGTCGCACGCCCAGGCGGGCCGCGGCCGTGAGGTACGGCTCCGGGTGCGGCTTGCCGTGGGTGACCACGTCCCCCGTGACCAGCGTGGAGAAGGATCCCTCGGGCAGCGCCTGGACCACGGCGGCAGCGAGCTCGACGTACGACATGGTCACCAGGGCGCACGGGATGTCCGCCGCGGCGAGCTCCTCGAGCAGCTCGCGGGCACCGGGCTGCCACGGCACGTCCTGGACGACGGCGCGGGTGACGTGCTCGACCAGGCGGGCGACGATCGCCTCGTCGGGCAGGTCGACGCTGCCCCGCTCGCGGATCACGCGGGCGGAGATGAGCAGCGGGTTGCCGACGAGCGAGGCACCATCCGCGTCGGTCCACGTGCCGCCGAACTCGGCGACGAGCGCGTGCTCGGCGGCCATCCAGTACGGCTCGGTGTCGACGAGCGTGCCGTCCATGTCCCAGAGGACCGCGGCGGGCAACCGGCCGCCGCGGGAGTCACGAGGAGTCATACGTTGAAGTACTTCGCCTCAGGGTGGTGCACGACGATCGCGTCCGTCGACTGCTCGGGGTGCAGCTGGAACTCCTCGGAGAGCGCGACGCCGATGCGCTCGGGTCGCAGCAGCTCGACGATCTTGGCGCGGTCCTCGAGGTCGGGGCAGGCGCCGTAGCCGAGGGAGAAGCGGGCGCCCCGGTAGCCGAGAGCCAGCAGGTCGGCCAGCTCGTCGGAGTCCTCGCCGGCGAACCCGAGCTCGGCCCGGACCCTCGCGTGCCAGTACTCGGCGAGGGCCTCGGCGAGCTGTACCGACAGTCCGTGCAGCTCCAGGTAGTCGCGGTAGGCGTTCGCCGCGAACAGCTCCGCGGTAGCCTCCGAGATGCGTGCCCCCACGGTCGCGATCTGGAAGGCCACGACGTCGAGCTCGCCCGCCTCGCGCGGACGGAAGAAGTCGGCGAGGCACAGGTGCCGGTCGCGGGTCTGGCGCGGGAAGGTGAAGCGGCACCGTTCGCTGCCCCCGTCGTCGGTGAGGACGACCAGGTCGTCGCCCTCGCTGACGCACGGGAAGTAGCCGTAGACCACCGCAGGCTCCACCAGGCCCTCGGTCTTCACGTGGTCCAGCCAGTGCCGCAGCCGTGGCTGACCCTCGGCCTCGAGCAGCTCCTGCAGCGAGATCCCGCCTCCCCTGGCGGGCTTCAGGCCCCACTGCCCCAGGAAGAGGGCCCGCTCGTCGAGGAAGGCCGTGAGGTCGGCCAGCGCGATGCCCTTGACGACCCGGTCGCCCCAGAACGGGGGCGTGGGCAGCGGGTTGGTGACGGACACGTCCGAGCGGGCCGGCATGGCCTCGGGCTCGGTCGCCCGAGGACGTACGGCGACCCGGCGCTGACGCAGGGCCGGCAGCTCGACGGCTTCGCCGCGCGCGCGAGCGACCAGCGCGTCCATGAGCCGCAAGCCCTCGAACGCGTCCCGTGCGTAACGGACCTCGCCCGCGTAGATCTCGGCGAGGTCCTGCTCGACGTAGGAGCGGGTCAGCGCGGCCCCGCCGAGGATCACCGGCCACCTCGCGGCGACCCCGCGCTGGTTGATCTCCTCGAGGTTCTCCTTCATCACCACCGTGGACTTCACGAGCAAGCCGGACATGCCGATGACGTCGGCCTGGTGCTCCTCGGCGGCCTCGAGGATCGCGTTGATCGGTTGCTTGATGCCCAGGTTGACGACGGTGAAGCCGTTGTTGGTGAGGATGATGTCGACGAGGTTCTTGCCGATGTCGTGGACGTCGCCGCGGACCGTCGCGAGCACGATCGTCCCCTTGCCGTCGCCGTCGACCCGGTCCATGTGCGGTTCGAGGTAGGACACGGCGGCCTTCATGACCTCCGCGCTCTGTAGCACGAAGGGCAGCTGCATCTGGCCCGAGCCGAACAGGTCGCCGACCGTCTTCATGCCGGCGAGCAGGGTGTCGTTGACGATCTCCAGGGCGGAGCGCTGCTCCAGGGCCGCGTCGAGGTCGGCCTCGAGACCCGGCCGCTCCCCGTCGACGATGCGACGTTCGAGGCGTTCGAAGAGCGGCAGCGCGGCCAGCTCCTCGGCGCGAGACATCCCGCCTCCCTGCTGCTGCACGCCCTCGAAGAGCTCGAGGAAGCGCTGCAGCGGGTCGTAGTCCTCGCGTCGCCGGTCGTGCACGAGGTCGAGGGCGACCTGGTACTGCTCCTCGGGGATCCGCGCGATCGGGAGGATCTTCGACGGGTGCACGATCGCGGAGTCCAGCCCGGCCTTGACCGCCTCGGCGAGGAACACCGAGTTCAGCACCTGGCGGGCGGCGGGGTTGAGGCCGAAGGAGACGTTGGACAGCCCGAGGGTGGTCTGGACCTCGGGGTAGCGCCGCTTGACCTCCTCGATCGCCGCGATCGTCTCGACGGCGTCGCGGCGGGTCTCCTCCTGGCCGGTGGCGATGGGGAAGGTCAGGCAGTCGACGATGACGTCCTCGGGCCGCAGGCCCCAGCGCTGGGTCAGGTCGTCGATCAGCCGGCTCGCCACGCGGACCTTCCACTCCGCGGTCCGGGCCTGGCCCTCCTCGTCGATGGTGAGCGCGATCACGGCGGCGCCGTGCTCCTTGACCAGCGGCATGATCTTGCTCATGCGGCTGCCCGGGCCGTCGCCGTCCTCGTAGTTCACCGAGTTGACGACCGCCCGCCCGCCGAGGAGCTCCAGCCCCGCCTCGAGCACGGCCGGCTCGGTCGAGTCGAGGACGACCGGCAGCGTGCTCGCGGTCGCCAGGCGTCCCGCCAGCTCGCGCATGTCGGCGACGCCGTCGCGGCCGACGTAGTCGACGCAGAGGTCCAGCAGGTGGGCGCCTTCGCGGGTCTGCTCGCGGGCGATCTCGATGCAGCGGTCCCAGCGCTCCTCCAGCATCGCCTCGCGGAAGGCCTTCGAACCGTTGGCGTTGGTCCGCTCCCCGATCGCCAGGTAGGCGGTGTCCTGGCGGAACGGCACGCTGACGTAGAGCGAGGCCGCTCCGGGCTCGGGCCGCGGGCGGCGTACCGCGACCTCCCGGCCGCGCACCCGGTCGACGACGTGGCGCAGGTGCTCCGGGGTCGTGCCGCAGCAGCCGCCGACGAGGGAGAGGCCGAACTCTCGGGTGAACCGGTCGTGCGCGTCGGCCAGCTCGCGGGGCGTCAGCGGGTAGTGGGCGCCCTCCGCGCCCAGGACCGGCAGCCCGGCGTTCGGCATGCAGGCGAGCCCGATCCGGGCGTGACGGGCGAGGTGGCGCAGGTGCTCGCTCATCTCCGCCGGCCCGGTGGCGCAGTTCAGCCCGATGAGGTCGACTCCGAGCGGCTCGAGGGCGGTCAGCGCCGCGCCGATCTCCGACCCGAGGAGCAGGGTCCCGGTCGTCTCGACGGTCACGTTGACGAAGACGGGTACGTCGCCGGCATCCGCCTCGCGCAGGGCGCGCTTGGCCCCCACGACGGCCGCCTTGGCCTGGAGCAGGTCCTGGGCGGTCTCGACGAGCACGGCGTCGACGCCGCCGGCGACGAGCCCGGCCACCTGCTCGGCGTAGGCGTCCCGCAGGGCGGCGTACGGCACGTGCCCCAGCGTCGGCAGCTTGGTGCCCGGCCCGACGGACCCGATGACCCAGCGCGGGTGGTGCGGCGTGGACCACGCGTCGGCGGCCTCCCGTGCGATCCGCGCGCCAGCCTCGGCGAGCTCGAAGATGCGCTCGCTGATGCCGTACTCGCCGAGGTTGGCGAGGTTCGCCCCGAACGTGTTCGTCTCGACGCAGTCGACGCCGACCTCGAAGTACTCGTCGTGGACGCTGCGGACGATGTCCGGCCGGGTGACGTTGAGGACCTCGTTGCAGCCCTCGTGCCCCTCGAAGTCCTCCAGCGTGGGTGCCTTGGCCTGCAGCATGGTGCCCATGGCGCCGTCGGCCACGACCACTCGCTCGGCGAGGGCCTGGCGCAAGGCGTGGGAACGCGGGTTCGTGCTCATCGGAACCCAAGGGTATCGACCGACGTAGGCTAAGCAGGCCTGCCGAGTGATCGGCCACCCATCCGGAGGTGCTTGTTCTTGATCGAGCTCGACCGCCTGCCCGAGCTCAACGGTCCCGTGCTCATCGCGGCGTTCGAGGGCTGGAACGACGCCGGCGAGGCGGCGACGGGCGCGGTGGAGCACCTCGAGGACGTCTGGCGCGCCGAGCAGGTAGCCGAGCTGGACCCTGAGGAGTACTACGACTTCCAGGTCAACCGCCCCGACGTCGGCCTCGACCCGGACGGTCACCGCTACATCACCTGGCCGTCGACGCGGATCTCGGTGTGTCGCGTGCCCGAGCCGGCACGGGACATGGTGATCGTCCGTGGCATCGAGCCGAGCATGCGCTGGCGTGCATACTGCGAGGAGCTTCTGACGCTGTGTCACGAGCTCGGCGTCGAGCTCGTGGTGACCCTCGGTGCGCTCCTCGCGGACACACCGCACACCCGCCCGGTCCCGGTGAGCGGTACGTCCTCCGACCCGGGCCTCATCGCCTCGCTGGGCGTCGAGGCGTCGAGGTACGAGGGCCCCACCGGCATCGTGGGGATCCTGCAGGACGCCTGCCAGCGGGCCGGCATCCCGGCCATGTCGGTCTGGGCCGCGGTGCCCCACTACGTCGCCCAGCCGCCCTGCCCCAAGGCCACGCTCGCGCTCCTGCACAAGGTCGAGGACCTGCTGGACCTCTCGGTCCCGATGGGTGAGCTGCCGGAGGAGGCCCGCGCCTGGGAACGCGGCGTCGACGAGCTGGCCGCCGACGACGACGAGGTGGCCGACTACGTCCGCACGCTCGAGGAGGCGCGGGACACCGCGGAGCTCCCCGAGGCCTCCGGCGAGGCCATCGCCAAGGAGTTCGAGCGCTACCTGCGCCGTCGCGGCAACGAAGGGGAACCACGTACCCGCTGAGGCTGCCTGCTCGGTCTCGGTCGCTCGGTGTCAGTCGGCTCGGTGTCAGTCGGCGATGAGCTCGCCCCGGGCCTGGTGGATGGGGACGTCGAGGGGGGCGCTGACCTGAGTCACCGCGGGTCCCGTGATGTCGAAGGGACCCAGCCCGTCGACGGTGAACGTCCCCGTCCACGTGGTCGTCACGCGGACGGTGCGGTCGTCGGAGGTGGCGTAGGTGTGTGTCACGTCGAGGTCCGGGTACGCCCCGCCGGGCTTGGTGAACCGCTGCGGCCGACCGTCGTCGAAGTCCCACGTCCAGGTGGCCGACACGTCGAGGGAGACGCTGAACCCCGCCAGGTCGAACGTCGGGTGCGCGAGCGTCCCCGCCTGACCGGCCGCGAAGACCACCGGCACGTTGACCAGTCCCCCGGTCCTGGGCTGGAAGCTCGGATGCTGTTTGGGCAGCAGGTCGATGAACCGGTCGCGCACCCTCGGCGTTATCTCACCGACCGTCCGTGGCGCCCCCGGTGTGAAGCACGCCGATCCCACGTTCTCCCAGTCCCCGGTCCCCACCCTCCGCCAGATGTAGAGCCGCACAGCACCTGGCGGGCAGAGAACTGTTGCCCCCATGCAGGAGTTGACAGAGCCTGCCTGGGCTCCGCCGCAGGCTGGCGATAGCGCCCAGGCACAGTCCGTGCAGTCAGACACCGATCTCCGATCGCGCCCCGCATAGCCCGCTCTCGGGATCAGGAGGGCGC
>Ga0335071_10004992_pt1 | contig 13850 bp, 10 predicted proteins | sample Lox_Sample_15_FD_206724 | JGI IMG/M metagenome (GOLD analysis project Ga0335071, IMG submission 206724) | Soil microbial communities from Loxahatchee National Wildlife Refuge, Florida, United States - Lox_Sample_1.5 | ecosystem: Environmental > Terrestrial > Soil > Wetlands | place: USA... | reverse complement strand
CTTGCGGCCCTTGACCCTCGCCGAGAAGGTCGATCAGGCCGCCTCCGAGATCGAGACCACCGTCCGCTTCGTCGAGGACCGGGAGAAGAAGACGATCGCCGCGGCCTGGGTCCGGGCGGATGTCGCCGAGCCCGAGAACGCCGTGGCCGGCCTCCGGGCGAAGCTCCCGGGCCTCGCGGTCCGCGAGCCCGCCTTCCCCGCCGCGGTCCGGCCGCCGGACCGGCATTTCCTCGCGCCCCTCGTCGGCCAGGGGGAGCGATGAGCGCCCGGAACGTGGCCGTGAACCTGGCCTCGCGGCCGCTGCGGAACCGCCGCCTCTTCGCCGCGCTCGTGGGCGGCGCCGCGGCCGCCCTCGCGCTGATCGCGGTCGTCGCCGGGCTCACGATCCTCGGCGCGCGCCGGGGCGAGGCCGACGCCCGGGCCGGCCTCGCCCGCGTCGCCCAGGCGACCGCGGCCGCGAGGAAAGAGAAGGACGGCCTGGCCGCCGAGTCGGGCGCGCTCGCCCAGACCCTCAAGCCGACGGTCGAGGCGGTCAACGGCGCCCTGCTGAACAAGGGCTTTTCCCTGGTCGACGTGTTCAGCCGCCTCGAGGAGGCTCTCCCGGCCGGAACGTACGTCGCCGGGATGTCGCCGATCGAGCCGGCCGCCGGGCGCCTCGATCTCCGCTTCCGCGTGGTCTCGCCCGGTCTCCCCGAGCTCCTGGCGCTCGTCCAGAAGCTGGGCGAGCAGGGCTTCAAGAACATCTCGGTCAAGAACGAGGCGACCGTCGAGGGCCGTCTCGTCTCGGAAATCACCTTCAGCCATGAAAGACCTCTTTGAGCTCCTGAGCGACACGGAGCGGCGGATCGCCGCGATCGTCGGCCTGGCCCTCGCGGCGGCGGCCGGCGTCCTCCTCTTCGCCGCCGCCGCCTCGCGGAGCGCCGCGGCCCGGGCCGCCGGCGAGCTGCGGACCGAGGAGGCGGCGTTCCAGGCGCTCGATCGCGACCGGATCGCCGTCCGGAAGGAATGGCAGGCCTGGAGGGACGCCCAGAAGGACCTGGCCTCGCTCAAGGGGACGGCATTCTACGACGGGGCGAAGGGCCTGGAGGACATGCGGATGGACCTGCAGCGGATCTTCGACGGCGTCGGGATCGCCGCCTCCGACATCGACTACGGCTACACCGACCTCGTCAAAGGCAGCCTCCAGAAGGTGAACGCGGACTTCCGCTTCACCGCCACCTACCCGACGCTCAAGCGCCTCCTCGACGCCGTCGAACGGAGCTCCCGGCTTCTCTACGTCGAGCGGATCGATTTCCTCAGCATGACCAAGCAGCCGGGGGTCATGGACCTTCGGGTGATGTTCGCGGGGACATATGCGTATTAGAGCCGACGCCGTCGCCCTTTTGTTCGGGGCCGCTCTCGCCGCGGCCGTTCCCCCGGCCTCCGGCCAGAGCGCCGCCCCGGCGGCCAAGAAGCCGGCCGCGGCCAAGCCGTCCGGCCCGCTCGTGCGGAAGGATCTCCTGGCCGCGCGGCGCGCGGCCCCGGCCCCCCTCCGGCGCGACATCTTCCTGCCCCAGGGCCCGGGCGCCGAATCTCCCCTCGTCCTGGCCTCCCCCATGGGCGCGCGGCCCCGTCCGGCCGCCGCGACGGCGGCCGGCGAGGAAATGCCGGCCGACGAGGCCCCCGCCGTCGCCGTCCGCTACGTCGGCTTCATCCGCTCCCAGGGGAAATTCCTGGCCCTCGTCCTGATCGACGGCCAGGCGGCGGCCCTGGCCGAGGGCGAGGAGGCCGGCGCGGCGGGCCGCCTCGTCCGGATCGCGGCCGCCGAGATCGAAATCCAGGGCCCGGACGGGAAGGTCCAGAAGGTCGCCCTGGAAGGAGAACGCAAATGAAGAAGACCGCCCTTCTCCTCCTCATCGCCTGGAGCGGGTGGGCCTGCGTCATGATGAACTCGCAGTACCACCTCGGGGTCGAGGCCGAGATGAACAAGAAGTGGGACGAGGCGATCCAGGCCTACGAGCGGGCCAGCCTCGAGAACCCGAGAGAGCCGGTCTACCGCCTCGCCCTGGAGCGGGCGAAGCTCGGCGCGAGCTTGTATTATCTTCAGGAAGCCCGGGCGTTCGTGAGCCAGGGCAAGAAAGAGGAGGCCAAGGCCGCCTACGCCAAGGCGATGGCCTACAATCCGCGGGAGACGGCCATCGCCCAGGAGGCGCGCCTCGTGACGGCGCCGCCCCCCCCGGCCGAGCCCAAGAAGGAGAGGATCGAGTTTCCCATCAAGCTCAAGGCCCGGGACGAGGCCCTCCAGCTCCGGTTCCCCGTGGAGTCGAGCCTGAAGTCGATCTTCCTCGCCCTCGGCAAGGCGGCCGCCATCAGCATCGTCTTCGACGAGACCTTCCGGGACGTGCCCTTCGCCACCGACCTCTCGAACATGGGCTTCGAACAGGCGTTGAAGTCGCTGTGCGTGCCGAGCAAGAACTTCTACCGCATCATCGACGAGCGGACCGTCATCGTCGTTCCCGACACGCCGATGAAGCGCATCCAGTACGACGTCAACGTCATCAAGACCTTCTACCTGACCAACATCGCCGCCGATACGCTGGTCGCCTCGCTGGCCCAGATGCTCCGCTCGACGGTCAAGGCCCCGACCCTCATCTCGGACAAGTCGCTCAACTGGGTGACGATCCGCGACACCCCGCAGGTCGTCGACATGGCCGAGAAGCTGATCGCCATGTGGGACAAGCCCAAGGGCGAGGTCCTCATCGACCTCGAGATCATGGAGGTCTCGCGCTCGCGGCTCCGCCAGCTCGGGATGAGCTTCTCCAACGCGGGGACGGACAACGCCGTCGGCCTGGTCTTCAACAACGGGACCTCCTCGTCCAGCTCGTCATCGTCGAGCACGACGACCTCCTCCAACTGGTTCTCCCTGTCCGGCCTCGGCCTGTCGAAAGCCGAGAACTACCAGATCAGCCTCCCGACGGCCTACCTCCAGCTCCTCGAGACGGACTCCGACACCAAGGTCATCGCCCAGCCGCGCATCCGGGGGGTCTCGGACGAGGAGATCAACCACAAGGTCGGGCAGAAGGTCCCCATCCCCAAGACGACCTTCGCCACGACGGCCGCGGGCGGGGTCAACAGCGTCCCGATCACCAACTACGACCAGCAGGACGTGGGCATCGAGATCAAGATCAAGCCCACGGTCCACCGCGACACCGAGGTGACGCTGGCCTGCGAGATCAAGGTCACGTCCCTCGGCGGCACGGGTTACGCCGACATCCCCATCATCAACAACCGCGAGATCAAGAACGTCATGCGCCTCCGCAACGGCGAGACGAACCTCGTCGCCGGCCTGCTCCGGGACGAGGAGCGGAAGTCGCTCAAGGGGGTGCCCGGCCTCAAGGACCTGCCCCTCCTGGGGCGCCTCTTCGGCGCGGAGGACACGACCCGCGAGCAGACCGACGTCATCCTGACCATCACCCCCTACATCGTCCGGTCCGTGCCGCTCACGCCCGAGGACGCGAAGCCGGTTTGGGTCGACGTCGACGCGCCCGCCTCGTCCGCCTCCCAAGGCGTGTTCGAGGAGAACGCCCTCAGCCGGGAGATCAACCCCGCCCAGGCCGAAGCGGCCCTCCGCCAGCGCCGTCCCCAGGAGCTCGGGACGAACGCCGTCGTCCTTTCGCCGGCCAGCCTCGAGATGCCGCCGGGCCGCGAGTTCACGATCGCGGTCAACATCAACTCCGACCAGGAGATCGGGAACCTGTCGCTCGTCCTGAGCTACAATCCCCAGGTCGTCAGCCTCAAGGACGTGACCGAGGGCGGCCTGTCGCGGACGTTCGGCGGCGAGAAGGTGCCGTTCCTCAAGAACGTGGACAATGGCGCCGGGACGTGCACGATCGGCTTCACCAGCCCGAGCCAGGGCCGCGGCTTCAAGGGCGTGTCCACCCTGGCCGCGCTCCGGTTCGAGGCCAAGGCGCCGGGCGAGAGCCTGATCACGGCCATGAGCCTCTCGGCCATGGGCGCGGCCGGCGGAGCGGTCAACCTCCAACCCCAGCAGGCGCGGGTCGTCGTCCGCTGAGGAGGCCGGCGCGCCGTGACCATCCGGGTGAGATTCTTCGCCTATTTCCGCGAGCTCTTCGGAGCCCGGGAGATCGCCCTCGACCTGCCGGCCGGCTCGCGCGTCGGGACGGCCTTGGATCGACTGGCCGACACGCCGGCGCGGCGGAGCGAGCTTTTCGACGGCGACCGGCTCAAGCCCCACCTCGTCCTCATGGTCAATGGCGCCGGCCTCCCGCCGGGCGAAGGCCTCGACGCGCCGCTGGCCGAGGGCGACGTCTTGGCCGTCTTTCCCATGATGGGCGGCGGGTGAGCGGCGGGCGCCCGCCTTGTCAGGGCGGAGCCGATTTAGTATCCTAAGGCCTGCGCCGCCGCGGGCGGGTTTTCCATGAGCGATTCCGGCTTCGGCCTCCACGGCCGCACTCTCGACATCCATCTCGGGACGGGCGACGTCCGGACGCATGCCCTCGATCTCGGCCTGGTCGCCGATTACCTGGGCGGCCGCGGCCTGGCGACCCGCCTGTTCTACGACGCCGTCGACCCCGGCTGCGATCCGCTCGGCCCGGACAACGTCGTCGTCATCGCCGCCTCGCCCCTGATCGGGACCAACGCCCCCACCGCCGGCCGCGGGCACATGGTCTTCAAGTCCCCGCTGACCGGCGTCATCGGGACCTCGAACTCGGGCGGGACCTGGGGAGCGGCGTTCAAGGCCGCGGGCTACGACGCCCTGATCCTGCGCGGCCGGGCCGCCGCGCCGGTCTTCATCGACATCTCGCCGGAGAGGATCGACGTCCTGCCCGCCCACCACCTCTGGGGCCTGGACGTCCCCCGGACGACGGACGCCTTGGCGCTCGAGGCCGGGCCGCACGGCAAGGCCAAGGTCCTGTGCATCGGCCCGGCCGGCGAGAACCTCGTCCGGATCGCGGCCGTGGCCAACGACCGGAACCGCGTCTACGGCCGGTGCGGCCCGGGCGCGGTCTGGGGATCCAAGAACCTCAAGGCCATCCGCGTCGCCGGCCGGGCGAAGATCCAGGTCCGCGATCCCGAGCGCTACAAGTCGGGCTACGACCAGGCCCTCTACCTCATGAAGCAGGCGCCCGTGACCAAGCGCCTGATGCGCGAGCTCGGCACGGCCGGCCTCGTCGAGCTGATCAACGTCATCAGCATGCTGCCCCACCGCAACTTCCTCGACACGCGCCACGACGAGGACCTGCTCGAGCGCGTCTCGGGCGAGACGATCGCCCGGACGATCCTCGAGCGCGCGGCCGGCTGCCACCTCTGCCCGATCGGCTGCCAGCGCCATACCGCCCTGACGGACGCCGACGGCCGGACGGAGAAGGGCGAGGGGCCCGAGTACGAGACCGTGGTGATGATGGGTCCCGACTGCGACGTCTACGACCTCGCCGCGATCACGCGGGCGAACTACCGTCTGAACGAGCTCGGGATCGACACCATGAGCTTCGGCGGGACCGTCGCCTGCGCGATGGAGCTCGCGGAGCGCGGCCTGCTCTCGCGCGCGGACGCCGGCGGGATCGCGCTGAAGTTCGGCGACGGCGCCGTCCTGGAGCGCCTGGCCGTGGACACGGCCTTTCGGCGAGGCGCGGGCGCGGCGCTGGCCGAGGGCTCCTATCGCCTCGCGGACCGGGCGGGCCGGCCCGATCTGTCCATGACCGTGAAGAGGCTCGAGATCCCGGGCTACGATCCGCGCGCCTCGTTCACCCAGGCGCTGGGCTACATGACTTCGCCCTCGGGCGCCTGCCATCTCCGCGGCGGCTACGCGGTCTCGCTCGCCTTCTTCGGCGGGACGAAGGAGATCCCGCGCTTCAGCCTCCTCCAGTCGCCGATCGCCGTCCTCAACATGCAGAACAAGGGCATCCTCCAGGACAGCCTCGGCGTCTGCCGGTTCACGGGCTTCGCCTTCGACGTCGGCCCCTGGGCCCGGATGATGACCGGCGTGACGGGGATGGATTTTTCCGAAGCCCGGCTCGAGGAGATCGCCAACCGGATCGCGGCCCTCGAGCGCCTGTTCAATTTCGAGGCCGGCGTCACGCCGGACGACGATCTCCTGCCGCCCCGCTTCGCCGAGATCCCGATCCGGGTCGGCGGCCGGGAGGTGGCCGTCTCGGCCGAGGCCCAGGACCGGATGCGGACGGACTACTACAAGGTGCGCGGCTGGGACGCGTCGGGCCGTCCGGGCCCGGGCCTGCTCGGCGCGCTGAGAATCGCCGGGAGGACGTCATGAGCCACCGCCGCTGGAAGGCCAGCGAGGAGATCTTCCGCGAGTTCCGCTCGATCGGCCGGGCGTCGCTCGCCTACGACATCCAGGACAGCCACAGCGGCAACATGGCCCTCCGTGTCCGGGACGAGGCGGGGGCCGAGCAGATCATCATCACCGCCACGGGCTCGCAGAAAGGCGACCTCACGCCCGACCAGATCTGCTTCCTGTCGGCGACCGACACCGATTACGGCTACTACAAGGCCTCCTCCGAGACCGACATCCATCAGAAGATCCTGGCCCTGCCGGGCGTCCGGGCGTCGATGCACGCCCACACCAAGGAGCTGGCCATCGCCACGCTGGACGACGCGCCGAAACCGGCGGTCCCGCCGCCCGACTTCGTCCCGGTCGATCCCCTCGGCTACCATCTCCTCGGCGACCACGTCCACGTGGACTGGGTGGCCGTCCCCAGCGGCTCGCCGGAGATGGCGGCGATCATCCCCAAGCGGCTGGCCGACCATCCCGTGACCGTCATCCAGGGCCACGGCAGCTTCGCCCGGGGCCGGTCCCTGGCCGAGACGTTCTTCCTCGTCTGCGTGGCCAACAACGCCGGCGTGGTCGTCCGGTCGGCCCGCAAGCTCGGCGTCGACGTCGCCGCGCTCCGGGCCCGGGTCCAGGCCGACCCCGCCGCCTGCTTCTCCTACCGGCCCGACGGCTACGCCCTCGAATCCGCCGGCCGCTGCGATTTCCCCGAGGAGGCCGAGATCCTGGACGAGTTCCGCAAGGCGGGGGCCCGGATCTTCGAGTCGCGGCTGTCGCCGTTCCACACGGGCTCGATGTCCGTGCGGGGCGTCAACGAGCTCCTCTTCGCCCCCCGGGCGTCCATGCCGCGCGACGTCGGAGGGCCGCTCGTCAAGGAGCCGCTCCGGGCCGAGGCCGGGGATTCGCCCGAGCTCGCCTTCCACAAGGCGATCTACGCCGAGACCGACTTCCAGACGATCATGCACTGCTGGGTCCCCGAGGCCGAAGCCCATTCGCACTTCCGCCTCCCGGGCGCCGGGGAGCCGCGCGACCGCATCGTGCCCATCGACGCCGAGGGCAGCTTCATGTATCTCGTCATCCCCGTCCTCCCGCCCGGCGTCGACCGCGAGACCCTCATCCGCAAGCTCCACGACTACAAGGTCGTCGTCGTCCGGGGCGGCGGCGTGTGGGCGGTCGGCTCCCAGTCGCTCTCCGAAGTGCTCCACCATCCCTCCTCGGTCCGGGAGATCTGCCTCTACCGGATCGGGGCCATGGAGCAGGGCCTGGACCTCCTGAAGATGGAGCCGGCCAAAGCGAAGAAGTGGTGAGGCGTGATCGATAGGTTCATCGCGAAAGCGACGCTCGCCGGGGCCGACGTCCGCCGCGCCGCCGGTCTGCCCGCCGCCATCCTTCTTATAAAGGCGGAGATCGAGAAAAGCGGCTTCCGTTCGCTGATCATCTCGCCCGACCTGACGGAGCGCGCCCCGTTCGCCGAGGCGTTCGCCGGCCTTCCGACCGCGCTCCCCGATGGCGCGCTCTGGGCGGACGCGGGGATCGTCGCCGCCGACTTCGGCGTCGCCGAGACCGGCTCCGTGGCCCATTTCGACCGGAGCGACGGCGAGAAGCACCCCTGGACGATCCCCGACGTCTGCTTCTGCGTCCTCGAGGCCTCGAAGATCGTGCCCGACCTCGAGGGCATCGCCCCGGAGATGGCGGCCCACCTCGGCCGGACCGACATCCCTTCGCCCCAGGTCTCGCTCGTCACCGGGCCGAGCCGGACCGCCGACGTGGAGAACCAGCTGACGATCGGCGTCCACGGGCCGTCGCGCCTGGTCATCGTCCTCGCCTCATGAAGAAGAAGAGCGCCCTCGATCCCGCCCTGAAGGCCGTCCTCCAGGAGTTCTCCCGGACCTACCGGGCCAAGCGCCGGGCCGTCCTCGAGGGCTACGATTTCGAGGCGCTGCGGACGCGCCTGGCGGCGCTCAAGGACGCGGCCCTCGACCGGAACGCGGAGCTCCTCGAGCGATTCGCGGCGAACGCCCGGGCCCACGGAAGCCGCGTCCTCCGCGCCCGCGACGGCGCCGAGGCGAACGAGGCCATCCTCGGCATCTGCCGGAGGCACGGGATCGAGCGGCTGGCCAAGGCCAAGTCCATGGTCAGCGAGGAGACGGGCCTGAACGACTTCCTCGCGGCCCGCGGCGTCCGGGCGCGCGAGACCGACCTCGGCGAGTGGATCGTCCAGCTCGCGGCCGAGCGGCCGACGCACATGGTCATGCCCGCGATCCACCTGACCCGGGGCGACGTGGCCGCGATCTTCTCCCGCTCGCTCGGCCGGAGCGTCCCCGGCGACATCCCCGCCCTGGTCCGCATCGCCCGGGGCGAGATGCGCCAGGAGATCTTCGCCTCCCAAGCCGGCCTGACGGGGGCGAACGCCCTCATCGCCGAGAGCGGCGCGATCCTGGTCGTCACGAACGAGGGCAACGGCCGGCTGGTGACGACCGTCCCGCCCGTCCACATCGTCCTGGCCAGCATCGAGAAGGTCGTGCCCTCGGTCGCCGAGGCGCTCGACATCCTCCGGCTGCTGCCCCGCAACGCCACCGGCCAGAACATCACGAGCTACGTCTCGCTCATCGCCGGGCCGCACCGCGCGGCCCAGTACATCGTCCTTCTCGACAACCATCGCTCCGAGATGGCCGCCGATCCCGTCTTCCGCCCGGCGCTGCGCTGCGTCAAGTGCTCGGCCTGCCTGAACGTCTGCCCCGTCTACCAGCTCCTCGGCGGCGAGGAATATTCGCACGTCTATATGGGCGGCATCGGGACGCTGTTCACCGCCTGGGTCCACGGCCTGGACAAGTCCAAGGCCCTGGCGAAATACTGCCTCCGCTGCCACCGCTGCGAAAGCTATTGCGCGGCCAAGATCCCCATCGCCGACCTCATCACCGCCCTGGCCGAGCGCCTGAACGACGAGACGGGGAAGGTCGCCTGGAAGCGTCTGGCCTTCGACGGCGTCATGAGCCGCCCGGCGTTCCTGCGGACGGGCTTCGCCGCGACCCGCGGGGCGCGCAAGGTCATCGCCCGCAAGGACGGCTTCTCGCGCCGGCTGCCGGCCTGGATGGCGCGCTACGACCGCTTCCGCGCGCTCCCGGCCCCCGCGGCCGCGACGTTCGCCCGCCGTTTCGAAAAGGAGTTCAGGACGGCCGGGGAGCCGCCGCGCCCCGCCGGGGCGAAGGGCGCCGTGACGATCTACGGCGGCTGCCTCGTCGAGCACTTCTACCCCGAGATCGGGCTGGCCGCGGCCCGGGTCCTGTCGCGCCTCGGCTACGCGGTCCAGGCCGGGCCGGGGCTCTGCTGCGGCTTCCCGCCTTCGAATTCCGGACATCGCAAGGCCGCGGGCCGCGCGTTCGGGGCCCTCCTCCGGGCGTTCGAGGGCGACGGCCCGATCGTCACCCTCTGCCCGACCTGCGCCACGATGCTCGGCCGGCGCGGCCCCGAGATCGACGGCTCGGACGCGGCCAAGGCCCTGGCCGCGCGCATCGTCCCCTTCGGCCGGTTCATCGCCGAGCGCGAGCTCGCGGCGGTGGCGGCGGGCCGGCGCCCCGGCACTCCGGCCGGGCCCACGGTCACCTACCATGACTCCTGCCACCACAAGAACTTGCTCGCCGCGGAGGGCGAATCGCGCCGCGTGATCGCGGCCGCGAACGGCGCTCCCGTCGTCGAAATGGACGAGCCCGACGCCTGCTGCGGCTTCGCCGGGACGTTCTGCGTCGAGAATCCCGAGATCTCGGCGGGCCTTCTGGCCGACAAGCTCGCCGCGATCGCGAAGACGGAGGCGGCCGTCGTGGCCATGGACTGCCCCGGCTGCCTCCTCCAGATCCGGGGCGGCTGCCGCCGCGCCGGGCTCGGCGTCCGCGCCGCCCATACGGCGGAGCTCCTGGATGATTTTCTGGCCTGAGATTCTGATAGAATAGCCGTCCATGGCCGTCATCGAACAAGGAGGACCCCATGTCGAGAAAACGCGCCCCGATCGCCGGCCTGATCCTGGCCGCGCTGACCGCCCTGCCCATGTGTAAGCCCGCCCCGAAGATCGCCTACCCCGAGACCCGAAAGGTCGGCCAGGTCGACGATTATTTCGGGACCAAGGTGGCCGATCCCTACCGCTGGCTCGAGGACGACAAGTCGCCCGAGACGGCGGCGTGGGTCGAGGCCCAGAACGCCGTGACGTTCGACTATTTGAAGAAGATCCCCTTCCGCGACGCGATCAAGAAGCGCCTGACCGACATCTTCAACTATCCGCGCTATTCGTCGCCCTTCCGCGTCGGGGCCTACTACCTCTTCTCCAAGAACGACGGCCTGCAGAACCAGTCCGTGATCTACATCCAGAAGGGGTTGGAGGGCGCGCCCGAGGTCCTGATCGACCCCAACGCCCTCTCGCCCGACGGCACGATCCGGATCGGCCTGGTCGGCTTCTCCGGCGACAAGAAGTACGCCGCCATCTCGCGCGGCGAGGCGGGCTCGGACTGGTCCGAGATCCGCGTCCTGGAGCTCGCGACCAAGAAGGAGCTGCCGGACCGCATCCAGTGGAACAAGTTCTCGTCCGCGTCCTGGTTCAGGAACGGCTTCTTCTACAGCGGCTATGACAAGCCCGCCGCGGGCAAGGAGCTGACGGCCAAGAACGAGCACCAGAAGGTCTTCTACCACAAGCTCGGCGATCCGCAGGAGAAGGACGCCCTCGTCTACGAAAATCCCGCCCACCCGCTCCGCTACTACGGCCTGGGCGTGAGCGAGGACGAGCGCTACGCCTTCCTGAGCGTCTCCGAAGGGACGTCCGGGACGGAGACCTATTGGAAGGACTTGGCGAAGCCGGGCTCGAAGTTCGAGCTCCTGATCAAAGGCTTCGACAACGACAGCGCCGTCGTGGACAACGTCGGCGACAAGTTCCTCGTCCAGACCAACCTCGACGCGCCCAATTTCAAGCTGGTCCTCATCGACCCGAGGAAGCCGGCCAAGGAGAACTGGGCGACGGTCATCCCCGAGAAGCCCGAAGTCCTGGCCGGGGCCGCCACCGCCGGCGGCCAGCTTTTCGTCCACTACCTCAAGGACGCGAACACCAAGGTCTACCAGCACGGGCTCGACGGCAAGCTCGTCCGGGAGATCGCCCTCCCGGCGCTCGGCACGGCCGGCGGATTCGACGGCTGGAAGGACGACACGACGATCTTCTACACCTTCACCTCGTTCACCTTCCCCGCGACGATCTACAAGTACGACATCGCCGCGGGCACGTCCCAGGTCTTCCGCAAGCCCGAGGTGAAGTTCAACCCCGAGGACTACGAAGTCAAGCAAGTCTTCTACGAGAGCAAGGACAAGACCAAGGTCCCGATGTTCATCGTCCACAAGAAGGGCCTGGCCCTCGACGGCCGCAACCCCTGCTTCCTGACGGCCTACGGCGGGTTCAACATCAGCATCCAGCCGGCCTTCAGCCCGGCCAACATCGTCCTCCTCGAGAACGGCTGCGTCTTCGCCGAGCCCAACCTCCGCGGCGGCGGCGAATACGGCGAGACCTGGCACAAGGCGGGCATGCTCCTCAAGAAGCAGAACGTCTTCGACGACTTCATCGCCGCGGCCGAGTACCTGATCCGGGAGAAGTACACCTCGGGCGCCAAGCTGGCCGTGGCCGGCGGCTCGAACGGCGGCCTGCTCATCGGCGCGGTCATGACCCAGCGGCCCGACCTGTTCAAGGTCGCCCTGCCGGCCGTGGGCGTCATGGACATGCTCCGCTACCACAAGTTCACCGTGGGCTGGGGCTGGGCGGTGGAGTACGGCTCGAGCGACGACGCGGCGAGCTTCAAGAACCTGCTCTCCTATTCGCCCCTCCACAACATCAAGCCCGGCGTGTCCTACCCGGCGACGCTCGTCACGACCGCCGACCACGACGACCGCGTCGTGCCGGCCCACTCGTTCAAGTTCATCTCCACGCTCCAGGCCGCCCAGGCCGGGGCGGCGCCCGTCCTCATCCGCATCGAGACACGCTCGGGCCACGGCTCGAGCAACGTGACCAAGGCCATCGAGTCCACCGCGGACGAATACGCCTTCTTCCTCTACAACGTCGGAGCCAAGATCAAGACGGATCGCTGAAGCGGGATTCCGATGCGGCCAGACGGAGGCCGGGACCGCGTCCCGCCGAGCTTAGCGTCGAGCGGCCTGACGCGGCGCGAAGCCTTGAAGCGCCTCGGCGCGGCCGGGGCCGGCGCGTTCCTGGCCCGGGGCGCGTTGCGCGGCCGGAGCGCGGAGATCACCGTCGCCGGTCGACCGGCCGAAATCGGCATCTATGACGTGAGCCCGGCGACGGTCCGCATCGTCCTCCTGCCGTTGGACGGCCCCGGAAAAGCCGGCCCCGGAGCGGACGGCGCCGTGGTCCCGGATGGCGAAGGGAAGGCCGTGGCGCGGGACCGCGGGAGCTTCGGCCGGATCCGCTCCGGCGATCTCGCCGTGCGCCTCGACGCCGGTTCTCCCGCGATCGTCGTCGAAACGTCTTCGGGCCGGCGGGTCCAGCGGCTGGCCTTCGACGCCGCGGCGTCGGGGATGTCGTTCCTCCTGGGCGAGGGGCCGCTCCTCGGCCTCGGCCAGGGCGGGCCGCAGTTCGATCGCAAGGGCTCGACGGACGGGATGCGGAGCGGGCAGGCCGGCTTCCAGCTTCGGACCCACGGCGGCCGGGTCCCCATCCAATGGCTGGTCGGGACCGAAGGCTGGGGCCTCTTCATCCATCGGCCGCTCGGGACATTCGACTTCACCGGCGCCGAAGGGCGATTCGCGCCCGGCCCGGACGGGCTCCTCCCCTTGGACGTGTTCGTCGTCGCGTCGGCCGATCCCGCGGTCCTCATGGGCGAATACGCCCGGATCACGGGGCGGGCCGAAATGCCGGCTCTCTGGACGCTCGGCTACATGCAGTCGCACCGGACGCTGGCCGGTCCCGAGGAAATCCAGGACGTCGCCCGGACGATGCGCGAAAAGAAGCTCCCCTGCGATGCCCTCATTTACCTCGGCACCGAGTTCTGTCCCTCGGGCTGGAACACGCGCAACGGCGAATTCGCCTGGCACCCCGGCAACTTCCCCGACCCGAAAGGCGCGATCGAGGCGCTGCACCGGCGGAATTTCCGGGTCGTCCTGCACACCGTCATCGAAGGGCGGCGGTTGACCGGGACGGTCGCCGAGCCCTGCGAGCCGCGGAACGCCGGGCCGAGCGGCCGCGCGGCGGACGGCACGTGGCCCGACGACCGGAGCGTGCCGTGCTATTGGCCGTATCACAAGCCCCTGTTCGACGTCGGCGTCGACGGCTGGTGGCCGGACCAGGGCGATGATTACGACCCGCCGTCGCGGCTGAACCGCATCCGGATGTATTGGGAAGGCGCGCAGCTCTGGCGCCCGAACGAGCGCCCTTTCGCCCTCCACCGGAACGGGTACGCCGGCCTGCAGCGCTACGCGGCCTTCCTCTGGTCGGGCGACGTGCAATCCCTCTGGGAAACGCTCAAGACCCACGTCCCCGTCGCCGTCAATGCCGGGCTCTCCGGCATCCCCTACTGGGGAACGG
>Ga0335071_10004991_pt1 | contig 13850 bp, 11 predicted proteins | sample Lox_Sample_15_FD_206724 | JGI IMG/M metagenome (GOLD analysis project Ga0335071, IMG submission 206724) | Soil microbial communities from Loxahatchee National Wildlife Refuge, Florida, United States - Lox_Sample_1.5 | ecosystem: Environmental > Terrestrial > Soil > Wetlands | place: USA... | reverse complement strand
GGAGCGGCTGGCCATCGATGACTTCGAGTTCGCCAAGGACAAGGTGTTGATGGGCACCGAGCGCCGCTCGATGATCATCTCCGAGAAGGAGAAGCGGACCACCGCCATCCACGAGGCCGGCCACGCCCTCGTGGCCAAGGTCCTGCCCGGTACCGATCCGGTTCACAAGGTGACCATCATCCCCCGCGGGCGTGCCCTGGGCCTCACCCAGCAGCTCCCCCGGGAGGACCGGCTCAACATCAACCAGGAATTCGCCCTGAACCAGATCGCCATCCTCATGGGTGGGCGCATCGCCGAGGAGATCACCTTCTCCCAGAAGACCACCGGCGCCGGCAACGACATCGAGGTGGCCACCAACCTGGCCCGCTCGATGGTGTGCGAGTGGGGCATGAGCGACAAGCTCGGGCCACTCACCTTCGGCAAGAAGGACGGCGAGGTCTTCCTGGGCCGGGACATGACCACCACCCCGGGGTACTCGGAGCAGACCGCCCGGGACATCGACGCCGAGGTGCGCCGCATCGTCACCGAGCAGTACGAGCGGGCCAAGAAGCTGCTGCTCGAGCAGCGCGAGATGCTGAACCGCATCGCCGACGCCCTCATCGAGTACGAGACGCTCGATGCCTCCGACATCGACGTGCTCATGGCGGGCGGCTCCATCAACCGCTCCCCGCCGCCCAAGCCGGTCGCCCCCATCGCTGCCGAGAAGGGGAAGCGGGGGCTTCTCGACGCCGTCGGCGGCGTTCCGGCGGCCAGCAAGGCGTAGCGCCGTGCAGCTCCGGATCGGGGAGAGGCTCTTCGAGGGGCCGGGCCCGTTTCTCATGGGCATCGTGAACGCCACCCCCGACTCGTTCGTCGACGGGGGCCGCCACACCGATCCCGCCGCCGCCGCCGAGCACGCCCTTTCGCTGGCCGCCCAGGGCGCCGACCTCATCGACCTCGGCGGCGAGTCCACCCGGCCCGGCGCCGCGCCGGTGCCCGCCGAAGAGGAGCTGCGCCGGGTGCTGCCGGTGGTCGAGCGCCTGCGGGCGCGCCGCTTTCCACTCCCCATCTCCGTCGACACCGCCAAGCCGGAGGTGGCCCGAGCGGCCCTGGACGCCGGCGCGGACCTGGTGAACGACGTCCAGGGGCTCTCCGCCCCCGGGATGGCAGAACTCGTGGCCTCGCGAAAGGTCCCGGCGGTCCTCATGCACATGCGGGGCACGCCGGCCGACATGGCCTCCCGGGCGGTGTACGAGGACGTCGTCGCCGAGGTGGCCGCAGAACTCGAGGCCGCCCTCTCCCGCGCCGAGCGCGCCGGGGTGCGCCGCGGGCAGGTGATCCTCGACCCCGGGCTGGGCTTCGCCAAGAACGCCGAGCACAACCTGGCCATCCTGGCCGGCCTGCCCAGGCTGCGGGCGCTCGGCTGCCCACTCCTCTTGGGCCCGTCGCGGAAGAGCTTCATCGGCAAGGTGACTGGCGCCCCGGTAGAGGCGCGCCTTCCCGGCACCCTCGCCGCCGTGACCGCTTGCGTGCTCGCGGGCGCCGAGTTCGTCCGCGTGCACGATGTGGCGGCCGCTCGGCAGGCCGCACTCGTCGCAGCTGCCATCCGCGACATCGGGCTTCCAGGGCAGGCCTGACGAGCACCCAGTCGTGCCCGGCGCAGGCACGGGGCGTTTCGCAACGACGCTCGCCCGGCTAGCGTGTGGAAGGGCGAGATGCGGCGGTGCCGGGGGGCCTGTGGTAGCTTCCGTCCCCGCCGGGCCGCTGGCCCGTGGCAAAGGGACCGGGGGTTCAGATGGCCATGCGGGCGGGGTCGAGGTCGGTGGGGGGGGGCGCACCGGTACTTGCGCCCTTGGACAGACCCAGGGCCGAGCGGGAGCGGGCCCAGCCGCCGGCCGAGGAGGCCCTTGCGCCAGGGAACGCTCCCTCCGAGCGGCGTCTGTTCGGCACGGACGGGGTGCGCGGGGTGGCCAACGTCCACCCCATGACCGCGGAGATCGCACTGCAGCTGGGGAGGGCCCTCGCCTACGTCGTGCGCAACGGCCGGCACCGGCACCGGATCGTGGTCGGCAAGGACACCCGGCTCTCCGGCTACATGCTGGAGCAGGCCATCGCCTCGGGCATCAGCTCCATGGGCGTCGACGTCATGCTCTGCGGGCCGCTTCCCACCCCCGGCATCGCCTTCATCACCGAGTCGATGCGCGCCGACGCCGGCGTGGTCATCAGCGCCAGCCACAACCCCTACCAGGACAACGGGATCAAGTTCTTCTCCCGGGAGGGCTTCAAGCTGCCCGACGAGGAGGAGCTTCGCATCGAGCGGCTGGTGCTCGGTGGGGAGGAGGGCCGCGCCGCCTTCCAGGCGCTCCGTCCCACCGCCACCCGCATCGGCAAGGCGAAGCGCATCGACGACGCCAAGGGCCGGTACGCCCAGTTCCTGAAGGGCCTGTTCCCGCGGCAGCTCACGCTCGAGGGGCTCACGGTGGTGGTGGACTGCGCCAACGGCGCCGCCTACCACGTGGCCCCCGACGTGTTCGAGGAACTCGGGGCCAAGGTCATTCCCCTGGCGGTCAAGCCCGACGGGACCAACATCAACCAGGACTGCGGCGCGGTTCACCCGGAGTCGATGGCGGCCTCCATCCGTCGGCACGGCGCCCACCTCGGGCTCGCCCTGGACGGCGATGCCGACCGCGTCATCCTGGCGGACGAGACCGGGCGCATCGTCGACGGCGACGCCATCATGGCCATCGTCGGGCGCGACCTGCTCCGCCAGCGGACCCTGGCCAAGCGAACCGTGGTGGCCACGGTCATGTCCAACCTGGGGCTGGAGCGAGCGCTCGCCGGCGCCGGCGGCCGGGTGGTGCGGACGGCGGTGGGGGATCGGTACGTGGTCGAGGAGATGCGCCGCAGCGGGTACAACTTCGGCGGTGAGCAGTCGGGGCACCTCATCTTCCTCGACCACGTGACCACCGGCGATGGCGTCGCGGCCGCCCTCAACGTGCTGGCGGTCATGCGCGGCGAGGGCAAGAGCCTCTCCGACCTCGCCCGCTGCTTCGACCCGCTGCCGCAGGTTCTGGTGAACGTGGTGGTGAGGGAGAAGCGGCCCCTCAAGGAGCTGCCCGGGGTGCGAAAGGCCGTGGCCGCGGTGGAGAAGGCCTTGGGCGGCGACGGCCGGGTGCTGGTGCGCTTCTCCGGGACGGAGAACAAGGCCCGGGTGCTGGTGGAGGGGCCGGACGGGAAGCGGATCAAGGCCATGGCCGAGGCCATCGCCGGGAGCCTGCGCGAGGCGCTCGGGTAGGGCGGTCGGGGAAGGGGGCGGAAAACCCCCAACGCGTCCGCGCCGGAACTCCGGTTTCGCGCTAGATTCGTCCAATGCCCGCACGCCTGGGAGTCAACGTCGACCACATCGCCACGGTGCGCCAGCTGCGCCGTACCCAGTACCCCGACCCGGTGGCCGCCGCCCTGCAGGCGGAAATGGCGGGCGCCGACCAGATCACCATCCACCTGCGCGAGGACCGGCGGCACATCCAGGACCGCGACCTGCAGGTGATGCGCCGGACGGTGTCCACCCGGCTCAACCTGGAGATGGCCGCCACCCAGGAGATGGTGCGCACCGCCTACGAGACCAAGCCGGACATGGTCACCCTCGTGCCGGAAAAGCGCGAGGAGCTGACCACCGAGGGCGGGCTGGACGTGGTGGGGGGGCGAGAGGTGGTGCGCAAGGCGGTCAAGACCCTGCGCGATGCGGAGATCGAGGTCTCCCTCTTCATCGACCCGGAGCTCGATCAGGTGAAGGCCGCCCACCGGGCCGAGGCGACCATCGTCGAGTTCCACACCGGCCGCTACTGCGAGGCGCGCCTGGCCGCCGATCGCCGGCGGGAGCTGAACCGGCTGGTGGACGTTTGCAAGGCGGCGGCCAAGCTCGGCCTCACCGTCGCCGGCGGGCACGGGCTCAACTACCAGAACGTCCTGCCGGTGGCCGCCATCCCGGAGATGGAGGAGCTGAACATCGGCCATTCCATCGTCGCCCGGGCGCTCTTGGTCGGCTTCGAGCGGGCGGTGCGGGAAATGAAGGAGCTGCTCCGGCAGGCACGGCCGTGATCCCGGGGCTGGGGCTGCACCTCGTCGAGGTGGCGCGGGTGGCCCGCGTTCGTGACGGTCCGCCCGCCCGGACGGAGAAGGTCCCAGCCGCGGCGATCGGGGAGGGCCGATGAGGCTCGCGGGCGCGGCGGAGATGCGGGCCATCGACCGGGCGGCCATCGAGGGCGCCGGCATCCCCTCGCTGGCGCTCATGGAACGCGCTGGCGCGGCGGTGGCCGAGGCAGCGGCGGCCCTCCTCGGCCAGGGCGGCCGGGTCCGGGTGATCTGCGGCGGCGGGAACAACGGCGGAGACGGCTACGTGGCAGCACGCCTGCTCCACGGGGCCGGGCGCCTCGTCGACGTCCTCGCCCTGGTCCCCGCGGCCCGACTGTCGCCCGATGCGGCCGCGGTCCGGGCGCGGGCGGAGGCATCCGGCGTCGCCGTCCAGGACGCACACCGCCCGTTTCCACCGCTTGCCGCCGAGGGGGGGGACGCGGTGGTGGATGCCCTGTTCGGCACCGGCCTCGCCAGGGCGCCCGAGGGGATCTTCGCCGAGGCCATCGCCGCCATGGCCGCGGCCAGGGCTTGCGGAGCTCGGGTGCTGGCGGTCGACGTCCCCTCCGGCCTCTCGGCCGACACCGGCCGGCCGCTCGGCCCGTGCGTCCAGGCCGATCGCACCGTGACCTTCGCCTTCCTGAAGCGCGGCCTGGCCGTCTACCCGGGCGCCGCCCTCGCCGGCGAGATCACGGTGGCCGACATCGGCATCCCCCCCAAGGCGGCGGCGGGCGTGCCGGTGCAGGCCGAGCTGCTCGAGGAGGAGGAGGCTCGCGCGCTCTTGCCGCCGCGCCGGCCGGAGGCGCACAAGGGCGACGCGGGTCGCCTCCTCGTGGTGGCCGGCTCGGCGGGCAAGTCCGGCGCCGCACACCTGGCGGTCACCGGCGCCCTCCGGGGCGGCGCCGGGCTCGTCTGGCTGGCCGCCCGGCCGGAGGTGCTGCCTCTGGCCCTCGCCGGACGGCCGGAGGCCATGAGCGTGCCGCTCGCCGGCGAAGGGCCGCTCGGACCGGACGATCTGGGTGCGCTCGTCGAAGCCGCCCGCGCCGTCGACGCCGTCGCCATCGGACCGGGCATCCCCCGCGGCCCGGCCACCGGAGCGCTCATCCGCGAGTTCCTCTCGCGGGTGCGCGTCTCCGCGGTGCTCGACGCGGACGCGCTCAACGCGCTGGCCGAGTCGGGGGGAGCGGCCGGACTGCCGGTCCCGGCGGTGCTCACTCCTCATCCCGGCGAGATGGCCCGGCTGACCGGGCGGAGCGTGGTCGACGTCCAGGCGGACCGGCTCGACCTGGCCTCGGCCAGCGCGCGAGCCTGGGGGGTCACCGTGGTGCTGAAGGGCGCCCGCACGGTGGTGGCCGACCCCGAAGGACCCCCCGCGGTCATCCCCACCGGCAACCCGGGCATGGCCACCGGCGGCACGGGGGACGTGCTTGCCGGGCTCGTGGGCGCACTCCTCGCCGGCGGCCTGCCGCCCCGCTCCGCCGGCCGGGTGGGGGCCTTTGTGCACGGACGGGCGGGCGATCTCCTGGCGCGCCGCCTGGGACAGCGGGGGCTGCTCGCCGGCGACCTGGGCGCCGCCATCGCCGAGGTTTGGGCGGAGTGGGGGCGATGACCGGTCCCCCCCGCATGCCGCGCTTCCAAGGCCACCGGCTGAGCCGCTCGGCGGCGGCGACGCGCCAACTGGGCCGGCGGCTCGGCTCCCTGCTCCGGCCGGGCGACGTGGTGGCGCTGGAAGGCGATTTGGGAGCCGGCAAGACAGAGCTCGTGCGCGGCGCCTGCGCCGGGGCTCGGGTGCCGCTGCGGGAGGTGTCGAGCCCGAGCTTCGCCATCGTGGCGACCTACCGTGGCCGCATCCCAGTCCACCACGCCGATCTCTACCGGATAGGCGACCAGGACGAACTCTACGGAACCGGGTTTGGAGACCTGGTCGGCGGCGATGGTGCCCTGCTCGTCGAATGGGCGGATCGCATCCCCGACGCGCTCCCCGGCGAGCGCCTGGGCATCCGGCTGGCGCACCATCCCCGGGCCGCCTCGTGGCGGCGCATCGAGGTGATCGGCGTCGGGGAACGGGCCACCGAGCTCGGCAAGGCCTTGCTCGCACCTGCCCTTCGCCAACGCCAGGCTGCTCCTCCGCGGCCGAAGACTCGCCGCGGCCTCAGGCGGCGAGCGGGCCGCTCAACACCCGGATCCCGTCCTCGGTCCCGACGAAGCCGCCCTCCGGGACCTCCCGCCATGCGCTCCGCCCGATGCGCTCGCTGGCCACGACGAAGACGTGTCGCGGGCCGGTGTCGGTGGTGAGGTGCAGCGTCCGACCGCTGCGACAGGCGGCGAGCAGCCGCCCGTCCGAGACCAGGAAGGTCAGCGAGCTGGGCTTCGGGACGGGTCCCTCGTCGGCATGCCTACGGATGGTGGCCGCGGTCTCGGCGAGCGCCCGCCGGACCTCCTCCAGCCCCGGCGCCGAAAGCCCGGCCGAGGCGCGGAGCCGACAAAGGAAGAGATAGAAGCAGCGCTCGCTGTCGGTGTCGCCCCGCATCCAGCGGCGCAGGTCGGGATCGATCTCCGCCTCGATGGCGGAGCGAACCTCCGGCGCGCTCCGGAACCCGGCCACCGTCCCGTTGTGGGCGAAGAGCCAGCGATCGTAGAGGAACGGGTGGGTGTTCTCGGGGAGCACCGGGCCGACGCTGGCCTCGCGCACGTGGGCCACCACCAGGGCGGAGCGGATCTCCCGCCCGGCCGCGGTGAAGGCCTCGTCGGAATGGGCGGGGAGAATGCCCCGCCGGACCCGGGGCGATCCGGCCTCGTACCAGCCGATCCCCCAGCCGTGTGGGTGGCGGTGCGATTGGAAACGGAGCGCGTTCTCCGCGCTGCAGAGCGGCTCGCAGGAGTCGAAGCCCGGATGGGCATGCTGGCCGAACAACCGGCACATCGACCCCTGAATGTAGCAGCTGTCCTGGCCGCGTTCACGCCCGACGGCCGCTCTCGCCGCCCCGAACGGCCGCGCCCACGAGGTGAGCGAGCCGCAAGGGTTCGGGCACCGCTCCCCGGTCGGTCACCCGGGCCAGGGCGGCGGCCGCCAGCTCCGGCGTGGCCCCTTGCACCTGGAAGACGAAGCCGCCCAGCCGGTGCACGGGTCCGGCGCGACGCAACAGCTCGAGCCGCGCACCGGAACGGGGCAGATGCCCGAGGGCGATCTCGATCTTGGCCATGTCCGGCGGCCGGCGCATGACCGCCAGACACGGGCGCCCCAGCTCGGCCGCGAGCCGGGGCAGGTCCACCACGTTGAAGCCGCCGAAGGCGATCCCGTCGAGCAGCACGAGGTGGAGCTGGGGCAGGAACTTGCCCCCGGCGAGCAGTCGCACCAGCACCTCGGTGGCGTTCCAGCCGTCCTGGCGGACGCGTCCCCAGACGAGCCCCTCGAACCGCGTGCCGGCGCAGACCACGCCGGCCAGGCCCACCTCGCCCCTCGCGCCGCGGCGGAAGGGAGCGTCGTCGAACCCGACGGCGCGGACGATCCGGCCCGGGGGCGGGAGTCGGCCGGTCCGCAACGGGTTCACAGGTCCGCCTCCATCGGCGCGCCGTGGGCCTCGATGCGCGGTCCGGACAGGTCGAAGAAGGCCACCCGGGCCCGGCGGCCCGAGACGGTCAGGATGGCCGCGGTGCGGGGGAGGGTGAAGCGGCGCGGCCCGGCGCTCCCCGGGTTCACGTACAGCCGGCCTGCGTGCAGGGCGGTGCCGGGCCGGTGGGTGTGACCGTGGACCACCAGGTCGGGCCGATCGCGCACCAGGGCAGCGCTCGCCGGCGGGCGCGGTCGCTCCCGCGCCCCGAGGTCGTGGACGAGGAAGACCCGCAACCCGCCCACCGGCAGGACCACCGTCTCGGGCAGGCCGGCGAAGCACGGATCGAGGTCGTTGTTCCCCCGCACCGCCGTGACCGGAGCGACCCGGGCGAGTGACTCGAGCACCGGCGGCCTGACCATGTCGCCGGCGTGGAGGACGCGCTCGCAGCCGCGGAACAGCTCCGGGAGCCTGGGATCGTCCAGGCCATGGGTGTCGGAGACGAGGGCGATCTTCACGGGGGCATGTTACCGCCCGGGACCTTCGCGCGCCCTGGGCTGTTCGCGGTGCGGGCCGCAGGACTACACTCCTCCGCACATGGCCGACCGCCTCCTCCCCGCCGCCCTGCGGCTCGTGCCCCAAAACGCCCTCTCCCGGCTGGTCGGCGCCCTGACTCGCTGGCGGGCCCCGCCGTTTCTGCTGCAGGCGGCGATGCGGGCCTTCGCCGCACACTACCGGATCGACCTCTCGGAGTGCCCGGAGCTCCACGCCTACCGCACCTTCGGCGAGTTCTTCGCCCGTCCCTTGCACCCGGGCCTGCGCCCCGTCGTCCCCGGCGAGCGGGTGGTGGTCTCGCCGGTCGACGGAACCGTCTCCCAGGGCGGGGTGTCGGCAGCGGGAAGGCTCCTGCAGGCGAAGGGAATCGAGTACCCCGCGGCCGCCCTGCTCGGCGACCCGGATCTGGCTTCCCGCCTCGAGGGCGGGGCGTACCTCACCATCTACCTCTCACCCCGGGACTATCACCGCATCCACTTCCCGCTGGGCGGCCGGGTGACCGGCTACCGCTACCTGCCCGGGCGGCTGTGGCCGGTGAACCCCGCCGCGGTGCGGACCGTGCCCAGCCTGTTCGGGGTGAACGAGCGGCTCGTGACCCTCCTCGACACGCCTGCGGGCGTCTGCGCCCTCGTGGCCGTGGGGGCGATGGTGGTCGGTCGGGTGCGCGCCCGTTACGATTCGGGGGTGCCCTTGACCAACCGTCGCGGGGCGCGGGCAAAGAGGCAGGACTACCCCGCGCCCATCCCGGTCGAGAAGGGGCAGGAGCTGGGCGCCTTCGAGATGGGTTCGACCGTCGTCCTGCTCTTCGAGGCCGGCCGGGTCCGGCTCGAGCCGCACCTCGCCCCGGGGGCCCGGGTGCGGGTGGGCGAGGCCATCGGGTGGGGATGAGGGTCAGCCCGGATCCGTGCACCGCGGCCCGCTCTCTGGTATCTACGCCGCCGCCTGCCCCGGCGAGCAACCTGCCGCCGGGCGCCCGAGGGACCGCATGGCCAAGGAGAACACCGCCCCGCTCAAGGGCACTCGCGATTTCTTGCCGCAGGACGTTCGACGCCGGGAGCACGTCCTGGCGGTCGTCCGGGACGTCTACGGTCGGTACGGCTTCGAGCCGCTGGAGACGCCGGCCATGGAGCGGCTCGAGACCCTGCTCGGAAAGTACGGCGAGGAGGGCGACCAGCTCATCTTCCGGGTGCTGCACCGGGGAGCCGAGCTGGCCCGGGCGCTCGACAAGGTCCGCACCCCGGCCTCGGGCGGTCCCCCCGAGGCCGCCCCGGACGGGCGGGCCGCCTTCAAGCGCGACGAGCTGGCCCTCGCGGACAGCGCGCTCCGCTACGATCTGACCGTTCCGCTGGCGCGGGTGGTGGCCGAGTACCAGGGACAGCTGCCCCGGTTCTTCAAGCGCTATCAGATCCAGCCGGTGTGGCGGGCCGATCGCCCCGCCGCCGGCCGCTTCCGCGAGTTCTACCAGTGCGACGTGGACATCGTCGGGAGCAGGGACCCGATCTGCGAGGTCGAGGTGGCGAGTGCCGTGTGCGAGGTGCTCGACCGGCTGGGCTTCGACGACTACCGGGTCCGGCTCAACCACCGGGCCCTGCTCCGCGGGATGGTGGAGGCGGCCGGCGTGCCGCTCGAGCTCGAGGTCGAGGCCATCACCGAGCTGGACAAGCTCGGCAAGGCCCGCCCGGAGGAGGTCGGGGCGGCGCTCGAGCAGCGCGGCATCGCCGGGTCCGCCGCGGCCAAGCTCATGGGATTCGCGCTGGACGCGGGAGCGGGGGGGAGCGACCGGGAGCGGCTACAGTCGCTGGCCGGGGCGCTCTCTGCCTCCGAGGCGGGCGGGCGGGGGGTGGCCGAGCTCGGCAAGCTCCTCTCGCTCTCGGAGCAGGCGCCCTGCGGCCGGCGGCTGCGCTTCGATCCCAGCCTGGCCCGGGGGCTCAGCTACTACACCGGCCCGGTCTTCGAGGTGCAGGTGGCGGATCTGGCCGGCTCGCTGGGTGGCGGCGGCCGCTACGACGATCTCATCGGCATGTTCCTCCGCCAGCCGCTGCCGGCGGTCGGCTTCTCCCTGGGGCTGGAGCGCATCCTGGTGGTGATGGCCGAACGGCGGATGTTCCCCGACCTGTCGGCGGCGGCGCCGATCATGGTGCTGCGCCTCGAGGAGGCGACCACCGCCGAGGCGCTCCGGGTGGCCTCGGAGCTGCGCAGCGCCGGCATCGCCACCGAGCTCTACCCCAACGCCGACAAGCTCGGGAAGCAGCTCCAGTACGCCGAGGCCCGGATGGCGAGGCTCGTCGCCTTCGTGGGCAGCCGGGAGCAGGCAGCGGGCCAGGTGGCGCTCAAGGTGATGGCCACCGGGGAGCAGCGCCTCGTGCCCCGGGCATCGCTGGTGGCGACGGCCCGGGACCTGTTGGGCCGCTGAGGTACGCACCGGAGCGACAGAGGAGACGATCGGCGAGCGAGTGGGCCCCGCCGCCGACTTTACCGCCGCGGCGGGCGTGGCAGAATCTCCCGACATGCACGTCGCCGCGTTGGCGCTGGCCCTCCTCCTCGCGGAACCCGGAGACTCCGCCCTCTCCGTCGGAGCCCCGGCGCCCGCCTTCCTCTTGCCCACCCTGAACGCGGATGCCGCCGGGGTGGCCAGGCTGGGCCTCCAGAGGATGGTCGGCCCGGGCGCCGAGGACGCCGCCGCCCGGCTCGTCCTCATCAGCTTCTTCGCCTCCTGGTGCCAGCCCTGCCAGAAGGAGATGCCCTTCCTGGCCCAGCTCGATCGGGAGTACCGCGACCGCGGCCTCCGGGTGGTCTCGGTGGACATCGACACCGACGAGGCGGGCATCGAGTCGGCGCGCAAGCTGGTGGCCGGTGCCGGGCTGCGCCACCCGGTGGTCTCCGATCGCTTCAACATCGTGGCCCGCCGCTACCTGGGCGAGAAGGCGCCACTCCCCTCCCTGTTCCTCGTGCGCAAGGACGGTACCGTGGCGCGGATCGAGCGCGGCTACACCCAGGAAGCGACCACCTTCCTCCGGGCGGCGGTCCGCGCCGAGCTGGGGCTTGCCGCCCTCGAGCGGCCAGCCGGCGCCGAACGGAGCCCGCGCCCCAAGGACCACCCCTGAGCGGGCAGCGAACGCGGACCATTGACCGGCGGGTCGACGGCGCGTAGATGGGCGCCATGCGTCGCGCCCGAATCGTGTTCCTCGCCCTCTGCCTCGGCCCGGCCTCCCGCGCCGCCGGGGTGGACCGCCCCTTGACCGCGCTGCCCTACACCGCCGGGTTGAACCCCGAGTTCATGGATCGCAAGGTCGATCCGTGCACCGACTTCTACGCCTACGCCTGCAACGGCTGGATCGAGAAGAATCCCATCCCTCCGGACCAGCCCTCCTGGCACGTGTACCGGAAGATGGGGGACGAGAACCGTCAGTTCCTATGGGGAATCCTGGAGGAGGCCGCGGCCAAGGGTCAGGGGCGCACGCCCGCCGAGGCGAGGGCCGGCGACTACTTCGCCGCCTGCATGGACGAGACGGCCGTCGAGGCTGCCGGCGACGCGCCGTTGCGGCGGGAACTCGCGGCCATCGATGCCCTGCGCTCGCCCCGGCAGATCGCAGCCCTCTTCGGTCGCCTCCATCCCACCCTGGGAAGCGAGCTGGTCTTCGGGCTGGGAGCCGAGCAGGACAGCCGGAACGCCGAGCGGGTCATCGCCACCGTGACCGCGGGCGGGCTGGGCCTTCCCGATCGCGACTACTACCTCTCCGACGAGCCGCGCATGCAGGAGGCGCGCACCCACTACCAGGAGTACGTGCAACGGCTCCTCTTCCTTTCCGGGGAGGGGGAGGAGACGTCCCGGGCCGGGGCGGAGCGCGTGCTGGCCCTCGAGACGGCACTCGCTCGCGCCACGCTCAGCGAAGTCGATCGGCGCGACCCCTACAAGGTCTATCACCGCATGACCCCGTCGCAGCTCGGGGTCTTAATGCCCCATTTCGACTGGGACGGGTACTTGCAGGCGGTCGGGGCTCGCTCGGCCCGCTTCATCAATGTCACCGAGCCGGTCTTCTTCCTGGAGGTGGAGGCGCGGCTCGAGAGCGAGCCCCTGCAGGTGTGGAAGGACTACCTGCGGGCCCGGCTGGCGGACGCGCGCGCGCCCTACCTGTCCCGCGCCTTCCAGCGAGCCGAGTTCGAGTTCCGCGGGGCCTACCTGCGGGGCGTCAAGGAGGAGAAGGTCCGCTGGAAGAAGTGCATCGCCTGGGTGGACCGCGATCTCGGCGAGGCGCTCGGACGGATGTTCGTGTCCCGGGTCTTTCCCAAGGAGGTGAAGGCGCAGGTCGAGGACATGACCCGGCGCATCGAGGCGGCCATGGCCGAACGCATTCGCCAGAGCACCTGGATGAGCGAGGCCACCCGCCGGGCGGCGCTGGCGAAGCTCTCGACCATGCGCAACAAGATCGGCTACCCGGCCCGCTGGCGCGACTATGGCCGGCTCGAGCTGCGCCGCGCCGACTTCCTCGGCAACGTGGAGCGCGCCAGTCGCTTCGAGAGCGCCCGGCAGATGAGCAAGATCGGCAAACCGGTCGATCGGGGAGAGTGGGACATGAGCCCGCCCACGGTGAACGCCTACTACGACGCCCACCTGAACGACATCAACTTCCCCGCCGGCGTGTTGCTCCCGCCGCTGTGGGATCCGCGGCTCGACCTCGCCCCCGGCTACGGGAACACCGGGGGCACCATCGGCCACGAGCTGACGCACGGCTTCGACGACGAGGGGCGGCAGTTCGACGGCCAGGGTAACCTCCGCGACTGGTGGTTGCCGGCCGACGCCGAGGCCTTCCGCAAGCGGGCCCAGTGCATCATCGACCAGTACGGGCAGTATCCGGTGGTCGACGACATCCACATCAACTCCCGCCTCTCGGTCGGGGAGGACATCGCCGACCTGGGGGGCGAGCTGCTCGCCTGGATGGCCTGGAAGGACGCCACCCGCGGCCAGACACTCGAGCCACGCGACGGTCTCACCCCGGAACAGCGCTTCTTCGTGGGGATGGCGCAGTGGGCCTGCGAAAACGAAACCGACGAGTCCAAGCGCGTCCATGCCAAGACCGATCCCCACTCGCCCGGCCGCTGGCGGATCAACGGCGTCGTGGCCAACATGCCCCAGTTCCGGGAGGCCTTCTCCTGCCCGGTCGGCTCGCCCATGGCGCCGGAGAAGACCTGCGAGGTGTGGTGACCGGCGGTGGGCGCCTCCTCCCACCCGCCGCCCGGGCCCCGCATCGCTGTCCTGACCGGCCCGACCGGCTCGGGCAAGACGGGGCTCGCCTCGGCCCTGGCCCCACGGCTGGGCGCGGAGATCGTCAACGCCGACTCGCAGCAGGTGTACCGGGGGCTGGACGTGGGGACGGCCAAGCCGACCGCCGGGGAGCGGGCCCTCGTGCCTCACCACCTGCTCGACGTGGTCGAGCCGGGAGAGGGGATGGACGCCGCCCGCTTCGTGGCCCTCGCGGACCAAGCCCTAAAAGACATCGCCGGGCGCGGACGGGCGGCGCTCGTCGTGGGCGGCACCGGGCTGTACCTGCGCGCCCTCCTGCACGGTGTGGTGCCGGCGCGGGGAAGGGACCCTCTGCTGCGGGCCGAGCTCGAGGCCGAGGCGGCCCGGGAGGG
>Ga0335071_10004990_pt1 | contig 13851 bp, 11 predicted proteins | sample Lox_Sample_15_FD_206724 | JGI IMG/M metagenome (GOLD analysis project Ga0335071, IMG submission 206724) | Soil microbial communities from Loxahatchee National Wildlife Refuge, Florida, United States - Lox_Sample_1.5 | ecosystem: Environmental > Terrestrial > Soil > Wetlands | place: USA... | reverse complement strand
TCGTGCGCGTCACGGCCGACTGTCCGCTCCTTGACCCGGAGGTCTCCGGACGCGTCCTCGCCGAGTATCTGCAGCGCCGGCCGGCCGTGGACTACGTGAGCAACGTGCATCCCCCCACGTATCCCGATGGCCTCGACACGGAGGTCGTCTCCGTCGCGGCTCTGGAAACGGCGGCGCGCGAGACGCAGCGGCCCTCCGACCGCGAGCACGTGACGCCCTACGTGTGGGGCCGCCCGGAGCGCTTTCGCGCCGCCAACGTGGCCCACGACGAGGATCTCTCGTTCCACCGCTGGACCGTGGACGCCGAGAGCGATCTCGCGTTCGTGCGCGCTGTGTGGGCGGCGCTGGGACCCTCCGCGCCGCGCGCGGGGATGCCGGAGGTGCTGAAGGCCCTCGCGAAGCATCCCGGGCTGCGCGACCTGAACGCAGGCATTCGACGGAACGAAGGCTACGAGCGATCGCTGGCGGCGGAGCGTCAGGCCGTCACGGACGCGAAGAGGACCACGTCATGACCACTCCGCGGAAGTTCGACCAGTCGAAGGCCCTTCTGGCCCGCGCGCGACGCTCCGTCCCCGGCGCGTCGCAAACGCTCTCGAAGGGCGCCGACATGTTCGTCGAGGGCGCCTACCCCGCTTTCCTCCAGCGGGGAAGTGGCTGCCGCGTGTGGGACGTGGACGGCAGCGAGTACATCGACTACATCCTCGGCCTGGCCTCGATCACGCTGGGCTACGCGTATCCCGCCGTCACGGAGGCGGTGGCCCGCCAGCTCCGCGAGGGCAGCATCTTCTCGCTGCCCCATCCGCTCGAGGTGGAGGTGGCCGAGCGGCTGATCGAGCTTATCCCGTGCGCCGAATGGGCCCGATTCCTCAAGACGGGGTCCGAGGCTAACTCGGCGGCGATCCGGGTGGCGCGGGCGCACACCGGCCGCGAGATGGTGCTCTTCTGCGGCTATCACGGATGGACGGACTGGTACGCGATCACGACGCCCCGGTCCAAGGGGGTGCCGAAGGACTTCGCGCGCTTCGTCGTGCCCTTCGACTACAACGACCTGGCCTCCCTCGAGCGGGCGCTGGACGAGCACTACGGCCAGGTGGCGGCGGTCATCATGGAGGCCACGCTCATCGACGCGCCGGCCGCGGGCTTTCTCGATGGCGTGAAGAAGGCGGCGCACGCGCACGGCGCGCTCCTGATCTTCGACGAGATCGTCACGGGCTTCCGGTGGGCGAAGGGCGGTGCCCAGGAGTACTTCGGCGTCACGCCCGACCTGGCGACTTTCGGCAAGGGCATGGCGAACGGGCTGCCCCTGGCGGCGGTCGTCGGGCGCGCCGACCTCGCGCGCCAGTTCGAGGAGGTATTCGTGTCCTCGACCTTCGGCGGCGACACGCTCGCGCTCGCGGCGGCCCGCGCCACGATCGAGGAGTACGGGCGGCAGCCCGTCGTGGAGCGGCTCTGGGCCGCCGGGCGTCGCCTCCAGGAGGGCTTCCGGCAGGCCGCCGCCCGCACCGGGGTGCCCGCCGATTGCATCGGTTTCCCCGTGCATCCGAAGATCGTCTTCCGCCACGCGAAGGACGAGACCAACCGCTTGCTGATGAGCCTCTTCCTCCAGGAGACGGGGCGGCGCGGCGTCATCTTTCACTTCGCGGGGTTCAACATCTCGTTCTCGCACTCGGATGCCGACGTGGACGAGACGCTGCAGGCGTGCGAGGCGGCCCTCGGCGTCGTCGGCCAGGCTCTGGCCGATAGCCGCGTGGCCGAGCTGCTCGAGGGCCGGCCGTACGGAGAGGTCTTCAAGCGCTCGTAATGCGGATCGCTTTCATCATCCTCCGAAAGAACTACTATCGCTTGCTCGGGCCGGCTGTCGAAGAGGCTCTCCGACGCGGATGGCGTGTCGAATGCTGGCACGATTGGAGCCAACCGCGGGGAGGCGCCAAGGGCTCGGAGTTTCCCGATGAGACGCCAACCATGATCGCCGGCTCCCCTCGCGTCCGCCCCTTCCGCGGATTCGAAGACCTCGCCGCAAGATTCCGAGAGGAGCCGCCCGACGTCGTCGTCTCGCAGGATCCCCCGTACCGCGGCGTTAGGTTGGCGAGCGAGGCCCGCTGGCTGTGGCTGCAGTATGGTGCGGACATCCTGTTCGAGTCGACGCCTCAAGGTTTCTTAGACGCCGATGCTGTCGGAGGCTACAGCGCCTGCTGGAGGGAGCGGCTTGAGGAACGCTATCAGGACGCCGACGCCACGAGGGAGATCCGCGCGAAGATGCGCCCGGTCGGCATGCCCGAGCTGGACGCGCTCCGCCGCATCGATCCGGAGGAAGTCCGCCGACGGCTCGGGCTGCCGCGGGACCGTCCCATCGTCCTATACCTTTCCTTCCCGCTCGAGTCGAACCCCCCGACGTTCTGGCTACGCAGCGTTTTCAGGCCGTCCACGCGGCTTGGGATGGCGGCGCGGACCCTGCTCGCCGGCCGCTGGGACCACTGGGCCGATGTGCGCCAGAGATTGAACGACCGGCGGCTCGTCGAGTCGGTCCGCCGCTTCTGCGATCGGGCGGGCGCGGCCCTGGTCATGAAATCGCGGCGCAAGGACCCAATCCCGCGCTATGCGTCGATGCTCGCGGATCGTGCCTTCTACGATCTGTCACACTACCCGCCGACAATCCTCGAGCTCCTGAGTGTGGCCACCCTGTGCATTCACGCGTATAGCACGACGGTGCTCGAGGCCGCCTACGCTGGTGTGCCGAGTCTCTGCCTGGCGCCCAGCGATGCTGCCATGGGCCGGCCCGCATTCGCCTCGGAGCTCGTTCACAACCTCAAGCCTGGCTGGATCTACAACTGGCCGGGCGTTGCCTACGGCGTGCCCCTCGGCGACGCCTATGAAGGCCTCGGGTGCTGGACCCTGGACGATTTTCCCTTCGCCGCGGATGCGCGTCGCGCCTATGTGGAGCGCTTTCTGGGCTTCGACGATGGCGAAAGTAGCGCACGGTTGCTGGACCTGGCCCGAGAGCTCGTACGCGAGGGTGCCCCTGCGAAAGCTGCGAAGGTCGGCGCATGATGGCCGAGGGGACGCCTTACCTCGAGCCGGAGGAGGCCCTCAACGTGAGGACGTTTTCCTCCGATGTCGAGCGCGATCAGTATCTTCGCTTCGGCTTGAGCCCGCGCGAGCAGGCTATCGTCCGCTCGAATTTCCCCCGATGGGGTAGCCGCGTCCTCGACGTCGGCTGCGGGTACGGGCGCACGTCTCGGCCGCTGGCCGCCATGGGCTTTCAGGTGACGGCCATCGATATTGTGCCGCGAATGGTGACGGAGGGGAGCGCTGCGACACCGTCGGTCCACTTCTGCCTGATGAGTGCGACCGACCTGGGGTTCGCAGACGCGTCCTTCGACTGCGTCTTCTTCTCGTTCAACGGTATCGACTGCATCGTTCCGCAGGGGAAGCGGGCACAGGCCCTCCGGGAATTCCGCCGCGTGCTCCGACCCGGCGGAGTGCTGGTCTATTCGGCCCACAATTGGGTGGGGCTGATCCTGAATTCGCTCCGCTCCCGGCCACGGAGGGCCGATCTCTTCCGCAACCTGGCGCACGGCAGGTTGCTACCCGGCTATTTCACGATGCGCCAGCTGGGGGGCGACCTCGTCCTCCACTACGGTCTGCCGTGGACGGAAGTGCGGCGGCTCCGCGCGGCCGGATTCAGCGCCGTGAGCGTGCGGCCGGGCAAGGTCGGTCCGCGCCTCGAGCGCCTCGGGCCTCTCGCGCACCGCGTGTTCGACCTGTGGCCCTTCTACGTCGCCCTCAAGTGACATGCTGGAAGACTACTGCTTCCACGATCCCGACGTGCTCGAGCTCGTCCGTAAGCAGTGGCGGGCCTCCGCGGTGTTGCGGCTGGGCGACGAGCACGGCAACGTGCTGCCCCTGCTCGAGATGCCGAGTCGCGTCGGGCGACACCTGGCGGGTCCGTACGAGGCGGGCGTCGTGATGGCGGACAAGCTCCCGGCCGATGTCCGCCCCAACCGTTTCCTGCGCCCCCTCGTGGAGAGCCTGCTGCGGGAGGTCGCGAAGGACCCGAACGTGCTGGTCGAGATCCGGATTCCCTGGCCGCTTCTCGAGGCCCACGGGCACAGCATCCTCGAGCCGTTTCTCCTTGCGCGCTTCAGGGTGAACCTGGCCCTGTGGGAGCGAAGCGTGGACCTTCGCCTCGACGCCGTGGACATTCTTCACCGAGCGCACGACCGGGTGCGGCGCAAGGTCCGGCGCGGCTTCGCCGAGGCGCCGGCGATCCGCTTCTACCATGGAGAGGCGCTGCCCGAGCCGATCCTGCGCGGCTTCTTCGAAGCTGCCGTTCACACTCGGGAGGCGAGCGGGGCGGCCCTCAAGCACGACTACGCGCTCTATGCGTGCGACCGGGCCGCGCTGATCCGTGCGGGCAAGGCGGTGCTCGGGGTCTGCGAGCACAAAGGGTACCGCGGCTATCTGCTCGCGCTGGCTTCCCGGACTCTCGGCTACTACTGGGATGGGTGCTGGGCAGGCGAGAAGAACGATTTTGCCATGCACTTTCTCCACTACCGGATGATGCTCTTCCTGCAGGAGCTGGGTGTGTCCCGCTATTCGCTGGGCTACGTGTTTCCCGATCTCCTGGCCGCGTCAAAGAAGGCGTCGAGCATCGCCTTCTTCAAGGACGGCTTCGGGGACGACCTCCGTCCCGTCTACAAGCTGATCCTGGCTCGTGAGACATCCAGGGTCCGGCTGGCTCGCTGGCTGGCCCAGGGCCCGGCGGGCGGCGCGATCCGGAGCCTGCGGAGGCTGGCCGCCCGGTGAGTCACCCGCGTCTCCTCCGTGATCTGCGTCGGTTCATCGGGCTGCTCTGGCCATATGTCTGGCCTCGGCGCGCGTGGATCGCGGCGCTCATCGTCGGCGGCTATGTGGCCACGGCCCTCGCCGTGGCGGGGCCATTCCTGCTCGCCGCGATCCTGAACGTCGCGTTCGGACGCCCCCTCGCGTCTGGCGGCCTCCGCTTCGATCTCGGCTCGCTGGGCGGCTGGTTCTTCTCGGCCTTCGGCATCGGGCAAGTGGATCATCCCATGACGATGATCGCGCTCCTCGTCGTCGCGTACGTCGCGGTGGCCATCATCAGGAGCTGGGTGGAGTTCGCCAACCAGCTCGTCACCACCCGCATCCGGGTACCGGCGGCGCTCGACCTGCAGCGCGACCTCTTCCGGCACGTGCTGTCACTCTCCATCGGGTTCTTCAAGCGCCAGCGGGCCGGCGAGCTGGCGTCCCGGCTCGAGTGGGACACGCACACGGTGACGGCGAGTCTGGAGAGCATCATCGCGACGTCGCTCACGGCGCCCCTGCTCGTCGCCCTCTACGGCACGCTCCTCATCCGCACGAACCCGAAGCTGGCCATCGCCGCCGCCGCGGCGCTCCTCCTCCACGCGGGCGTGACCCGGGCCATCCGGGGATCCGTTCACCGCATGGCCGGACAGCACGCCGTGGTGTACGGTGCCGTGGCGGCCCGCCTGCAGGAGGCGATCCTGAGCATCCGGATCGTCAAGTCGCTGGGCGCGGAAGGCACGGAGCTGCGGCGCCTGGCCGCGGCCGCTGCAGACGCACTCCGCGCTCACCTCGCCTTCAGCGCGTCGAAGCACGTCGAGGAGCCCGCCCGGAGCGGGGTGAACGCGCTCATCGAGGGGAGCCTGGTGCTGGTCGCGGCGTACCAGCTCCTGTCCGGCCAGCTGGATGCGCCGACCTTCTTCCTCTTCCTCTACGTGGGCCGGGCCGTGATGGTGCCCCTGGGCCAGCTCGCCTCCACCGTCACCCAGATCCACACCACCCTGGGCGCCGCCACGCGAATCTTCGCCCTGCTCGACGAGAAGCCTGAGGTCAGGGACGGCACGCGCCGCGTCGACGGGTTCCACGACGCGATCCGGATCGAGCGCGTGTCGTTCTCGTACGGCGATGGCCCCGTGCTCGAGAACGTGAGCTTCGAGGTGCGGCGCGGCGAGATGGTCGCCCTGGTCGGGCCGAGCGGCGTGGGGAAATCGACGCTGGCGGACCTGCTCCTCCGTCTCTACGATCCCACCGAGGGCCGGGTCACGATCGACGGTGTGGATCTTCGCGACCTCACGCAGGAGTCGTACCGTCGTCTGATCGGGGTCGTGTCGCAGGAGTCCCTGCTCTTCAACACCACGATCCGGGAAAACCTCACCTACGGACGCGACGGCATCACGGACGAGGCCATCATGCGTGCGGCGCGGCTGGCCAATGCCCACGACTTCATCCTCGAGCTGGCCGACGGCTACGCATCGGTTGTCGGCGACCGGGGGATCCGCCTGTCCGGCGGCCAGCGGCAGCGCATCGCGATTGCCCGGGCCATCGTGAACGACCCGCCCATCCTGATCCTGGACGAGGCGACGAGCTTCCTCGACGCGGAGGCGGAACGGCTGGTGCAAGAGGCGATTGAGCAAATCACGAAACGCACGACCAGCATCGTAATAGCGCACCGCCTCTCCACTATCCTCCGAGCCGACAAGATTGTGGTGCTGAACGAGGGACGCGTTGAAGCGATCGGGCGCCACGAGGAACTGGTCGGCCTCAAGGGGACGTACGCGCGCCTCTTCGAACTCTCGGCCGCCCCACAATGAAATCGGGAAGCGGCGCCCGGCTCAACCCCTCAGATACCGACGCAGCGCGAGAAGGAGCGGGGGCACGGCCATGAGGGTCTGCAGCCCCCACTGCGGCCTCGATGCCGAGACGACCTCGGGCGGCGAGACCTACGAGCGCGAGCTGCTGGTGCGGCTCGCAGGCCTGGGCGTGGTCAACGATCTGATCCTCGCGCGCCACAAGCGCGTGCCGGAGGGCGTGGCGAACCTCCAGGTGCACCGGCTGCCGATGGGACGGGGGCTGCGCTGGCCCGTGGCCGCCACGGTCTTTCCGCCCGCGATCCAGCGCGTGTACCGGCAGACGCGATTCGATCTGCTGCGCGTGCACTCGCTCCGCTACACGGGGCTGGCGGCGCTCGTCGCGCGGCGGTGGTACCGGCTGGACGTGCCGATCGTGTCGCACCACCACCATCTCGATCCGAGTCCGCTCAATCCGTTCATCGAGCGGCGCGTGCTGCAGGCCTCGGAACGCATCGTCACCGTGAGCGAGTTTTCCAGGCGGCAGCTCGTGAGCGTGCTCGGCATCGCCGCCGAGCGTATCGAGGCCGTGTCCAATGGCGTCGACGAGAAGTTCGTGTCCGCCCCCGCGTCGACCGCGCTCCGGACCCGCTACGGCCTCGGCTCCGGCCCCGTCGCGCTGTTCCTGGGCGGGCTCAAGCCGAGGAAGAACCTGCCGTTCCTGCTCGACCTCTGGAAGGAGGTCGCCGCCGTCCGGACGGACGCGACGCTCCTGATCGTTGGCAGCGGCCCGCTCGCGGGCGCGCTCAGGCGCCAGGCGCAACCGCTCGGCCGCCGCGTCGTCTTCGCGGGGCGCGTGCCGGAAGCGGACAAGGTCGCCCACTACAACCTGGCCGATCTCTTCCTGTTTCCCTCGATGCTCGAAGGCTTCGGTCTCGCGGTGGGAGAGGCGATGTCCTGCGGGCTCCCCGTGGGCGCGTCGGACGAGGGCGCGCTGCCCGAGCTGGTCGTCCACGGCGAGGGCGGCTTCGTGTGCCGCGGCGGAGACCGCGACGCGTTCGTCAAGGCGACGCTCGAGCTCATCGATCGGCCAGAGCTTCGGCAGCGCTTTGGGGCCTTCAACCGGGCGCACGTTGACCGCCACTTCCGGTGGCCGCGGGCGGCGCGCCGCGTGCTCGACATCTACGAGGAGGTCGTGAGCGAGTGGAAGCGGGGAGTGCGCCGCGCATGACGCCCGTCGCCGAGCGCTTCTTCCGGGACAGCGACTACTGGCGGGCGTGGTCGCAGGTGCCCGACATGACCGCGGACATCCCGTATGCGCTGGCCGCGCTCGACTCGACCTGCCGGCGCGTCCTCGACGCGCCGTGCGGACGCGGCCGGCTCCTCAAGGCAGTGCGGGCGGCCTTGCCCGACGCCGAGCTCCACGGCCTCGACGTCAACGCCGGAATGATCCATCAGGTGCAAGACGAGTGCCCGAGTGTCCACACGCACGTGGGATCCGTCTACGCGCTGCCGTTCCCCGATCGCCACTTCGACGCCGTCCTGTGCCACGAGTCGTTCATGCACTTCGACGAGCCGCGGCGCGCCCTCGCGGAGCTGGCGCGTGTCGCGGGGCGCCGTCTCTACCTGAGCGTCACCACCCGCCGGCAGCTCAACACGCTGCTCCGGCGCCTCGGCCTCATGGGATCCTCGGACGTGCCGCACTGGACCTACGACCAGGAGGACATCCTGTCCTTCCTGCCCACGGACTTCACGTGGGAAGTCCGCGGAGCATTCCTGGTGGGCCGGAAAGCCCTGGGCCTCGGTCACGCGCGGCACGCGCGCCTGCATCGCCTCGTCGGCCGCCGCCTGCCCCAGTGGCTGCTCCGGCGCTTCGGCCAGACGCTTTTTCTCTACGGCACGCGGGTGGTCGAGACCCGATGACCCAGGCGCTTCGCCTCGATGACGTGGGCGCGGCCTCCAAGCAGCACGAAGTCTATGGGGTGACGCGCATCCGGCTCGGCGGGCTTGCCCTGCCGTTTCCCGGCAACTTCCTGTTCCTCAAGTACGTCCCTCCGGTGAAGCGATGGGGCCCGTACCGGGAGCTGACCGCCGGAGAGTGGGAGCGCATCCTGGCCGAGCTCGAGCGCCACGGCGCACGCATGACCGTCGGGATCACGGCGGGATGGGTCGAGCGCGACGGGAGGATCGTGCCGTTTCCGCGGAAGTTTCCCGACGCGGCAGCCATGGTCCGCCGTGGGGCGGAGCGGGGACTGCTCGAGATCGCCAATCACGGCTATACGCACTGCGTGCTCGACGGCGGCCGGTACCGGCCGCGCCTCTTCTCCGGGAACCGGCGGGAGCATCGCGAGTTTCACGAGTGGCTGCCCGAGGCGATGCACCGCGAGCACGTCAGCCGCGCCCAGGGCATCCTCCAGGACTTTCTCGGGGCCCCCGTGCTCACCTTCGTGCCGCCAGGGAACGTGTTCGCCCGCGTCACGCTCGAAGCCGCCGCCGCGGCCGGGCTCCGCTACGTCTCGTGCCTGGCGCCCGAGCGCCGGGGCGACGTGGAAGGGATGACGGTCGTCGGCGACGAGGCGGTGCACGCCCTCCACGATCGGGATCTCGTTCTCGGCGGCATGGGATTCCTGACGCGCCTCCTCGCCGACCGGCGCGATCGGCCCTTCGTGACGGTGCGCGAGGTGGGCGCGCGCCTGGAAAGCGCGAGCCGGTGATGGCGTGGCCGCGGCCGCTGGTCGCCGGCCTCGACGTGCTGAACCGCCGCGGCAAATCGCTCGGCGTCCGGCTGGTGAAGTACACGGGCAAGAGCCCGCACTTCATCCACCCCAAGCATCTGGTCGAGACGCCCGGCCATGACTGGTACCTGGCGCATCTGGCGCCCGGTCACGCCGTCCTCGATGTCGGCTGCGCCAACGGCGCCCATTCGCTCAAGGCGGCGGCGCGGGTCCGGCGCGTCGTCGGCGTGGACTACGACGCCGGCCAGCTCGACGTGGCCACCCAGACGGCCAGGAGCCGCGGGCTCGACAACATCCAGTTCTTCCCCTGGGATTTGACGCAGCCCTTGCCGTTCCCGGCGGAGGCGTTCGACGCGGTGCTGTTCCTCGACGTGATCGAGCACCTGGAGGCCCGGCAGCCCGTCCTGCGCGAGATCCGGCGCGTGCTCACGCCCGCCGGAAAGCTCCTCGTCTCCGGCCCGAACCGTGAGAGCCGCTGGCGCGACCGACTCCGGGCCGCCGGGCTCTTCGCATTCCAGGACGAGGATCACAAGATCGAGTACACGCAGCCCGAGTTCGTGGCCGAGCTCGAGGTGGCGGGCTTCGCCCTGGAAGGTCCCCTCGAGCCCGTGGTCTACGACACGCCCTGGGCCGGGCTCATCGACGCCATCGGCGGGCTGTCCCTCGGGGCGTACGCGCGCCTGGCCAGCTGGAAGCGCCGCCGCGCGCTGGAGGAGCCGCGAGAGAGCACCGGCTTCCGCGCGGTGGCCCGGAAGTCGGCATGAGGATCTGCCTCGTGAACGAGTACTTCCCGCCCTTCGCGCCCGGCGGGGCCGAGTGGAGCATGGACGCGCTGGCCCGGGCGCTGGCGGGCCGGGGCCACGACGTCCTGGTCGTCACGCCCAACTACGGCGCGGCGTCCGACGAGCGGCACGACCGTCTCCACGTCGTTCGCTTCCCGTTTCCGATCCGGCTGCCGCCGGGGCGGCGTCCGGCCTCGCCGAAGTGGCTGGCGAACCCGCTGACGTATCTCTACGCGGGCTGGCAGGTCTGCCGCATCGCGCGGCGCGAGCGCGCGGAGGTCATTCACGTCCAGAACAAGCAGATGCTCATTCCCGGCGTGCTCGCGGGCCGGCGGCTCGGCCTCCCCGTGGCGCTCACGGTGCGCGACGGCAGCATCATCGATGCCGCGCCGATGTGCCTGCACCATGGCGACCGGATGCCGGCCGACTGCGGGCCTCGCAAGCTCTGGCGCGAGTGCTCGGAGGAATACTTTGCTCTCTACGTGAAGAACCCGCGGCGCAAGCTCCGGTCCAAGTTCGCGTTCCTCTACTTCTGGCTCGACAGCCGCCTGAAGCAGCGCTTCCTCCGGAAGCTCGATGTCGTCATCGGCGTGAGCCGCGGCATCCTCGAAATCTACCGTCGCTCCGGGCTGCTCGACGGCGTCCGCCGCATCGAGCCCGTCTACAACATCCCGCCGAGAGTGGACGCGCCCGACGCGGCGACGGTCGACGCGCTCCGCGACCGCCACGGGCTTCGCGGGCGCCAGGTCGTGCTCTACGTGGGCAAGCTCTCGCCCGGCAAGGGCTCCGCCGATCTGGCCGCCGCATCGCGCGACGTCGCCCGCCGATTCCCGTCCGCGATCTTCCTCTTCGTCGGCGAGGGAGCGCTCGACGAGGACCTGCCGCACGTGCGCCGGCTCGGCGCGCTGGAGAATCGCGAGGTGCTGGCGCTCTATCCGCTGGCGGACATCGTCGTGGTGCCGTCCGTGGTGCCGGATGCCCTGAGCCGCGTGATTCTCGAGGCGATGTCGGCCGGGCGCGCCGTGATCGCCACCGACGTCGGAGGCACGCCCGAGCTCGTCATCGACGGCAAGACCGGCCTCCTCGTCGAGCGGAGCGATCCGCCGGGGCTCGCGCGGGCGCTCGAGCGCCTCCTGGGAGACGCCGAGCTGCGGGCCACGCTGGGCGCCGCAGCCCGCCGGCATGCCGACGAGCTGGCCGGGCAGGGGAGTACCGTCGAGAGGCTGCTCGACCTCTACGGCGAGCTGCGGTCCGCGCGGTGACGCGCCCGCCCGCCGGGCTGGCGAATCTCCTCCGCGGCCTGATGCCCGAGGCCGTGCGCACGCGCACGTCGCCGCGACTGAAGGCGCGCGTGCGCTCCATCCTGGGGATCGAGCCCTGGCCGGACCTCGCGGTGCGCCACGCGCTCTTCCGCAGCGCTGAGTACCGTGCCCTCCGCGAGGCGGCGCGCGTATTCGACGTGCCGAGGCCGAACAAGCCCGTGCTCGAGCGCGGCTACCAGACTTCGTTCCTTCTCGCGCGCTGGTTCAAGGCGGCCGGCGTGAAGAGCGCCTTTCACGTCGGCTACGCCGACGGCCGTCACGTCTTCTACCTCTCGCGCGTGGGCATCCGGTGCGGCGGAACCGATCTCCCCGCAGATGACACGGCGTGGGTGCGGATCCCCGACAGAAGCCTCGATCAGGCCACCCGTGGTCGCCTGCTCAGGACGGACTTCTTCCGGCTGACCGTCCCCGGGATCCGCTCCGTCATGGGAGCCGGCGCGGTGGACGTGCTCTTCTCCGAGGCGACGTTCGAGACGCTGCTGCCGTGGCGCTCCACCGGCGTCTCGGTACCGGCCTACGGGGAGATGGATCCTGCCGCGCGGCACTCGCTGATGCACGAGCGTTTCCCCGAGAAGCTGGCGGAGCTCGCCGAAGGCACCCGGAACATGCTCTTCATCGAGCCCGAGCCGCCGGCCGGCGGCGCCGGCTCCGTGTTCGAAGCCTGCGCGAAGCGGCTCGGGAGCTTCGCGTACGGCGTGTGGGCGTTCCGGGCGCCGTTCGACCGGCTCTTCCGGCTCTCCCCGGGCCATCCCACGCGGCAGGTCGTGTACGCATTCACCCGCGACGCCTCGCTGCTGGAACCGCTCCGCGAGTACGCAGCCCTTCGATGACGGGCATGGACGCCGCGCGTGTCGAGCTGAGCCTGCGGGACCGGGCCGTGAGCTGGGCGATCGGGATTGCCGTGACGCTGCTCTACAGCCTCACGTACGCCTCGGTGCCCACCAGTGATGGGCTTTCCTTCATCGCGAGCGTCGACCAGGCGCTCCGCACCGGGCAGCTTCCCATCATCTCCAACGCCCCCTTCAGCTATCACCTGGCGCTCTTGCTCAAGCGGGCTGCCGTCGCCGCCCGCTTCGAGGTGCCGACGCTCTGGATATTCCAGGAGCTCAACGCGGTGGTGGCCGGGCTCGGCGCCGTGGCCTTCTATCGGGCGCTCCGGCTCTTCGGCGGCGCTCCGTACTGGGCGTTCATCGGGACCGGCCTCGTCATGACCTCGTACGGCGTGTGGTACTTCGCGAACGGCGAGGTCCACCACGTGGCGCTGGCCATCCTGCTCTTCCTCTTCTACCGGGTGACGGTGCTGCGGCGCCGGGTCGAGGGACCCATCCCGTACGCCACGCTGGTCGGGCTCGGATTGCTGAACGCCGTGGCCGTGTTCTTCCATCAGGAGCACTTCCTCTTCGGCCTCGTGGTCGTGACCCTGCTGATGGTGGGGCGCCCGTGGCGGCGCGGCCTCCGCGAGAGCCTCGTCTATGCCGTGGCCGGCTCCGTGGGGACGTTCGCGTTCATCGTCCTGGTCGGCCGCTTCCTGGCGGATGCGCACACGATCCGGGACATCACGGCCTGGTATTTCTGGCAGCTCGGCTACCTGGCGCGGGATTACGCCCCCGAGCCGCTGCGGGTCATCGCCGCGCGGCTCGTGAAGGGTCAGCTGACCGCATGGGTCTACGGCGTGCAGGTCATCAGCGACGCGGCGCGGGATCCCGCGCTGTGGAGCATCGGCGAAGCGCGTCTCTTCTCGGGGCTCACGGTCATCGCCCTGGCTCTGGCCGGGGCGCTTGGCGTGGTCGCCTGGCGCGAGCGCGCCCAGGTGACGGGAGACCTGCGCGCCTTGGCGGCCGCGGCGGGAGTCTGGCTCCTCGTCTATCCCATCCTGCTCAGCTGGTACTTTCCGGCGGTCACGGAGTACTACCTCAAGACCGTTCCGCCTCTCATCCTTCTCGTCGTGCTGGGGCCCATCGCCCGCGAGCGCGCCGGATTGGCGGCGCCCCGGCTCCGGGTGGCCGGCGCGCTCCTGCTGGCGGTCGTGCTCCTGGTCAACGGGATCAGCGCCATCCTGCCGTGGTACCGCTACGGAGGCATGCGCGAGCGCATCACGCGGGTCGTGGTGCCCAGATTGGCCCCGACCGATCTGGCCATCTCGACGGAGTCCGGGCTCGACGCCGTGCTCGAGGGCCACGTCGAGCAGCTGTTCCTGAAGAACCTGCTCTACCAGGAAGGGAAGCGCCGGGGACTCGAGACGGTGGAGGCCGAGATCGACGCCCGTTTGAAGGCGGGACGCCGCGTGTACGTCTACAACCTGGTGCCGAGCCGCTGGACGCTCGCGGGGCTGAACGCGCCGGACCGGAACCCGTACCACGATAGGTACGACGCGACGGACTTCGAGGCCTTCATCGCGCGGCTG
>Ga0335071_10004989_pt1 | contig 13854 bp, 13 predicted proteins | sample Lox_Sample_15_FD_206724 | JGI IMG/M metagenome (GOLD analysis project Ga0335071, IMG submission 206724) | Soil microbial communities from Loxahatchee National Wildlife Refuge, Florida, United States - Lox_Sample_1.5 | ecosystem: Environmental > Terrestrial > Soil > Wetlands | place: USA... | reverse complement strand
ACGGTGCTCGAAGAAACGCTGACGCTTTGCGACGCAGTTCCCCCGTTCGACCAATTCTTGAAGTTGTAGTTCCTGCCCTTCACATCCACCGCGGTCGCCGGAGCAGACACCTGGTGTGTCGTGCCTTGACCCCAGATGAAGTTGTAGGATCCCCAGTTGGACCTGCCGTCCACTGTCAGCGGCAGTCCGACCGGGTTGGTTAACAGCGCCACCTGTGCGCCCGGAACGAAATTGGCAGTCAGTACAGTGTCGTTAGGAGAATTGCTGGGAATGGTCAGGATCGAGTCCGGGCCCTGCCCGTTGCTCCAGTTGTTAAAGACCCACCATTTACCGTGTGCGTCTGCCTGAGGCGACACGCCGTTGATGAAATGCGTCGAGCCGGGGGCGAAATAGAAGTCTCCGACGCAGACGGTCGGAAAGCCCAGCGGCACCGACACTGAAACGGTCTCATTCAGCGGGCAAGTAGTCGGATCGCTTGTGGACCGAGTCGGCTCCTGCGTGTTATCCACCATTACTTTCATGCCGGGCGGGGACGCCAGGAATTGAACCTCCTTGCCAGGCACAAATGTGGCTTGAATGTTTGTCGGCCCAATGACAGTAAGGGTCGTCAGAAACGAGGTTGGCGCGGCCCCGTTGATGGCCCATCCCGTGAAGACAAAACCCGGATAAGGAAAGGCGTTCAGCCGAACTATTTTATTCTGCTGCACATAGAGCGTGGCGGAGGACCAGAAACACGCGGTCTCGATAAAAACGACCCCCGGTGCAAATTGTCCGGCGGGAATCGCGCCCGGAGCCGCACACGCAGCCGGAGAGCTGCCGATGCTCCCGACCGGTGATCCGTACATGTTGAGGTAAACACGGAAGAAGACCGTCACATTCGCCGTAAGAGAAGTGACCGCCGGATCGGCCGTGACAGTGATCTGGCAGACCTGATTGGGTACCAGGTCTCCCTGATTGTCCACCCAACTGTTCAATGAATATTGTGTTCCGCCATCTAGCGACGTTTGAAGAGGGCAGGTCTCCGTGAGGAAGGTCACGATGTGCTGACTTCCGATCGGCCAGTTTAAGGTCACGGTTCCGTTGTAGACGACGCTATCAACCATAATGCGAGCGCCCGACGGATTGCTGCCGATCGTGATCGTGCTCGAGGTTTGCGCCTGCAAGCACAGCCCGCTCAACAAAAGAAGTCCTGGAAGGATAAGCCGATTCATAGACGACACCACAGATAACATCGGCAATAGTACGAAGCGCCTTTAGGTTGGAGGTTAAGCCGCCTCAACTAGAGGGTCTTACGAATCAGCTTTTTCGGACAGCCGGGCGTGAGATTAATGTAATCACGACGACCGACACAATGGAAGCACTGAGCAGGACCGTGGTACGAAACCCGAGGCGGCTGAGGACAAACCCTGCCGGAAGGTCCCCCAAAGGCCGTACGCACATGATCAGAAGCGTGTTCAGGCTCATTGCCCGGCCCCGCATATCGGCGGGCACGCGAGTTTGAAGCAATGTAGTCGTGGTAGCACCGGCGGCATTCTGGGCCGCACCGAGGAGAAAAAGCATCGGAATCGAGAAGGTCAGACTGCCGGACAGTCCGAAGGATGCCAGGGCCACGGTCCAGATCAGAATGGACCCAAAGACTAACGGTGCTTTGTGGGGAAAATCGCCAAGCGAGGCAACCAACAACGCCCCAGCCACTGTCCCGGCGCCCACTGCGGAGAACAAAAGCCCTAATCCTGCCGGACCGATCGCCGCAACTTGACGGCTAAACCACGGCAACAGCAGGGCCATCGAGGGACCGAAGAAGAGTAGAACGCCGTAGGCCGCGAGCACCGAGGGCAGCACAGAGTCGCGGCGGACATGGATGAGAGCTTCGCGGACCGACTCCAGGAATCGTCCGGCGCCGCCGGATGAAGCCTGAGCGGGCAATAGGAGGAGGACCAAGAGCACCGCGACATAGCTGGCTGCGTTTAAAAAGAAGTTGGCTGCATAGCCCATGCGGCTTAATGCCAGACCAGCCAGGGCGGGTCCCAGGATGGCCGCCCCGTTAAAAACCGCAGATTGGAGCGAAACCGCATTCATAAGGTGCTCTTTGGGAACCAGCGAAGCGATCATGGCATTTCGCGTCGGCTGGTCAAAGCTCAGTGTGGCGCTGCTCAGGAAGGCGATCAGCGGAATCATCCAGAAGCGAATCGTCCCCGTCGCAGTGAGCACACCAAGCAGCACGGCCAGACCCATGAGGAAGCTCTGGCTGACCAGCAGGAGGCGGCGTCGGTCCAGCCGGTCGGCGATAGCGCCACCGAAAGGGGCAAACAATAGAAACGAGAGGGCTTGTGCAACTGACACCGTCCCCAGGGCCACCGCCGACCCGTGCGTCAGCTCCAGAACCAGGAGGCTGGTGGCGACAATTTGCATCCAGGTGCCGACCGCTGAGACGGCCAAGCCGCTCCAAAGCAGACGGAAATTGCGATGTTCCAGCGCCTGAAAGGTCCTCAAGCTGGACCGGGACCTGGCTGAAACCGCTGCCGCCGGTCCGGCTGGCTCGAATTGACCCCTTGCAGACATGCCTTTTCTGTTGGTAGTATACCGACTAGTGGCAACTGGCCACTCAGCGAGGTCCGTTTCATGAGATGGGAAACACCGCAAGTTGAAGAGATCTGCTTGAGCTGCGAGATCAACTCCTACAGCAACGGCGATTTCTGATTTGAGCCGCGCGGCGGATGAGCGGTTTCGTCGCGCGGTTCTGTACCGCTTCTCTCCCCCTCAATGCAGGTAAGAATTCTGGGTAGCGCAGCCGGTGGCGGCTTCCCGCAGTGGAATTGTGCCTGCTCGAATTGCCGGCACTGCCGTGAAGGCAGTCCTTCCTTGAAACCCCGAACGCAGGCGCAGCTCGCTTGGGATTGCGGCTCCGGCGAATGGACTCTGCTAAACGCTTCACCCGATCTGCGTTTCCAAATAGAAGCCACCCAGGAGTTATGGCCCACTGAGGATGCGGCGGGAAAACGGCATTCTCCGATTCAAGACGTAATTCTCACGGGTGCCGAGGTAGATCAGGCGCTCGGTTTGCTGCTGCTGCGCGAGTTCCATCGTTTTCGCGTGCACGCCACGCGGTCGATTCGCAGAATCCTGACCGAGGACAACAGCCTGTTCGGCGTGCTTGCCCGTTTTCCGGGTCAAGTGACATGGAACGACATCAGGATCGGCGAGCCATTCTGCGCCGGCAGCGTTCGGCTGGAAGCCCTGTCGCTCGCCAGTTCGTTTCCCGGATTCGTGGCGCAACAACGCCAGGACGAGCTCGCGGCCGACGAAGCCGCCATCGGCCTTCTGGTGACGGCACCAACCGGAGGCACGCTGGCGTTTCTTCCCGGCATCGGCGCGGTCAGTGACGAAATGCTCGATCGTTTGAGCGCCTGCGACGCCATTCTGTTTGACGGCACGTTCTGGAGCAACGAAGAGCCGAAGCAGATCCCGGGCATCACGCGCACCGCCTCCCAAATGGGCCATATGCCGGTTTCAGGCCAGGGCGGAAGCCTGGACCGCCTGGCTGCGCTGCACCGCCCGCGCAAGATATATATTCATATCAACAACACGAATCCCATCCTGGACGAAGCCAGCGACGCCCATCGTGCAGTTCGCGATGCCGGTTGGGAAGTGGCCTGGGATGGAATGGAGATCAATCTGTGACCGCAACACACGCCGAAGAATTGCTGTCGCCGGCGGAACTGGAAGCGCGGCTGAGGGCCGTTGGCCCGGCGCAATATCATCACCGGCATCCGTTTCATCAACTGATGCACGAAGGGAAGCTGACGCGCGCGCAACTGCAGGCGTGGGCGCTGAACCGCTACTACTACCAGAGCATCATTCCTATCAAAGATGCGATCATTTTGTCGCGCACACACGACCCGGCGTTCCGGTTGGCGTGGCGCAAGCGCATCGTGGATCATGACGGCGACGGGACGCGTCCGGGCGGCATTGAGAAGTGGATTCAGTTGGCCGAAGCGACAGGTCTGGATCGCGGCGACGTGGTGACGGAGCGCGGCATTCTGCCGGCGGTGCGCTACGCGGTGAATGCGTATCTGGATCTGGTCTCGAAGAAGAGTTTTCTGGAAGCGGTGGCGTCGTCGCTCACCGAACTGTTTTCGCGCGATTTGATTGCCCTGCGCATCGACCGCCTGAAGGAGCACTATCCTTGGCTTTCCGGCGGCCTCGCCTACTTCACCGCGCGCCTGACGCAAGCTCCCGAGGACGCCCAGTTCGCTTTGGCTTGGGTGATCGAGCATGCCCGGACGCGCGCCGAGCAGGAACTCGCGATCGCTGCGTTGAGGGCGAAATGCGACATCTTGTGGGCGCAGCTCGACGCGCTGCACTTCGCTTACGTCTCGCCGGGCTGGCCTCCGCCGGGCGCGTTTCATCCGGCGGCGGAATGAGCGAACTGACACCAGAGATTGTCCCGAGGCTCGCGCCCGGCTGCCGTTTGAACGCGACGGGCGGCGCCGAGGATCTGCTATTGATCCCAGAAGGCGCGCTGCGGCTGAAAGGTCCGGGGCGCGCGATCGTGGAGCTGTGCGACGGCGTACGGTCTCTCCGCGCGATCGTGGACGAACTGCACCAGCGCTTTCCTTCGGAAGAGGTGGTGCGGATCGAGACCGAGGTGCTTTCGTTCCTGACGCGGCTGCGCGACCGTGGCGTGCTGGAGGCGATATGAAGTATCAGCCCCGCGCTCTGATCGCCGAGGTAACGCACCGCTGCCCGCTGCATTGCGTCTACTGTTCCAATCCGCTGGAGATGCAGAAGCGTTCCGAGGAGCTTTCCACCGAAGACTGGACCTCCGTTTTCCGGCAGGCCGGCGACATGGGCATCTTACAGCTGCACCTGACCGGCGGCGAACCGTTGGCGCGGCGCGATACGGCGGAACTGGTACAGGCAGGCCGCACGGCGGGCCTCTACATCAACCTCATTACCTCGGGCGTTGGCCTGGATGAAGCGCGCCTCGATGCGCTAGTGGCCGCCGGGCTCGATCACATCCAACTGAGCTTTCAGGACACCGAAGAAGCAACGGCCAACGAATTCGCGGGAACTCGCAGCCATGCGGTGAAGCTGCGGGTGGCGGAGATGATTCGCCAGCGGCGCATCGGGTTCACGGTCAACATGGTGGTGCATCGGCGCAATCTGGACCGGCTGGAACACATGATCGCCTTCGCCGAGGCGACCGGCGCGCAACGGCTGGAGATCGCGAACGTGCAGTATTACGGTTGGGCGTTGCGCAATCGCGACGCGCTGCTGCCGACGCGCGAGCAACTGGACCGGTCCGTGCCGATTCTCGACGCCGCGCAGCAGCGGCTGCAGGGCAAGCTGCGGATCGAGTACGTGCTGCCGGATTATTACGCCAAGTATCCGAAACCTTGCATGAACGGCTGGGGCCATCAACAGTTGCTGATCGATCCGGCGGGCCGCGTGATGCCGTGCCATGCCGCGCCGGTGATCCCCGGACTTGAGTTCGCCAACGTCCGCGAGCGCCCGCTGCGCTGGATCTGGGACGAATCACCCGCGTTCAATCGTTTCCGCGACGAAACCTGGATGCCCGAGCCATGCCGCACCTGCGATCGGCGTGCGCGCGATTTCGGCGGCTGCCGCTGCCAGGCATTTTTATTGACCGGGGATGCGTCGGCGACCGATCCGGTTTGCACGCTGGCGCCGGCGCATGGCGTGATCGACGACATCCTCGCAAGAGTGAATGGCGAGGGCACGCCCCAGTGGGTGTATCGCATCGATCCCGTCTAGCGAGGGGATTACGTCCCGTCTGTCACCGGTTTTGGTCCTAGCGAGGGGATTACGTCCCGTCTGTCACCGGTTTTACCGGTTTTTCCCCGTGTTCTTCTCCGCTGCCCGCGCACCGGCGAGTATATCCGTCATCGCATAATTCCCTTCGTGACAGGCGTACTCGTAGATAGGACCCTTGGTCCGGCTCATGGCGATCTGCGCCGTCCACGGCTTGGTAAACGCCGTCGGATCGTTGACCGTAAATTCGTACACCAGCAGATCCGGCGACGTGCGTGTGAAGCGTTCGATCAGATGCAGATTCTGATCGGACCCGCGAAAGGAGTACTCATCAGAAAAATTGGTCGTTTCCACCACCAACGTGTTGCCATCCCAATGCCCGCGTGAATCGCCCCTCCACTGCCGAATATCTTTCGGCAAGTGCGGAGTTCCATCCAGAGGGATGATGCGGGCATCGTGGATCATTTCGTTCAGGATCACAACGCGGTCGCGGGTCTGCAGGATTTGAAACGTATTGTTATATGGGCCCGGTAGCATGGGCGGGCCCGCCGTCCTCCAAAGAAGGCACCGCTCGGCAAGGGACCGGCCCTCCGGACCATCGGTCGCGTGCTCATCCATCCATTTCTGCTTGTCTTCCACGCGCTTCTGCGCTGCCGGCGTGAGGGCTGGAATGTGCCCGTCCGGTGGGTCCACGACCAAGGACGTGCGGCGTGTCGCCACCGCTTTGGTGCCGCGGTCATACCAGAAATTGTTATAGGCCGTGGCCACATCGGCTTCGGAGTCTTTCGCGCGGCGGTCGGCATTACTGCTCTCTACCGCTTGTCTTTCATAGGCCGCCGCCTCCTCGGCGGTGAACGTAGCTTTGCCGGCCAGATCGGCTGGACGTTCCAGCGGCGTAACGGTGGCGTTGCTCCAGATGCCTTGCAGATCCGGCTGGCCGGCGGCAGTGCGGAGCGGCGTCTGAGCGCTGGCGGCAATCGCAACGCAAACCGACATTAGCAACTCACGATGCATAAGCTATCTCCTTTTGCAGGCGAATGCGCCAGCAAAGATGTCTGTTGGTAGCGTACTCTATCATGGCTGATCCATCGGCACGGAGTCGGGCCGCGTCGCCATGGCATACTTAATTTGAGTGGTCGCTCCGATGTGCAAGATGGTTGTTCCCCTCCTCCTATTTACGTTTACGGCCGCCCTTTCCGCCGCCGAGAAGAAGCCGCCCATCGAGGAAGCCTCCAACGACCAGCTCGATATCACCGCGACCCTTCTCGACCAAAACCAGATCCACCAGGCCCTGGGCGACGGCCTGGACCCGGACATCCTCGTGGTCCGGATCACGGCACGGCCGGTGAGCGACAAGCCGGTCCGGCTCAACCGGGACGATTTCCTGCTGGTCTCCGACAAAGACGGCCAGCGCTCCGAGCCGTTCGCTCCGGGCCAAATCGCCGGGAGCGAGAGTATCGCGATGAGTCCAGTGGGCCAAGGCGGATTCAAGCATAATCGTCCAACGATGGGCGGTGTCGTTGGCATCGGCGGAGGCGGGCTGGGAAGTTCTCCTGGCACCAATACGATTCCGGAGCTAAAGGGCGAAGTGAATCATGAAGACAAGCCGAATCCTCTGCTCGACACACTGAAGGCAAAGGAGCTGCCCGAGAAGGAGATCACGGAAACGGCCTCGGGCTTGCTCTACTTTCAGAGTGTCGGCAAGGCAAAGCCGAAAGACCTGGAACTGCGCTATAAAGGCGCTTCGGGGCGGCTGGCCGTGCGTTTCCGCCCATAGTCCACATCCACCGCCAAGCCCGTTGTATCCTGTAACTTGTTTTGAAAGTTGGAGGAGTATTGTATAAGGCAAAAATCACGGCGCTCGGCTGCTACACTCCGCCCGGATTGCTCACCAATCAGGACCTGGAGAAGATGGTGGACACCAACAATGAGTGGATCCTGCAGCGTGTCGGCATTTCCCAGCGCCACATTGCCGCGCCCGAAGTGGCCACGTCCGATCTGGCGGTGGAAGCGGCGAAAATCGCCCTCGAGCAGCGGGGCATTTCGGGGAACGATCTGGACGCGATTATCGTCTGCACCGTCACGCCGGACATGCTGTTTCCTTCCACGGCTTGCCTGGTGCAGGACCGGCTAGGCGCAAAACACGCCTGGGGATTCGACCTGGTGGCGGCCTGCTCGGGTTTTATTTACGGGCTGACGACAGCCGCTCATCTGGTAACCGCCGGATCGCACAAGCGGGTGTTGGTGATCGGGTCCGACACGATGTCGCGCATTATCGACTACACGGACCGCTCAACCTGTATCCTGTTTGGCGACGGCGCGGGCGCGATGCTGGTGGAGCCGACCGAAGCCGGCGAAGTGGGATTTATCGACTTCGTCAATGAGATCGACGGCTCCGGCGGCCACTATCTGAAACAGCCCGCCGGCGGGAGCCGCATGCCTGCCAGCGCCGAAACCGTGGCCCAGAGACTGCATTATGTCAAGCAGGAAGGGCAGCAGGTGTTCAAGTATGCGGTGCGCAAAATGGAGGAATGCTCGCGCAACATCCTGGAGCGCAACCATCTCAGCGTCGCCGATGTAGGAGTGATGATTCCGCATCAGGCCAACCGGCGGATCATCATGGCGGCGGCCGAGAAGCTCGGCATCAGCTGCGATCGCGTGGTGATCAATATCGGCGAATACGGCAACACTACGGGCGCTACTATTCCACTGGCCACACGCGATGCGTTGCGCTGCGGAAAGCTGAAGAAAGGCGATCTGGTGCTGTTCGCGGCAGTGGGTGCCGGCTACACCGTGGGCGCGAATTTGTGGCGCTGGCAGATGTAGCCCGTTGCAAGTCTTACGGATTCGGTCCGATCGGGAAATTCGTCGGCAACGCGGCGTTGATCGCGGTGGCAGTCGCATCGCAGGTGGGATGCCCGAAGCCGCTTGCGCTTGGGGCCGTGGTCTCACCGGGAGCCAGCGCCGCGAGGTCGTTGATCATGTTGTCATCCTTGCTGCCGTCGGCCACGCCGCCGGGGACGTTGTCAAAGTTGAGCGCGTGGCGCGTCTTCCAGGCCACAATGTGATCGGTGCAGGAGGTGTCGCCGCTCACGCCGATCGCTCCCACCAATACGCCGTTCTTGCTGTAGAGCGCCAGGCCTCCGCCGAATACATTCACGCCTCCGATCTTCTGTCCCACCATCGGATCGTTGGCCTGGCCGTAGTTGATCGCGTTGCCGCCATAGGCAACTTCCGTGTCGACCGGATTGCTGTGCTGCAGACCGTACAGCGTTCCGCCCGGTTGCACGGCGGAGTAGAGGTTAGCAGTCGAGAGCGCGAATCCCGGCAGGCTGAAGGCATTCGCGGTGTTGGCCTTCTGAGCCGAAATGACGCGGCTTCCGGGCCATTGCGAACCCCGGTCGACGCCGGTGAAGACCACCGCGCAGACGATGCCGTCGCGATTCACCACAGTCGCCCACATGTTGAAGCTGAGCCCTCCGTTCGCCCCCGGCGCTACGCTCTTCAACGCCGCTTGTAAAGCGCCATGGCTGGGAAGCTGGCTGCACGCGTTTCCGAAGCCACCTCCGTCGTGGCCCTGATCCGCCAGCAGGCCGCTGGCCAAGAAACTAGCTGCAACAACGAGTTGCATTCCCGTTAGAACAGGTTTCATCGGGGAACCTCCTCCGGATAGACCGCCTGGGATGAAAACCGTTTCGCAATTTTGCACTGCTATCCTAGCCATCAATGGCGACAAAGAAGGCGCTTGTTTTCGGAAGCCGCGGGCAGCTCGGCGTGGAGCTGGTGCGCGTGTTCATGCAGCGTGGTTATGACGTGACCGGCTTAGACCGATCGCAGGTGGACGTCAGCGACTACGAACGCGTGGAGCGGGCGCTGGCGCAGGACGATCCGGCGATTGTACTGAACGCCGCCGCGTACAACCAGGTGGATGTGGCCGAGAAGGAGCCGTTGCCGGCGTTTCTTGCCAATGCGCTGGCGGTGCGCAATCTGGCGATCGCTTGCCGGCAGTTGGATGCGCAGCTTGTCCACTTCTCCACCGACTATGTGTTCGATGGCGCGGCCAGCCGCCCCTACGCCGAAGAAGACACGACCCATCCGTTGGGCGCGTACGCGGTGTCGAAGCTCGCCGGAGAGCTGTACGCACAGGCCTATCTGGAGAAGCCGCTGGTGATTCGGACCTGCGGCGTGTTCGGCCCCGCCGGATTGAAGACGGCGCGGGGGAATTTCGTGGAGACAATGCTGCGCCTGGCCGCGAATGGCCATCCGATTCGGGTGGTGGACGATCATGTCGCTTCGCCGACATATTCGCCACTGCTGGCCGAGCGCACGGCCGACCTGGTGGAACGCGGGCAGAACGGGATCTTTCACGTCGGGGGCGGGCAGGCGATTTCCTGGTACGAATACGCCGGGATGATCTTTCGCGCGGCTGGTTTGCAGCCCGAGCTACGGCGCACCGACGAGCGCGAGTTCCGCACCGCTGCACGCCGGCCGAAGTTTTCGGCATTGTCGAACGCGAAGATGGAACGCTGCGGCGTCGCGCCCATGCCGCCGCTCGAGCAGGCGGTGGCGATGTACCTGGAAGCGCGGAAGCAGTATCTCTAGCGCATGTAGGCGCGAATGGACCACGCGCCCTGGGCTGCACCCGCCTGCCAGGCGCCTTGAATGGCGCCGGAAAGAGCGGCTTCGAACATCGCGGTCAGGGGCTCTGTCGGCGCCAGTGCAGTTTGCGCGCGCCACGTTCCGGAGTAGACCTGGCCGCTGACGGCGCGTGCCTGCCAGCTGCCCTGCCAGGCCTTCACACCTTTGCGCGCCGACCAGGTACCGGCGGCGAGCGCCGTGCCGGATGGATCGGTAAGCGTCCAGCCTCCGGATGCGGTGGCAGCCGCATCGTCTTCCGCGGCGCTCCAGGAACCGCTCAGCGTCCGGCTGCCCGCCGTGGCAGTCCAGGTACCGCTCCAGTTCTTTGTCTGCGAGGATGCTGCCAGGGCGATCAGCAGCATGGCCGACAGCATTCGCATGCGTTCAGTGTACGGCATTGAGTTAGGCTATATAAGCATGCAACGAAGCGCGGATCGCATACTCACCACACACTGCGGCAGCCTGGCACGACCCGCAACGCTGCTGGATGTCATGAAGGCGAAAGCAAACGGCGAACCGTACGACGCCGAGGTTTACGCCGCGCGCGTTCGGGGAGCCGTGGCCGATATCGTGCGGCAGCAGACGGAGAACGGAATTGATGTTGTGACTGACGGTGAGCAGTCCAAGACGGGTTTCTTCGCGTATGTGCGGGAGCGCCTGGATGGCTTTGAGCCGGTGGATGGTCCGCCGGCCAAGTTTTTCGCCGAAGAGGTGGAGGCGTTTCCGGAGTATTACGCCGACTACTTCGGCCGCGCCATGCTAGGCCGGACGATCGCGCCGCGGGTTTCCCTGGTGTGCGCCGGGCCGATACGCTACAAGGGGCAGGAAGCGATCCAGCGAGACATCGAGAACCTGAAGGCGGCGTTGCAGGGTCTGAAGCCGGCGGATGTCTTCATGCCGGCCGTCGCGCCGAGCGGGGTGGGCGAGAACCGCTATTACAAGACGGAACAAGACTACTGGCATGCGCTAGCCGATGCGATGCGCAGCGAGTATCAGGCGATCGTGGATGCCGGGTTCCTGCTCCAGATCGACGACCCGTTTCTCACCGACGTGTTGAGCTATCCGTCCACGGGCGGAGCGGACCCGCGCAAGAAGGCCGAGATGTACGTGGAGGCCGTCAACCATGGGCTGCGCAGCATTCCGCCGGAGAAGGTGCGGTTTCACACCTGCTATGGCATCAATGAAGGCCCTCGCGTGCACGATGCGCCGTTGCGGGACGTCGTGCCGCTAATGTTGAAGGTGAACGCGGGCGCGTATTCGTTCGAAGCCGCCAACCCGCGCCACGAGCATGAGTACCGCATCTGGGAAGATGTGAAGCTGCCCGAAGGCAAGATCCTGATCCCTGGCGTGGTGACGCACGCGAGCAACATCGTCGAGCATCCGGAATACATTGCCGAGCGCATCGTGCGCTATGCCCAGCGGGCGGGACGCGAGAACGTCATCGCCGGAACGGACTGCGGCTTTTCATCGCAGGCCACCTATCATCCGGAGGTGGATCCCAAGGTGGTGTGGGCGAAGTTCCGCGCGATGTCGGAGGGCGCACGGCTCGCGACGCAGCAACTCTGGCGCTGAGGTTTACTGCGCGGTGAACGCCAGCAGCACGTTGCCCGGCGTGCCGCGTGCACCGAAGAAGTAGCCCGATCCAGCGAAAAGCGTACCGCCGGCCACCACTGGTCCGGCCTGGCCCATTGAGCCGCCTTTGGCTTCGACCCCGTTGACCGTCTTGAAATTCTGGAGCATGTTGAACTGCCAGAGCAGCTCGCCGTCGGTAGTGGAGAAGACGCGCAGGATGCCGTCGTAGCCGCCGGAGAAGACGACGCCCGGCGCGACACTCAACGCCGCGCCGATGCCGAGCCTCGGACCGGCTGCCTTCACGGGCGCGACCCACTTCTTCGCGCCATCGGTGAGCCGCACGGCTACCACACCGATGCTGCTGACGCCGAAATAAGCATTCTCATCGTCGGCTGCGCCGCCAAACGTGATTTCGCCGAGCGATTCCTTTTCGGGAATCTGGGTCTTCCACACCAGCGCCCCTTTTCGGTCAGGATCGTGCGCCCAAATGATACCGCCCTTCTGCCCGGCGATCAGAAGCCGTTTCCCGTTGGAGAGCGTTCGCAGCATGGGCGAAGCACCGAAGTCGTAATCCGGTCCCATATCTTCGGGACAGTTTTCCGTCTTGCCGAATGCGCCGAAGCAGACCAGCCAGGCGTCCTTGGGCGTGTCCTGCACGACCCAGAGCACCTTGCCGGTGTCGAGATCGAGAGCCAGGATGGCGTCGGTCATGGGCTGGGCCGGCTGGGTGTAGCTGTTTCCGGTTCCGACGTAGAGCGCGTGCTGTTTGGGATCGATGGTGGGCGTGTTCCAAATGCCGCCGCCGGCGGGTGCCCAAAGCTGCGTGCCCGCCGAATTTTTGCGCGTCGGCTTGGGCTCGTCGGGGATCGTGTAGGTTTTCCAGATTTGTTTGCCTGTGTTGGCATCCAGCGCGACGATGCTGCCGCGGAACGTGCAGCAGGGATACGTCAGCGCCACGCCGGATTGCTCTTCGCGCGAAGCCACGGGAACGTAGAGGCGTCCTTCATAAAGCGCGGGCGCGCCGGTGACGCTCGCCAGGCCGTGCTGGTCCACCTTAGTGTGCCAAAGCTCGCGGCCGGTGCTGGCGTCGAGGGCATAAACGTTGGCGCGCACGTCGCCGAAGTAGACCGCGAATTTCGCGCCACCCTGCCCTTTCACTTCACCGACGCTGATGGCGTTGCGCACGTCTGCCCGCGCCTGGAACGACCAATACGCGCAGCCCCTCTCAGCGTCGAGCGAATAGATGTAGCCGTTGTTGAGGCCGACGAATACGCGCCCCGCGGCGACGGCAGGTTGACCATGCACGGAAGTTGCGCCGGGGAAGCCGAAGGCCCATTTCAGCTTGAGCTGAGGAACCTGGGCTTTGGCGATTCCGGCGCCGGCGGCGGTCTGAAAGCGTGCATTGGTGCGGTCGGCGCTCCAGCCGTTCCAGGCGGGCGACGCCGGGAGGCTCGTCATGGCCGGAACGGCCTGGCAAGCGTTCGGCATCTTGCCCGCGTCCGCGACGATGCCTTCCATCATGTTCCGGCCGCCCGCGTATTCCGCCACCGCTCGCTTTTCCGCGTCGGTGAGCTGCGGCATGGCTTCGCGATGCGTCGCGTTCGTATTGAGCGCCTGATAGACGGCTTCCGGCGTCATCTGCCGGAGCGTGGTCGGATCGGGGATCGCAGGAGTTTGCGTCTTCGCGTGGCACGAGACGCAAGTCAGTTCAAACAGGCGGACAGTGTCCGGCGTTTCGGCGAAGGCCGCGCCGCAGAGCAGGACCAGGACGGGGAGCGATTTCATCATAGAAAGTCTCCCATCCAGTCTAGTCCCGCGGCGCCCGGAGCGCAGTTAGCTACTGGATGAAGACCGTGGTCGTGTTCGAGC
>Ga0335071_10004988_pt1 | contig 13854 bp, 12 predicted proteins | sample Lox_Sample_15_FD_206724 | JGI IMG/M metagenome (GOLD analysis project Ga0335071, IMG submission 206724) | Soil microbial communities from Loxahatchee National Wildlife Refuge, Florida, United States - Lox_Sample_1.5 | ecosystem: Environmental > Terrestrial > Soil > Wetlands | place: USA... | reverse complement strand
CGGACCCACAGGCGACTCTCCGCAGTTGCTAGTCATCGTCGGGGCCGGTGGGGGGACGGTTGTCGTGCAGGAAGAAGTCCGCCTTCAGCGGGGCGTTGATCGTCTTGAAGACGATGGGTGTCTGGGTGAGGTTGAAACAGTCGGAGAGATCGTCGTTGGCGTAGGTATCGGCGAAGCCCAGCGCCGGTACGTCGAAAGTACTCTCGATGAACTTCAGAATGCTTCCGAAATCGTGATTGACCTTCGAGATATATGCCGGCTTTGCGTAGGGCGAAATGACGATCATGGGAACGCGGAAACCGTAGGCATAGCCGGATCCCCAGCTGGTGCCGTCATTGACAATCTTGGGCGGGGGAACGTGATCGTACCAGCCGCCCCAGTCGTCCCAGGCGACGATGATGGCGGTGTTCGACCAGTAGGAACTATTTCCAATCGCATTGACGATGGAGGCTACCCAAGAGGGGCCGCCGGTAGTGGTGGGATCGCCGGAATGGTCGGAATTGGGGCCGTTGGGAATGACCCAGCTCACTTGTCGAAGCTGGCCCGCAGCAATTTCTGTCAGGATCGGAGCAGGGTCTTGCTGAGTTTGCAGGCTGACGTTGTTGACCCAATCGCTGCCCGTGCAGTCGACGGTGCCATCACTTTGCGTGACTGGGACGCACATGTGCTGAATGGCGTTGGGCGCGGTCCAAATGGATCCCTTGAGCGGAGCGTAGTAGCGCCACGTTATCCCCGCCGCGTTGAGATTGTCGGTCAGGCTGGGGTGGTCAAAGCAAGGTTCGATGGTACTTGATTCGTTACCGAGTTGATCGATGACCGCGACAGTTTCTAGTGCCAGGTTCTGAGAGATGCAGCCTGTGTCGGCGCTGGAGTTTGGAATACCGAGTGGATTTTCGGCAACGAATAGCTGGCTGGGATCCGAAGGCTCGGATGTTCCGCCAATAATGAACTGATGCGCGGGGAAACTGGGGCCCTGGTTGGTCTGGAACATATGATCGGCGAACGTGTACTGCTCGGCCATATCGAAGTAGGGCTGAACGTCGGAGGCTTGCACATACATGAAATTCGGATTGGCTGGGGGACAGTTGGTGGCGCCCTTGGAACAAGTGATTTTGATCAGGTCGGCGCCGTCCATCTTGCCGTTGTCGTACATCTGTTCGAAGGCATCATGCTGGTGGCTCTGGTCGTAGTTCTGCCCCAGAGTTGTCGGCACAAGCTGGATGGTCTGGCCGAGGGAGTTCACGCCGCTGCTGGCGATCTCGGCGCCCTTGTTAATCAAGACCGGATCATGGAACAAATTGTCGGGAGTGCGATTCTCCTGAAAGATGATGACGATGTGCTCGATCTTTCCCGGAGGGGGCGGGGGCGGAGTGACGGGGGTAGATCCCCCTCCGCCGCAGGCGCTCAGGCATGAGCATAAAAGCGCGCCGCAAAACAGGACCATCAAGCGAGTTGGAAGCTGGGTGCGATTCATGGAAATTACATTCTTATCCGTGGCCCGAGATGATCTTTACTATCAACCCGGATACTGGATTTTTGTCTCGGTCGCCCGAAGATTTCGCTTGCGCGAGGTGACATTCCGGGCGGGGGTGGCTATTGTGCCACAAACCGGCCTACGACGGCGGAATTCGCTTGCGGACCTCCGCGATAAAGACCTGATCCTTCAACGAACTGAGGTTGATTTCCACATTGGCCAGGGCGCCGGTGATTGCTGCTTTGGCCAAGGCCAGAGCTGTCGTGAGGTCGGACTTCATGTTGGGGTTGGTGATGGTTTCGAGGGACTGCGCGATCAGGGCTACCTGGTGGGCCTTCTCGGCTACGGTGAGCGGGACGAGCGTGGCCCCCTTCGTTGCTGTCTCGATCAGGGATTCGCCTGTTTTTTCGTCGGAAGTTTTGGCTTCCTTGAAGGCCTTCATGACGGCGTTGTAGGACTCGGCGTCGGCATCGATGGCGGCTTTCAGTTCTTCCCGCAGCGGGGTGAGCTGGGCGATCGCGGCACTGAGTTGGGATTCGTACTGCAAATAGGCTTTTTTGCCCCGCGACATGGATGCGACCATGGTGGCGAGTCCGGCGGCCATGGCTGCCGCTGCGGCCGAGGCGCTCCCACCACCGGGAGTTGCGGTGGGAGCGGCGAGCTGTTCAACGAACGGCTCGACTCCGGCGCGAAGGCCGCCCACGGCCATTTTTCCGCCCATGACAGCGGCAAGCCGATTTTCCAGGATGAGCGAGGAATCGAAATTTTCGACTTGCAGGAACCACTCGGCAGCCTGTTCGAGCGCCTTCTTGGGAATCAGGCCAACGATCTCGCTGGAGATGGGCGTCACGCCGTATCGGGCGGCTTCGCGCTTTACCATCTCGAAGACTCGGTGAACGGGCGTTTGTTCGAAGTCGGTGAGATTCATCGATACCTGGGCGAGCCCACGAACCAGAAATCCAGCGCCTTTGACGAAACGCATCCCCCCGGTGGAGAAGCGGACGGCTTTGGCAATTTTCTTGGCGATGTCGACGTCGGGGGTATTGAGGAAGACGTTGTAGGCGATGAGAAATTTGCGTGCGCCGACGACAGTAGCTCCAGCAGTGGGATGGACGCGAGGTTCGCCGATATCGGGACGGCGGGCGGGATTGGTGGCGATCTCGGCGCGAATGCCTTCGAACTGGCCGCGGCGGATGTTTTCGAGTCCTTGACGTTCGGGTGTGCGAGCGGCGGATTCGTAGAGGTAGACGGGAATCTGAAAGCGCTTCCAGATTTCCTTTCCGACGTGATTCGCCATGGCGACACAGTCTTCGATGGTGACGCCGTCGATGGGAATGAAGGGGACGACGTCGGCCGCGCCCATGCGGGGATGGGCGCCGGAGTGGAAATTGAGATCGATGAGCTCGGCAGCTTTGCCCACGCCGCGGATGGCGGCTTCTTGAATGGCTTCACGGTCGCCGACCAAGGTGATGACGCAGCGGTTGTGGTCGGAATCCATCTCGCGATCGAGCAGGTAGACGCCGGGCATCTTCATGGCGTCGACAATGGCGTCAACTTTGACCTGGTCGCGGCCTTCGGAGAAATTGGGAACGCATTCGACGAGCGTGGACATAACGGATGAGGATAACGGGCGGTTGAGCGGCAGTGCAAGGCGAAGCAATCTGCGAGGCTCGGAGGGACGCCACCGCCGCTTTTGGCTGAAGGTAAATCCGACGCCGTGCGCGATCACATCGTTGTGTGACTCCAGGTCTTGCGGGGGGCATTGGATCGAGCTAGGTTGTCGGCAATTTTATAGTGCGGAAAAAAGGGCGGAGAAAGGCTCTCATCGGTTTCTTCCTTCACTTGGTGCACCCCTGCAGGTGCACATCTCCACTTTGCTAGCTTTGCCCGTGGCCCAGTCGCCGCAAGTTCCTGGCTGCACTACGAATCCCGCAACAGCCCCTATTGGGCAAGGAGCTCATGCTCCGCGATAAGCAAACCTCAGGTTTGCAAGGAGAATTCCCGGTGAATCACTTCGTGCGATCCCAACTTAGACACGCAACAAGACATGTCTGCCTACTCGCCGCTCTAATACTCGGCCTAACCGCCTTTTCATCAGCCGGATTGACCGACACAGCTACTCAATCATGGTCGGGATGCCCCACAACTGTTGCGAAGAACAAGACCACCTACAGCAATTGGATATACACGGACTCTGCAGGAGTGCAGCATCCCTTCGGCGGCAGCGACTACAAGGAGGTTCAAATCAAGTACGTTGTAGCCGGACACATCACCTACTGCGGCCAGAACTATACGAGCTCTTTCACCACCAACTCCAGCGACGGGCTCTACACCTTGAAAGCAACCGGATCTCTCGGCTCGGTGACCATGGTGGGCTACCCAGGGCACGTCAACCCCAAGTTTATCGTGATGGGAGTTACATACGCTCCGCCAGGGCATGCCAGCACCGTGAGCTACCAAAACAGCACGTCGCTCGGCACCACCACGGCCAGTAATAATTCGTTTTCGAGTCAATTCTCGGAAAGCATTTCGGTTACCGGCAGCACAGGAAACTGCGACGCGGGTTCAGGCAGCAGCATTATCGGCTTCTCCGGTGGAGTATGTGTCACGGGCACCGAAAGCACGTCCTATACCCAACAATCCAATAGCTCGAACTCGATAAGCGTTGTCAATAAGTCAAGCATTCAAAACAAAACCACGGGCACTCCGAATGATTTTGCTCCGGTGGACCATGACTACGACTTGATATGGTTATGGCTGAACCCCATTTCCACTTTTACCTACTATCCCGCCTTGTCCAAAAACCTCGAGTGGGACGGATACGGGTATGACATGGCGGACCAGCCGGCGATGGACATCTGGCCCGTTCTTCTCGGATACCTGAACGGTAATTTTAAGTGTTACGCAATCGATCCCAACTGCGATCCTGAAGACGCACAGGTTCTCGCTCGCTCCTGGGTTACGGTGTCGAATCCTCAAACCTGGCCTACCGGCGAGGGTCCGGGGCTTACTATGGCTGATCTCGCCAACATCGCCAAGGCGGACCCGTGGGGGGGAAACCCGAATTACGTTGTGACGTTGGGGAGCACGAACCCACCCACAACTACCGACGGGCGCTTTACGATTGTGCCGGTCAATGGCAATAACAGTCAGAGCTTCGCCTATAAGCAGGCCGGGCCGGGAAATGGATCGGGTCTGACGCAGACCTACACAAACGAAAATACGACAACCAATACTGTGGCCACTGGGAATACTTATACATTCCAGCAAGCGTTCGGTTTAGAGGAGAAGGTGGGAGGGTCGTTCTTCTGGCAGTCCGTCCAGTTCGACTTCAAGCAGTCGAGCACATTTACGTGGACGCATTCTCACCTGCTCACCACCACAAACATTACCGACAGCACGGACACGCTCTCAATCACCGGTCCGCCGTGTCCTGCTCCGCCGCCTGGTCCCTGTAACCCGGCGTACGCAGGATTTCCGGAATTCGATGTTTATCAGGACAATCTGTTCGGCTCGTTCATGTTTTGGGGCATCAACTAGATACGCGATGGCGCAACTGCCGCTGGCCGAAAGGCTGGCGGCTTTTTTGTGGGGATCACTATTTCCAGAATTTGCCGATCCCGAGTCGCACCTGCACTGTGTTGATGCCCGGATTTGGAGTAGCTAATCCTGCGTTGGAGATGTGCATGTAGCGGAGTTCCAGGCTTACGTTGTATTTGTCCCCAAGGATGTGTGTGCCTAGGGCGGCTTGGTCCATGAAGTTGACCGTGTTCGTGCCTGTCGGGATGTCGTGGTTGGTGAAGACTGTGCCACCTGTTAGTTCCAGGAATGGGGAGAAGCGGCCGTGGCGCTGGAAATTCCACTTCAGGCCGAGCGGATCGAATCCGACGCCGTAAGCTGTGTTGGCGGGCTGGAAGATCATGAAGACTGGGACGGCGTCGACGGCGTATTCGAAGCGTCCGCGGAGGAAACCGGGGAGGTGAGGGCCAGTGAGGACCCAGCCATAGCGCAGGCCGGCGTTGAAGGCACCAGTGTGGCTGGTACCGCCGGGGACGGAATGACCGCCTCCGGCCCAGAGTTGGAGTTCATGGCCGCCTTTTTCGGGGGCCTGGGCGAAGAAAAGAGTTGGGACTAGCAGAAGGATCAGGGTGAGTTTCAGGCGCATGGGTCTTGAAGGTCCGGTGAAACAGTCACTGTACAGGAAGCGGTGTTGTCGCGACAACGATGGGAAGCAGTCAGCAAAAATCCCCACATCTCGCGCAAACACCGCGCGAGTTGTGGGGCACCCGGATCGTTATCTTTCCCTGAGTTTGGGGATTTATTCTCGGCGGCGATCGTGGGTGGCTTGGCTGGCCAGCTGCAAAAGATCCTTCGCGACGCTTGCGGTATTGTGGCGGGCTACGCCTGCTTCTTCCAGATAGTCGCCCAGGACCGGGATCACGCCCATTGCCTCAATCGCGTCGAGATCACTGACGATCTGGCAGGCGCCTTCGAGGGCATATTTGGCTTTCAATTCATTCGACACAGGTGTGCGGTTGATCAGGGCGTAATCGAAGAGCGGCTTCTGAGCGTGTGCGTTCAAGGCGCGGATGTGGTCGGCTGCGGTTAATCCGAGGCTCTCGTTGGCTTGCGTCATCAGATTGCAGATGTAGATTTTGGTGGCGTCGGAATCGACGATCGCCTGGGAAATCCCACGCACCAGCAGGTTCGGGATCAGGCTGGTGAATAGCGAGCCAGGGCCGATGGTGATGACGTCGGCATTGGCGATGGCCTCCAAGGTCTGCGGCATGGGCTCGACGTTGGCAGGAACGAGGAACAGTTCCTTGATGCGTCCCTTGCTGGCGGTAATGTTGGTTTCGCCGCGGACGCGGGTACCCTCTTCCATCAGCGCTTCGAGTTCGATGTTGGATGTGGTGGCGGGATAAATGTGGCCGCGCGTCAGCAGAATTTCCGACGAAAGGCGGACCGCCTCGGAGAAATCGGAAGTGAGGGAGGTCAAGGCCGCCAGAAAGAGGTTGCCGAAGCTGTGACCCTCGAGGCCGGAGCCTTTTTCGAAGCGGTGGCGGAAGAGCTTGGAGAGCAGAGCTTCGTCTTCGCTGAGGGCGACGATGCAGTTGCGGATGTCGCCCGGCGGCAGCATGTTGAATTCCTTGCGCAGACGGCCGCTGGAACCGCCGTCGTCGCTGACGGTGACCACGGCGCACAGGTCGCGAATGACTGGTGTGTCGGCTTGTGTAGCTTGAATCTCGACAGGATTGGGTACGAAGCGCTTGAGTCCCTTGAGGAGAGTGGAAAGTCCGGTGCCGCCTCCGATGGCGACGACACGAAGACCGCGCTCGCGCGCGGTCTTGTCGGTCATCACAAACTCAGCAGATTTGGTTTCCATCGAGGGACGTTCCTCGCGGGCAGGCTAGGCCATCTCGTCTTCGAGACTGCCGCTGATTTCTTCGGCACCGGCGCCAGGATCTGGATAGAGCAGTTCGGTGAAGCGGGGATCTTCCGCCAGATTCTGGAAATCGGAATCGTTGCGAGCCTGGAAACGAAGCTGCGGATTGAGGCGAAGGGCTTCGTCGAGACGCCGTAATGCATCCTCGACGTGGCCGGTCAGGCAGTCGAGGGCAGCCAAGCCGTAGACGACGTAGTCGGACTTGGCATTCTGCTTGAGCAATTTATCGAGATGCTCGCGCGCGGTGACGTAGTCGCCGACGTTCATCAGCGACACGGCGAAGTCGAAATGCTCCTCAGCCGTTTTGAACTGGGTGGAGGCAGTCCGCTCCATGTGCTGGGTGCAAGTGTTGAGGTGGACATTGGCGCGGTCCATGAGTTCGCGGACGCCGCTGGAAACCACCTTCTGGAAATGGGGCTTCGCCTTTTCAAACTTGTGTTCCTGCATGGCGCGCAGTCCGGATTCGTAACTCTGGATCGCCTGCGTGTAGCGTGGATCTTCAGCCACAGCCTTCTTGGGGGTTGATTTCTGAGCCATGTGCAAAACTCTTCCTGTAATGGGGAAACTCCTTGAGACGAGTGCTTTGTTGCTAAGCAGTTAAGTATCGCTCAAAGTGCGCTGTGAGGTCTAGTTAGCTGACCGAGTCCTGAGTCGTGAGTCGAGAGTCCCGAGCGAAAACTGCGTGCCGAGCATTACTCGATCGTTGCCGCCGAGGCCAGATCGATTTGCTTCCACTCGCCCTTGATGATGCCTGCGCGAATTTGGGCTGCCGTTTTGCCCTTCTTGTTCTGCTGGTACGAATAATAGAGCTCCTTCAGGCAGGTGGCGCACTGGGCGCCGTGGGTGTTCTCGAAGCAGCTATGGAGGCTGTTGTGTCCCATGCGGTCGCAGTAGCAGTAGCAGGGCTGCTGGTGCAGGACGTTGGGGATCTTGGCCGCCAGTTCATAGGCATGGGTCTGGTAAGGCTGCTGGGCGTCGGCGCCCCAGAGATCAGCCTTGGTCAGGATCGGGGGCAGCTTGGTACCTTTAGGCGGAGGAGCGGAATTGTAAGCCGGCACGCCGCCTTCTTCCTGCGGAGCGGCCCATTGGGCGGACAGGCTTAACGTCACAAGAAAGAGGAAGGCCAGGGTCAGAGTGCGGTACACGATCTTGTTGCGAAAAAAGGTCTCCATGCGGTTGCCCTCGATCGAGTCATTTTAACCGCTTTCCGCCGAGGCGGGAAATGTCTGCGGGGAAGTGCATGTCCTGCTGGTGCGGCCGCGACGAGAACAAACTGCTGCCAGCGGATGGCTTTGTATACAATGGACATGGAATGTCGGGGGCCGATACCCAATCAAATCCTGCTGGAACGGGCGCGTCCTCGGGGACGCCGGCGGAAACGCGTGTCGGTGGCGCGGTCCGCGGCTCCGGGCTTGGCGTTTGGATTCGCGACCTGATCATTTCGCTGGCCATCTCGGCCTTCATCATTGTGTTCCTGTACCAACCGGTAAAGGTGGAGGGCACCAGCATGATGCCCTCGCTGGAAGATCAGGAACGCATCTTCGTCAACAAGTTTGTGTACCGGCTGGAGCCGATTGAACGCGGCGATATCGTCGTGTTCCGCTATCCGCGGGATCCTTCGAAGAGCTACATCAAGCGCGTGGTGGCGATGGCGGGAGACCGCGTCCGCATTGATGGCGGCCAAGTCTATGTGAACGACGAGGCGCTGGATGAGGACTACGTGCCGCCGGCATACACCGACGCGCGCTCGATGAGAGAGCTGGTGGTGCCTCCGCATAGCTACTTTGTGCTGGGAGATCATCGTTCGATGTCGAACGACAGCCGCGATTTTGGGCCGGTGGACCAGAACTATATCTACGGCAAAGCCGTCTTCGGATATTGGCCCATGGATAAGCTGGGGCGGGTGCGGTAGGGCTCGTCTGACGCATTCGATCTGACCCTTCTGAAACTTTTCTTTCGCCGTTTCCGTACCTGTCGCGGGGTTGTGCGTCCAAAATCAATGACACAGTTCAGATCTGTGAGCCCTTCCGGGAGGATTTCTATCGTGCTCCGTTCTTTTGCGGTCGTCCTGCTGATGTCTACCGTCGGTGCCGCGCAAAGTCCTGCGTCCGGCCATGACCTGCCGAAAGCTGCGATGGAGGTAGGTGGGCTTTCAGGCGACAAGCTGAAGGCGATGGAGGCGGCGATTCGCGCGGGTGAGTTCAAGAAGATTGGCAGCGTGGTGGTGGCGCGTCACGGCAAGGTCGTGTACGAGGGATATTTCGATGGGGATGCGAGCTCGCTGCGTGATACGCGTTCGGCGACGAAGAGCATCACCGACATCCTGGTGGGGATTGCGATCCGGGAGAAGAAGTTGAGCGGTGTGGATGCGCGGGTGCTGGCGTTGCTGCCCGAACGGGCAAAGAAGATGCAGAATCCCGATGCGCGGAAGGACAAGATCACGGTCGAGGATTTTCTAACGATGTCGTCGCCGTTGGAGTGCGATGACTGGAATGATGCGTCGCGCGGCAACGAAGAGCGGATGTACGTGATTGAAGATTGGGCGCAGTTCATCCTCGATTTGCCAGTACGCGGTCAGATGCGTGTCGGCGAGAAACCGCAGATGCCGAAGTACGGCAGGAACTTCAGCTACTGCACGGGCGGCGTGTTCGTGCTGAGCGAGGTGCTGCAAAAGGCGACGGGCGAGCGGACAGATCATTTCGCACAGGAGAAGCTGTTCGGCCCACTCGGCATCACGGATGCACAGTGGGTCTATTCGCCGATGAACGTTCCGCAGACCGGTGGTGGGCTGCGGCTGACGAGTCTCGATCTGGCGAAGATTGGACAGCTCTACTTGAATGGCGGCGCGTGGCAGGGGCAGAGAATCGTGGATGAGGCGTGGGTGAAGGCTTCTACCCAACCGCATGCGCAGATCGACGATGTGACCGAGTATGGATACCTGTGGTGGCTGAAGGCGTTCAAGTCGGGCGGGAAGGAATATCCGGCGTACTTCATGAGCGGGAACGGCGGGAACAAGGTGTGTGTCTTCCCTGGTCTGGACATGGTGGTGGTGCTAACCAGCACCAACTACAACACCCGGGGCATGCACGAGCAGACGGAGAAGTTACTGACGGATTACGTTCTGGCAGGGGTGAGCCCATAGGCGGGTTGCAAGTTTCTTCCCAGAGAGAAAATTCTTTTAGGTTTCCACCGTTCTTCTATTGGTGTCTGCGCCGTTCCTTGATAAAATTCGTAAAATCCACTCCCCGGAGCGAGAATGCAGGCAATCCTTGCGCTGGAAGACGGCCGAGTCTTCCGAGGCAAAGGCTACGGAGCCAAAGGCGAATGTTACGGGGAAGTAGTTTTTAATACTTCCATCACCGGATATCAGGAAATTTTCACTGATCCCTCCTACTCAGGGCAGATCGTCGTCCTGACCAACCCCGAGATCGGGAATTACGGCACGAACCAGGAAGACAACGAAGCCACCAAGCCGTGGATCGAAGGCCTGATCGTGCGCGAATTTTCGCGCGTGAGCTCGAACTGGCGTTCGCAGCAGGTGGCCGAAGAGTACCTGGAGCAGTTCAAGGTGCCGGTGCTTTCGGACATCGACACGCGGTCGCTGGTGCGCCATTTGCGCGATCATGGCGTGCAGCGCGGCGTGATCTCGACCATCGAGAGCGATACGGACAAGCTGATCGCGAAGGCACGGTCCATCCCAAAGATGGATGGGACTGACCTGGCGAAAGTTGTGTGCACGAAGCGTCCTTATGTTTGGGAAGTGGGCGAGCGCTCGCATGAGCCAACCGCTGTGGTTGGCGTGAAAGACGAGCCGCCGCGGTTCCACGTGGTCGCCTACGACTTCGGCATCAAGCAGAACATTCTGCGCAAGCTGCGCGGCGAGGGCTGCAAGGTGACGGTCGTCCCGGCGCAGACTCCGGCGGAAGATGTGCTGGCGCTGAAGCCGAACGGAGTTTTCCTGTCGAATGGGCCGGGCGATCCCGAGCCATGTACGTATGCGGTGGACGCGATCCGGCGATTGATGGGGCGGCAGCCGATCTTTGGAATTTGCCTGGGACATCAGCTGACGGGAATCGCGCTGGGCGGGAAGACCTTCAAGCTGAAGTTTGGACATCATGGCGGGAATCATCCGGTGAAGCAGTTGAAGACCGGGAAGATCGAGATCACGGCGCACAACCACAATTTTGCCGTTGATCCCGATTCGCTGCCGGATAGCGAAGTGGAGTTGACGCACGTGGATTTGAATGACCAGACGCTGGAAGGGTTGCGGCATAGGAATTTGCCGCTGTTCAGCGTGCAGTATCACCCGGAGGCGGCGCCGGGGCCGCATGACTCGCATTATCTGTTCAAAGAGTTTACGAAGATGATGGAGGAGTGGAAAGGGTGAGAGTGACCCGCGAGCGATTGTGGTTGGGCGAGGCAAGCGTAGCCGCCGTCATGTTGATGCTGAGTAGTGGTGCGCTTGCTCAGGAGGTGATACGGCCCGACCAGGTTCCGTGCAGTGAAGAAATAGTCCGCTCTAATTTGGAAGTCAAAGATAAGCTTCACATCTCAGGAGAGTTGAAAGATGCGTCGGGCGCTCCATTCGTGAATTCGAAGGTTCTTCTGAACGTGGACGACTCGAAGGGCAAGTTTATTTTCTATCGGTCGGTCGTTACGACCAGAGATGGACGTTTCGATCTTGGGTTAGTAAATGCAGGCAAATACCGGTTCTTGCCCGCTCCGAATCGCGGCTTCAAGCAGCCGAAGGAAGTTAAGTGCGACGAAGGGCAGGACTGCGAAGTCAAGCTGGTCCTTCAGACGAATCCGTCCGACCATGAGTTTGGTGGATGCCCGATTCGATGACGAATGCGTGGTAATTGGGCTTTGAAAGGGCGCGCCTTCAAGGCGCGCCGTAAGGAGCGATAAAAGACTTGCGGCTTTAGCCGCTGAGGCACCGTTCTTGAGACCCACGCGCGAACATGCGACCAATGCCGGCCATACGTACATGATCACGTCACAAACATGGGGTCGCCGAGATTTGTTCTCGAAAGAGCGTTGGGCAAGTCTTTTAGTTGACACGATTTATCACTATCGAGGTACGGCGTATTCGCTGCACGCGTTTGTAGTAATGCCCGATCATATTCACGTTCTCCTGACTCCGAAGACCTCTCTGGAAAAGGCGGCGCAGTTCATCAAGGGCGGATTTTCGTATCGCGCGAAGAAGGAATTGGGGTCGAACATGGAAATCTGGCAGAAGGGATTTTCGGATCATCGCATTCGGGACCTGGCCGATTACGAGGGGTACGTTGTGTATATCCACGAGAATCCTGTGCGAAAGGGGTTGTGCGAGCGCGCGTCAGAGTTTCCATATTCATCGGCGCATTCAGGGTTCGAGGTCGACCCGGTTCCTCCGGGGCTAAAGCCCGAGAATTTTAATGAGGCCCGGACGGCGCGGCTTGAAGCCGCGCCCCTTCAAAGCAACGCGCTTGATGGCGCACGCCTTGAAGGCGTGCCCTTTCAAAACAAATACCCTAACGGCGCGGCTAAACTGGCGCCATTTCAAAGCAGCAACAGGAAGACCGCTTCATAAATGCCAAAACGTACTGACATCTCCAAGATTCTCGTCCTCGGCTCCGGGCCCATCATCATTGGGCAGTCGGCGGAGTTCGATTACTCTGGCACGCAGGCCTGCAAGGCGCTCAAGTCTGAGGGCTACGAAGTGGTGCTGGCCAACTCGAATCCGGCTACGATCATGACCGATCCGGAGTCGGCCGACCGCACTTACATCGAGCCACTCACGCTGGAATATTTGGAAGAAATCATCCGCATTGAGCGCGAGATGTCGCCGGGCGCCGGCTTTGCCGTGCTGCCCACCGTGGGCGGACAGACTGCGCTTAACCTTGCCATTGAACTTTCCGACGGTGGCATCCTGGAAAAGTACAACGTCACCCTCATCGGCGCCAACGTCACCGCCATCAAGAAGGCCGAAGACCGGCTCGTGTTTAAAGATGCGATGCAGAAGATCGGGCTCGACGTGCCCAAGTCGGCCCTCGTTAACAACATCAAGGATGGTTTGGAGTTCGCTGGGAAGATTGGGTTCCCGGTCATCATTCGACCGTCGTTCACCTTGGGCGGATCGGGCGGCGGCATCGCTTATAACCGTGAGGAGATGTCGGAAGTGCTCGGACGCGGACTGGACTTCTCTCCGGTGCACGAAGCGCTGATCGAAGAATCAGTGCTGGGCTGGAAGGAATACGAGCTTGAGGTGATGCGCGATACGGCGGACAACGTCATCATCATCTGCTCGATTGAGAACTTCGATCCCATGGGCGTGCACACGGGCGACTCGATCACAGTCGCTCCGGCGCAGACGCTCACGGATCGCGAGTATCAGATGATGCGCGATGCGTCGATCGCGGTCATTCGCGAAATCGGCGTCGATACCGGCGGATCGAACATTCAGTTCGGCGTGAATCCTGAGACCGGGCGCATGGTGGTCATCGAGATGAATCCGCGCGTGTCGCGGTCGTCGGCGCTGGCTTCGAAGGCGACAGGATTCCCGATCGCGAAGATCGCGGCCAAGCTTGCGGTCGGTTACACGCTCGATGAAATCCGCAATGACATCACGCGCAAGACTCCGGCGTGCTTCGAGCCGACTCTCGATTATGTTGTCGTGAAGATTCCGAAGTGGCAGTTCGAAAAATTCCCCGGCGCTGACGACACGCTTGGTCCGCAGATGAAGTCGGTGGGCGAAGTGATGGCCATCGGCCGCACCTTCAAAGAAGCGCTGATGAAGGGCATCCGCTCGCTCGATACCGGCAAGCGCGTGGGTGGTGGGAAGATTGAACCGAAGATCCTTACGCAAAGATTGGTCACGCCGCATCCCGAGCGCTTAGCGTACGTACAGTACGCACTTCGCCAGGGACACACGGTGAAGCAGGTCGCGAAAATG
>Ga0335071_10004987_pt1 | contig 13854 bp, 11 predicted proteins | sample Lox_Sample_15_FD_206724 | JGI IMG/M metagenome (GOLD analysis project Ga0335071, IMG submission 206724) | Soil microbial communities from Loxahatchee National Wildlife Refuge, Florida, United States - Lox_Sample_1.5 | ecosystem: Environmental > Terrestrial > Soil > Wetlands | place: USA... | reverse complement strand
CGCGCCGTGGCCGTCGAGCGACACGGGGATGCCATGCCGCCGCAGTTCGCGATAGATCAGCCAGGGGGCGCTGGGCAGGCCGATATAGACATCGTCATTGTCGTCCATGATGCGCTCGAGGTCCTCGAGCGCATCGCGCTGGCCGATCGGCAAAATGGTCGGCGTGACACCCGCCCATGCGGCGGCCTCTTCGGCCATCGGCCGCTCATCGTTGAGAGCGCCGGGGAAGCTCGCGACGAACGCATGCCGCCACGACGACGAATCGCGCGGACCCAGTCCCGCCCGCTGATGGCTCGCCATGGCGCACACGACCGCCGAGGAATCGAACCCTCCGGACAAGCAGGTTCCGATCGGCACGTCACTGCGCATCCGCAACGCCACGGCATCCGAGAACAGCGCGCGGAACTGCTCGATTCGCTCGGCCTCGGCGCGCGGTACGTCGGGCAGATGGTCCGTGGTCCGCCACCAGCGTCGCAACACGGTCTGCCCCCGGCGCAGCCACAGGCAGTGTCCCCCCTGCAGGCGCCGGACCTGGGCGCACAGGGTCCGCTCGCTGCCCTCGATGCCGAAGGGATCGAGCAGCAGCCGTCGTGCGACCTCGACATCGAGACTTGCGTCAAACAGCTTGCTGCGGACCAGCGCGCGCTGCTCCGAGGCAAAGGCAAAATGCGTCGCGGAGGCCGCATAAAGCAGCGGCTTGATGCCGAAGCGATCCCGCGCCAGGAACAGATCTTTGCTTTCGGTGTCGTAGATCGCCAGCGCCCACATGCCGTTGAAGCGCAGCAGCATGTCTTCCCGCCATTCGCGCCAGGCGGCGAGGATGACTTCGCTGTCGGACTGGGTACGAAACACCGCGCCCTTCGCCTCCAGCTCCTGCCGAAGCTCGAGGAAATTGTAGATCTCGCCGTTGTAGACCATGGCATGGCGGCCATCGGCCGAGAGCATCGGCTGGTCGGCGCGCGCGGTGGGATCGATGATCGCAAGCCGGCGATGGCCGAGCGCCACACTGCGATCCGCGCTGAACCAGAAACCGTCGCCGTCCGGACCGCGATGCGCGAGCAGCTCGGTGATGCGCGCGATGTCCTCGCGCGCAACCGCGTTGCCCCCGAGATTGACGATGCCTGCGATCCCGCACACGATTATTTTGCTCTCAACGAAGAAACGCGCCGCCAGACCGATTGCAGGTCGCGGGCGCAGGTCTTTCCATAAGGCCCCAGCAGCGACACCGCAACCACAGCCGCTGAGATCGCGACCACTGCCGCACCGTAGAGGCCCCCGACCATCCACCAGGGCAGGACGGAGCCTGGAATCAACGCATTCACGAGATGCCGCAGCACGAGCGCGGCGGCGATGCCGGTGAGGAGCGGCTGCAGCACGAAATGGAAGATGCGCGGCCAGCCTGCCGCCCGATCAAAAGTCCTGCCGAGCAGCGCGAGCACGGTGACGATTTGCGCCAGCATCCCCGCGCAGGCGCTCCAGCCCGCGGCCCGCCAGCCGAAGGTTGGCAGGACCAGCGCGCTGGTTGCGAGCGTGACCACGGCCGTCACGAAAGCGATGGTCGCATTGGCGCGCGACCGCCCCTCGGCAAGCAGGTAGAACATCAAGGCGTTCACGCCGCAGCCGAGAATGCCCGCGACCGACAGCATCACCAGCGTCAGCTCGGCCTCAGCGGCTACATGCGGGCCCGTCCAGAGATCAAGCACCGGTCCGGCCGACGGGATGATGGCGCCGAGCGCGCCAGCAGCAAGCAGATTGAGCATCCACGACGCGCGCAGCAACAGGTCGATCCGGCGATCTCGCGCCTCGGTCTGCAGCGCGCTGAAAAACGGAAACAGGATTTCGCCGACCTTCAGCACGCCGATATAGATGGCCTCCTCCAGTCGCTGAGCAACGACATAGAATCCGACGAATTCCGGCGGCAGCAGCGCGCCGAGCAGATAGCGATCCGCCTGCGCCGCGATCAGGCCGCCGCCCTGCGCGACCAGTTGCCACGATCCGAACCTTGCAAGATCCCGCGCCTCAGTGCGATGAAACGCCGGCGCGCTCAGCCATCCCTTGCAAAGCCGCCGCGATAGCACCCATGCGCCGGCAAGCGCGGTCATCGCGCCAAGTGCCTGGCAGGCAAGATAGGTCGAGGCCTGCGGCAACATCGGAACCAGAACGAACGTCGCCGCCGTTGCAACCACCGTGCCGCCGACATTGAGCGAGGCGATGCGGCCATAGTCCTGGCGCGCCGTCAGCAATGACAGCAATACCGCCGAAAAACACTGGCAGAGCCAGCCGAACGCAGCGAACGCGAAGGCAGCATCGAGATCGCCCTGCTGCAGCTTGAACGCGGTGCGCGCCAGCTTGGGTCCGCCAAGGCCGAGCACGATGGCGATCGTGCCGCCGACCGTCAGCGCCAAAAACAGCGCCGAGGCGAAATAGCGGCGGGCTTCGCCCTGTCGATCCGGATCGAGGCGCAGGGCGAACTCGCGCGCGGCCGACAGGCCCAGCGGCGCCGAGAAGATCATCGCCGGCGCGATGCAGGCCATAACGAGGCCCGCGACGCCGAATGCCGAAAGGCCCAGATGGCGGATGACGAAGGGGATGACCAGGATGTTGAGCGCCGCCGCCACGACGAAGGCGCTGGCATTGAATGCAGAATTGGTGAGGAGACGCGAACTGGTCCGCTTGTCCGCCATGCCGATCGACGAGCCCCGGATCGTGAGAAAACGCCGGATTAATGAAACGCCTTGATCAGATCGATCACCTGCGCCTGCTGGTCGGCCGTGATCTCCGCGAACATCGGCAGCGACAGGATTTTTCCCTGGTCGCCGGCCGCGTTCGGAAAGTCTTCCGGCCGATGCTGGAAGCGGCTGTACGCGGGCAACAGCGGCAACGCGGTCGGATAGTTGACCGCGGTCTGGACCCCGTTGGCGCCGAGATGGGCAGCGAGCGCATCGCGTCGCGGATGGCGGATCGTATAGAGATGATAGACGTGGCTGCGGCCGGACGCGACCTCCGGCACTGTCACATCCTCGACCTGGTTGAGGCCGGCGTCGTAGACTTTTGCGGCCTCCTGACGCGCTTTGGTCCACGCAGCAAGATGCGGCAGCTTTGCCGAGAGGATCGCCGCCTGCAGCCCGTCGAGCCTGGAGTTGATGCCCTCGATCTGGTGCTGGTGTTTTGTGAGGCCGCCGTGCCGCGCCAGCATGGTCATATGCTCGGCGAGCTCTGCATCGTTGGTGACGATGGCGCCGGCATCGCCCATCGCGCCAAGATTCTTGCCCGGATAGAACGAATAGGTCGCAGCCACCCCAAAACTGCCGACCCGCCTGCCCCTGTAGCGCGCCAGATGCGCCTGCGCGCAATCCTCGATCACCCAGAGCTTGTGCTTCCCGGCAATCGCCATGATCGCGTCCATGTCCGCCGGCTGGCCGAAGAGATGCACTGGGATGATGCCGACGGTGCGCGGCGTGATCGCAGCTTCGATGGCGCGGGGATCGATCGTAAAGGTCACCCCGTCGGTGTCGCAGAACACCGGCGTTGCGCCGGCATGCGTGATCATCGCGGAGGTCGAGATCCAGGAATGCGCCGTCGTTATGACCTCGTCGCCCGCCTTCACCTTCAGCGCGGCCATCGCCAGATAAAGCGCGTCGGTTCCGTTGGCGCAGGAAATGCAGTGCTTTGCTTCCGCGACACCGGCAAAGTCACGCTCGAAGGCATCGACATAGGGCCCGCGAATGAAGGCGTTGTCTCGGATGACAGCGGCGATCGCGCCGTCGATTTCGCCCTTGATGTTCTGGTACTGCAGCTGCAGATCCGCGAACGGCACGCCCATGGTCGTTCTTCCTACTTTCCGCGGAGCCGGCGCGCCGGATTGCCCGCATAGGTGCCGGCGGCGGTGATGTCCTTCGTCACCACGGCGCCTGCCCCGATCACGACGTCGTCGGCAATGCGCACCGGCAGGATCGTCGCGTTCGAGCCGATCGAGACGCGGTTGCCGATCACGGTCTCGCGCCAGAGGTCCTTGCGTCCGCGCGCCGGCCCGCCGGTCGCAAAGGTGTCGTTGATGAACATCACGCCATGACCGATAAAGCAATCCTCGCCGATGGTCACGAGTTCGCAGATGAAGGCATGCGACTGCACGCGCGAGCGCGCCCCGATCACGGCGCCCTTCTGGATCTCGGTGAACGGGCCGACGAAACAGTCATCCCCTATGCTGCAGCCATAGAGATTGCAGGGCTCGACCACCTCGACGCGCGCGCCGAAATCAACGTCGCGGATGCCGGACTGATGAAATTTTGGCGCGGTCACGACACGATGCCCAGCCGGCACAGCCGCGGCTCGAAATGCAGCCGCACCTCCGCGCCGGTCTCGATCGATTCATAGAGCGCCGAGATCAGTTCCAGGCTCTTACGCCCCTCGAGCCCATCGACCAGCGCGGAGCGCTGATTCACGAGACAGTCGACCACGTGCTGGTAATAGGCCTGATGACCAAAACCGTAGACGTTCGGCGGGTTGACGGAAAATTTCTCCATCACCTCGCGGTCGGAGGCAAGCTCGTCGGCAAAGCGCCAGTGCCGGATCTGGTTGACGGCAAAGCCTGCGATTTCCACCGTGCCCTTCTCGCCGAGGATCGAGAGCGAGCCTTCGAGATCGGTCGGCCGCGCCGCGGTGGTCGCCTCGATGATGCCGAGCGCGCCGTTCCGGAACTTCAGCGTCGCGACCGCGGTATCCTCGGTTTCGATCTTCACGAGCGCTGTCGTGGCGCGGGCGTGCACGCTGACGACGTCGCCAAAGAACCATTCCAGCATGTCGACATGGTGGCTCGCCTGGTTGGAGAGCACGCCGCCGTCATAGGCCCAGGTTCCGCGCCAGGCGTCCTGGTCGTAATAGGCCTGGTCGCGGCACCAACGAACGCGCACAGTGCCCAGGATCAGCTTGCCGAAGCGGCCGGCATCCAGCGCCTCCCGCGCTTTCACCACCGGAACGTTGAAGCGGTTCTGCTTGACGATGAACAGCTTTACGCCGGCCTCGTCGCAGGCGCGGATCATGTCGTCGGCATCCTGGAGGCGGAGCGCCATCGGTTTTTCCACCACGACGTGCTTGCCGGCGCGCGCGCAGGCGATGACATGCTGCGGATGCAGTCCACTCGGCGTCAGCACGGAGACCGCGTCGATGTCCTTGCGCGCCAGGAAGTCGTCGATGTCGTAGCTTGCCGGCACGCCAAATTTTGCCGCGACGGCGTCGGCGCGCGGGCGTACGGGATCGCAGACGGCGACCAGCCGGGCTCCGTCGATCTGGTTGCCACCAAGCAAATCGGAATGACGCTTGGCGATGCGCCCGCAACCCAATAGACCGAATCTGATCACGACATCGCCCCAAAGCGCGGCACCGGACGTTCAGCGAAAATCCGTCACCGCAATCGGAAGTTTCGAGGGTTGGCATACTCGGAAAAATGCAAGCAAATCAAGGCTTGAAATGGCGACGGAAGTCGGTCTGCCCGCCGTCGGGATTCACGGGTCTGCACCGCGACAGGAGCCAGTCATCGTAAGCTGCGCACGCCGACGAATACCCGTTGCTCGCCATCATCACTTGAACTTGCTGCCGATCTGGCCGATCAAATGGGCGATCGTCTCAACTCCCGTCGGAGCCGCAAATGCCCGTCCCGCACGCCTCGCAAGCCCTGTCCCGCTTCACCGTGCTCGACCTGACCCGTGTGCGCGCCGGCCCGACCTGTGTGCGGCAGCTGGCGGATTGGGGTGCCAATGTCATCAAGATCGACGCATTGCTGGAGGACGGCGGCGAGGGGATGGGCGGCCCGCGACGCGGTTTCGACTTCCAGAATTTGCACCGCAACAAGCGGGCGATGACGCTGAACCTCAAAGACCCCAAGGGCCGCGAGGTGTTCATGCGGCTGGTCGAAAAAGCCGACGTCGTGGTCGAGAACTACCGGCCCGACGTCAAGACGAAACTCGGCGTCGACTATGACAGCGTGCGCAAGGTCAACCCGCGCATCGTCTATGGCAGCATCTCCGGCTTTGGCCAGGACCCGGCGAGGGCCCGATGCGGGTCGGCATTCCGGTCGCCGACCTCACCGCCGGCCTGTTCTGCGCCATGGGCATTTTGACCGCGCTGCTCGAGCGCGAGGTGTCGGGCGAGGGCCAGTGGGTGCAGACCTCGCTGCTGCAGGCGCAGATCTTCATGCTGGATTTCCAGGCGGCGCGCTGGCTGATGGACAAGGAGGTCGCCAGACAGGCCGGCAACGATCATCCGACCTCGATCCCGACAGGCGTGTTCAGGACTTCCGACGGCTATATCAATATCGCCACGACCGGCGGGCGGATCTGGGAGCGCTTTGCGCAGACCGTCGGAGCGCCGGAATTCTTGACCAATCCCGATTATGGCAGCGCGCCCGACCGCTCGAAGAACCGCAAGGCGCTGAACGCCGCGATCAATGCGCTGACTGAAAGGAAATCGACCGAGACCTGGGTCAATGAGTTCAACGCCGCCGGCGTGCCCTGCGGGCCGATCTATTCCATCGACCAGGTTTTTGGCGACGAACAGGTCCAGCATCTGAAGATGGCGCAGGACGTGCCGAACGCCGAAGGCCGCCACATCCAGCTCGTCAGCCAGCCGGTCAGGCTGTCGCGGACCCCGAGCAGCATGGTGGCGCCGCCGCCCGATTTCGGCGAGCAGACCGACGAGGTGCTGGCCGAATTCGGATTTGGCGCAGACGAGATCGCGGAGCTGCGCCAGCGCAAGGTGGTGTGACCGGTACCGCGCGTCCGACACCTCGGAATGCCGCCAGGTGCCGTTAGCGGATGCGGGACACGGGCCTCACCAGAATATTGAATCTCTCCAAAATCCGGCCGGACCGACATTCGTCAACGAGTTCGCCGCAAAGTGATGGGAACGATGTTCGAAAGGAGACGGCACTGAAACTTTGCGGAGGCCAATCCGTTACTGAAGCGTACGGCGCGTGGCCTCTCGATCGCCAACGGTATCGCGCCTTGCTGTTGCCCAAAAGTCACCACGTGACAACTTCAGAGTTGGCCAGATTGAGTCCATTTCGAGAAAGCGGTATTGTCATCTTGTCAACGAGAACGGATTTGCAGGCAGGAACGGCGCGATGAGTGCAGAGGAATTGAAAGAGTTCTTGGCGGCCATGGAGCTGGTGCGTCAGGCCAATGCGGCGTTCGCAGAGGTGATGGGCGACCTTCTCGACCACGACGATGATTTCGGCGACGACAACGTCTTTGCCGACCTCTCCCGACCCGTGACCCTGCACTGACGATTGAGCCCTCCTTCCAATTGCTGCTCCCCCGGAGCGTCATTGATTTCTCCCTTGCTCTTTGGCCGACAGGGCCTCGGCCGGTGACCGGATTTTCGAAGAACATCCAGATCTGGAATTCTTCATCCGTCACATTCCCTTCCGACAATCGAACTCAGACCGTGCTCGCGTTTTCGTTGTGCCGACATAGGCCATCCTGACGAACCGGCCTTCGTTCTCATTGTGAGAATTGCGACCGCCCCGACTCGGCCAGGCGCAGACGTCCTCGAGCGCCGCTCGGCCGCTCTTCCCTCACTGCCATCACAGACCCGCGCTCGCCTCCATCCTTCGCGGGCTGGCCCGGATGTTGCTTAGACCAGAGTACGATCCTCAAGCGCATATACGAGGCAACAGATCGGATATAGGCTTCAGAGAGTGGCGCTCTGAACCTGGAGGAGAAACCCCATGAAAGCGTTGCAGTTCACACGGCGTACTTTGAATGCAGGCGCGGTTGCAGTTGCTGCAATCGCTGCGGTCGGCGGGTGCGCCGCAGCATTGGCTGACCAAAAGGTAGTCAAGATCGGCATTACCTTGCCGTTCACCGGTGCGGACGCCGAGGACGCCAACCTGATCAAGAACGGCGCCATGATCGCGATCGACGAAGCCAACGCGGCCGGCGGGGTTGCCGGCTACAAGGTCGTCCCGGTCGTCTATGACGACGGCACGGCGACCGCCGGCCAGTACGATCCCGCGCAGTCCGCCACCAATGCCAAGAAACTCATCTCCGATCCCCTGGTCGTCGCCAATGTCGGACCGCAAATGAGCGGCAGCGGCAAGGCGATCTCGCCGATCCTCAGCGAAGCGGACCTTGCGACGATCACGCCATCCTCGACCAATCCCGACATCACCGATCCGAAATTTGCCGGCCAGTTCCGGCCCAAGGGCAAGGCGGTCTATTTCCGCACCGTGACGACGGACGCCTATCAGGGGCCGAACATGGCCAACTATTTCAAGGCCAAGCTCAACGTGAAGACGGTCTATATCCTCGACGATTCCGGCGCTTATGGCGTCGGCCTCGCTGGCGCCTTCGAAAATCAGGCCAAGAAGATCGGCATCGAGGTGCTCGGCCACGACCAACTCGATCCCAAGGAAGCCGACTACACGACCGCGCTCACCAAGATCAAGGCACTGCATCCGGACGCCCTCTATTACGGCGGCGTCGCCCAGGCCGGCGTCAAGCTCGCCAAGCAGGCAGCCGAGACCATTCCGACCATGATCAAGGGCGGCGGCGACGGCGTGGCCGGCGGCAGCTTCCTCAAGGGCGGCGGCTTCCCGGCGATCGAAGGCTGGTACGCGACCAATGCCGGCCCGCATCTGACCGAAAGCCAGGCTGCGGCCAGTTTCGTCAAGACGTTCCAGGACAAGTATCATACGACTCCGGACGACTACTCGATCACCGCCTATGATGGGGCAAAAGTCATTCTCGCGGCGATTGCCGAAGTGGCGAAGAGCGGCAAGGAAATGAACCGCTCGAACGTTCGCGACGCGATCCAGAGTTCGAAGGTCGAGACGCTGCAGGGCACGGTGTCGTTCGACCAGAACGGCGACATCCTTGACCGCACGGTCAGCGTCTTCCAGTATCGTCACGACGACAAATACCCTGCGGACGACATCACGCATCAGCTGAAATATCTCGAAGCCGCGCCGCAGTCATAACTTCCAGCTCGTGGTGCCGGATCGAGGGGACTGGCGATGAGTAACTGGGATGTCCTGCTGCAGCAGGTGATCAATGGTGTCAGCCTCGGCGCGATGTATGCGCTGCTCGCGCTGGGCTTCACCATGGTCTACGGCATCATCGAGCTGATCAATTTCGCGCATTTCAACGTCTTCATGGTGGGCTCGTTCTTCGCCATGTGGACGCTGGAGGCGATGGGCTTTGCCGGCCAGTCGCACGTCCTTTACGGGCTGCCGCTGGCCGGTATTCTGGTTGCGGCGTTCGCGATCACGATGCTGGGGTCCGGCGCGCTCGGTGTCGCCATCGAGCGGCTCGCCTTGCGGCCACTGCGCGGGGTGTCCGGCACTGCGCCGATGATCACCACCATCGGCATGTCCTACATCCTCTACAACATCATCCTGCTCGGCGCTGGCGCCGACTCGAAGAACTACACCAACCCAGTGCCCAACACCGTCTGGGCATTCGGCGGCGTCACTCTGCGCCTGCGCGAGGTGCTGCTCTGGACCATCTCGCTCCTGCTGATGGTGGCGCTCAACTATTTCGTGCGGCGCACCAAGATGGGCAAGGCGATGCAGGCGATGGCGCAGGATCAGGAGGCGGCGCGCATGGTCGGCATCGACGTCGACCGCGTCGTCATCATCACCTTTTTCCTCGGCTCCGCGCTCGCCGGCGCGGCCGGGCTGATTTTCGGGCTCTACTACAACTATACGAGCTATTTGATCGGCTACACCGCAGGGCTCAGGGCTTTTACCGCCGCGGTGCTCGGCGGGATCGGCAACATCCCCGGCGCCATGCTCGGGGGCGTGCTGATCGGGCTGATCGAATCGCTCGGCGGCCAGTACATTGCCGTGCGCTGGACGGATGTCATCATCTTTTCGCTGCTGGTGCTGGTGCTGGTCTTCCGACCCACGGGGCTGCTCGGCCGCGCCGCCCCGACGAAATCGTAAAGCGAGGGCGGCGTGTCAGACCAGGTCAAACCGGTGCAAGACGTCGCCTCCCCCACCATCGGACGCGCAGCCAGCTGGATCCCGGCCATCCGCGATCGCGTGACCAGCGAGCGGTTCCGGCCCTATCTGCTCGTCCTCATCCTGATGGCGGCACTCGCCTTCCCCTATCTCGACCGCAATGAGGGCGACATCGACGCGGCGGCGAATGCGCTGGCCTTCGCCATGCTGGCGCTCGGGCTCAACATCGTCGTCGGCTTTGCCGGCCTCCTCGATCTCGGCTATGCCGCATTCTTCGCCATCGGCGCCTACACCTATGGCGCGCTGGCGTCCTATCAGATCCAACCGGCATGGAGCAGCTTTTGGGAGCCCTTCCAGTGGCTCGGCCTGGTCCAGCATCTCGACGCCGGAGGCGGCGCCGGCACCGTCCATTTCGACGTCTCGTTCTGGCTGATGCTGCCGATTGCAGCGCTGGTCGCCGCTTTCTTCGGCGTGCTGTTCGGCGCGCCGACGCTCCGCCTCAAGGGCGATTATCTCGCCATCGTGACGCTCGGCTTCGGCGAGATCGTGCCGATCGTCGCGCGCAACACCCCCTCCATCACCAACGGCGCACAAGGCCTCAGCGGCGTCGCGACGCCAAAACTGTTCGGCTACAGTTTCGGCGTGATGTCGACGCCCTATTACTATCTGGGGCTCGCGCTGATCGTGCTCATGATCTTCGTCAGCGCGCGGCTGAAACATTCGCGTGTCGGCCGCGCCTGGCTCGCCATCCGCGAGGACGAGATCGCCGCCGAGGCCATGGGGGTCAGCCGCACCAAGCTGAAACTGCTCGCCTTTGCCATCGGTGCAGGCTTTGCCGGTGTGACGGGAACGTTTTATGTGGCCAAGCTGCAGACGGCCTCGCCGGAGATGTTCATGTTTCCGGTCTCGGTGATGATTCTCGTCATGATCGTGCTCGGCGGCATGGGCAGCGTCGCCGGCGTCGTGGTCGGCGCACTGATCCTGCAGCTGCTGCAATCGTGGTTCCTCCAGGACCTGACGCAGTGGATCCACACGTTCGGTGAATGGACGGGCATCGCTTTTCTGGAAAAGGTCGATCTCGTCCAGTCGATCGAACTGATTTTCGGCATCATTCTCGTCGTGATGATGCTCTATCGCCGCCAGGGGCTCATTCCCGAACGCGCCGCGGTGACCGCGCTGAGCCATGAGCAGCAGACCGCGATGCCGTCGCGACGTCCCGTCGATGCGAGGCTCGTTCCGCTGCACCGGCAAACGATCGATGCGGACAGGCCGCTGCTCGAGATCAAGGGTCTTGCCAAGGCGTTCGGCGGCATCAAGGCGGTGAACGGCGTCGATCTCGAGGTCATGCCGGGTTCCATCGTCGGCATCATCGGACCGAACGGCTCCGGCAAGACGACGTTCTTCAATCTGATCACCGGCCTGATCGAACCGAGCGGCGGCCGCGTCCTGCTCGCCGGCAAGGATATCACGGGATTGAAGCCGCATCTGATCGTCGAGAAGGGAATCGCGCGAACCTTCCAGAACCTGCGGCTGTTCGCCAACATGACGCTCTTGGAGAACGCGCTGGTCGGCGCACATGCGCGCACCTCGACCGGGGCCGTCGGCGCCGTGCTGCGGCTGCCGCGCGTGAAGCGCGAAGAGGCGGAGGCAAACGCCCGCGCGCTCGACATCCTGAGCATTTTCGGCAACCGGTTGATGCCGCGCCTGCAGCATCTCGCCTTCTCCCTGTCCTACGCCAACCGGCGGCGGCTGGAGATCGCGCGGGCGCTGGTGTCTGAGCCGGTGCTGCTGCTGCTCGACGAGCCGACCGCCGGCATGAATCCGACGGAGACGCTGGAACTGACCGACCAGATCCGGCAGCTGCGCGAACGGGGCGTCACGATCCTGCTGATCGAGCACAAGCTCAACGTGGTCAACGAAATCGCAGACAAGGTGATCGTGCTCGATCACGGCGAGAAGATCGCCGAGGGCACGCCCAAACAGGTTCATTCGAACAAGGACGTGCTGCGTGCCTATCTTGGAAGAACAACAGACGCCGTCGCAGCGGCCGCTGCCGCTTCTTGAGTTCAAGGACGTCAACACCTATTACGGCGAGCTTCATGTCCTGAAGAGCGTCGACTACCGCGTCGGCGATGGCGAGATCGTCTGCCTGCTCGGCGGCAATGCCTCCGGAAAATCCACCACCATGAAGACGATCCTCGGCCTCGTGAGGCCGAAGAGCGGCGCAGTGACCTATGCGGGTGCGCGCATCAACGAGCTGCCGACCGCCGAACGGGTCAAGCGGGGCATTGCGCCGGTGCCGGAGGCGCGGCGCCTGTTTCCGCGCATGACGGTGCTCGAGAACCTGGAAATGGGCGCCTTCACGCGCGACGATACTGCCGGGATCGAGGCCGACAAGGAACGCGTGTTCGGCCTGTTCCCGCGCATCAAGGAGCGCCTCAAGCAGCAGGCGGGCACGCTGTCGGGGGGCGAGCAGCAGATGGTCGCCATCGGCAGAGCGCTGATGGCGCGCCCAAAACTGCTGTGCATGGACGAGCCGTCGATGGGCCTGTCGCCCGCGTTCGTCGATCAGGTGTTCGAGATCATCCAGGCGATCAATCGCCAGGGCACCAGCATCTTCATGGTCGAGCAGAATGCCAACATGGCGCTGTCGATCGCGAGCTACGGCTATGTGCTGCAGACCGGCGAGGTGGTGCTGCAGGGCTCGGCCAAAAGCCTGCGCGACAACGAGATGGTGCAGCAGGCCTATCTCGGCGAGATGAAGTCTTAAATCGGCGCATGTCGGCGCTGCCGGCGAAGCAATTGACCGCCGAAACGACAATCACCCCTCGCGAAAAAAAAGCCCGGCGCAAGCATCGCCGGGCTATTTCGGGGAGGAAGACCAAGAGTAGAATTTTGCGACCGAAGCGGCCGCCGAATGATTTGCTTCGCGCCGACGCCGACGAGGTCGTTCGGCAAAAAACTTGTCGAAACCAGTCCGATGCGGCGGAACTCCCCGGATGATTGAAAACTCTTCGAGATCAAATCGTCGATCATAACTAAGCAGATCGCCGTCCATCTGTCTGTCGCTGCCGCGCCACAGCCACAACGAATCCACGAAAGCGCCGTTTTTGCAACAGGCCGGCGGTATCGGCGCAGCCAGTTCCTTCAAGGATTACCGATCGCGCAGAAGCCGCGATGAACTCATGGAATGTCTTCGCTGATCGGCCGGGAATCTTTTCGCTTGGATGCGTCGCTCACAGGGGCGCGCGATCGACGCAACGGTTCGCGGCGATGACGAAGGCAATTTGCCCAGGCGCTTTTGTAGCATGCGTTCCCGGAGTCGATTTCTGAAAATTGGAATTGTCGCAAAACGCGATGCGTTCGATTGCAAATCGAACAGACAACATCCCGATTCAGCTGCTCTTACCCAAATCCCAATCCAGCTGCGCTTACCCAGGATAGATCAATTTGAGGGCGGCGGAGGTCGCGCAAGCCGCGCGTTGCGCGCGGCCTGCAGCATCGGATGGCTCGTTGCAGCGTTTCCGCTGCCCCCTGTCTCATGCTTTCGCGCAGGATGATGCGCCGCACGCCATCCGTCGACGGCACCCATGGGAGCCACCACCTCAACCTTGGTGTCCGCGTCCGGCTTCCGGGCGGCGGGCGCGATCGCGACGCACCGATCGCCCATGAAATCGACCTGGCATCTGCGTTGTGGGCGATGTCGCAAGGAATGATCGCCTCGCCAAAATTCGTCCCGAAGATCTTGCGGGCGCACCGGCGCCACGGCTCGGCGACCGCATCTGTCTAAATTAGCGTAGTCTCCGACCATTTTGGCGACGACCGTCATCGACGCTCGTGTGCGACCGTCCAGATGCCGCGCGAGCGTCCTGGGATTATCTCCCAAGTCATTCATA
>Ga0335071_10004986_pt1 | contig 13856 bp, 11 predicted proteins | sample Lox_Sample_15_FD_206724 | JGI IMG/M metagenome (GOLD analysis project Ga0335071, IMG submission 206724) | Soil microbial communities from Loxahatchee National Wildlife Refuge, Florida, United States - Lox_Sample_1.5 | ecosystem: Environmental > Terrestrial > Soil > Wetlands | place: USA... | reverse complement strand
TCTATCGTATTCATTCACCGATGAGGCTCCCTGAGGATTCCTGTCACGGCCCCTGGCCACCGTGAGAGGGCTTTGCCCCCTCTTCCCCGAACCATGAATTCCACAACCGGGAGAACCAGCCCGTGACGGCATCAAGGGGGCCTGTGGCGGCCACCTCCCCCTGCCCGCGGTCCGGTTTCCTTTCCTGCGAGGTTCCGGTATCCCCTTTCCTGCCCTGCTGCCCCCCTGCCTGAGTGCCCTCGATAGCCTCGACAATACCCGGGTGTTCCTGCCTGAAGGTGTCCAGCCAGGCCTTTGCCCCATCCCGGTCGCCGGCATCCAGGTACTGTCGGGCCCCACTGACATCGTAGCCCGTCGAACCGACCCGGGAGATGACCTCTTCGACCGGCATCCGGCGATCCTGCCCCTGGCCGGATCCCTGGCCCGGGGAGGAAGCGTTTCCTGCCTGTGGCCCGGTACCCTGTCCCTGGCCGGAGCCGTTCTGCTGGACACCGTTCCCTGCGCCATGCTCACTGGCGGCGGAGGCCTGCTGCTGCGTCTCGATCCAGGTGTCTACCCGGCTGGCGTCGTAGCTCCCGACACCGAAGAGGAAGTCCGTCGGGATATCCGCGGGCATGGCGATCTGTTGCGAGTAGAGATATGCTCCCTCGCACGTGTACCCGTCCAGGTTCCGGAGGTCCTGGAGCTTCTCATTCTGAGCCGACGTGAGGGTCTTCCCCACCTCCGCGAAGTGGGTCGCGTACAGGAACGATATCTCCCCGTCCAGCTCCCCGTACCGCGCCGAGAGGGAGCGGACGGTGCTCTCATCGATGGTCTCCCCGGCGAGGGCCTTCCGGAGCTCGGTGGCGACGGCCGTGCGGGTCGAGACGATGTCATTCAGGTCCGCCCGCTGGAGGTCCACGAGGCCCGTGATGGCAGGCCTCTGGGTATCGGTGAGGATGCCCAGGAAATCCGCTCCCGAGTCACCGGTCAGCGACGTGCTGATGGAGTACCCGCGATTTCCCATCGCCGGCCGGTCCTTCAGGTAGAACGAGCCGAAGTAGGTCCCCTGTCGCTCCGGGCAGAAGTACACGTCGGCATCCACCGAGCCCGCGTACCAGGCAAACATCTCGCTCGCGTAGGTCCGCAGGGCCACGGAGCTGCCACGCCCTCCGGCGTTCAGGGCCGCGGAGGCGTCCACGATCGGCCAATCGGCCATGCCCTCCGATTTCATGGAGTCCAGGTACGCCCTTTGCGTGCTGTTCAGCGACCGGATCACCTGGGCATAGGTCTTTGCCCGGCCGAGGCTGATGCTCGCGTCGACATCGTACAGCAGGGCCGAGTAGGCCTTCACGGCCGCCTCATCGAGCCCGCTCGCCCCCGCGGGGAGGTTCCCGGCGAGCTCGTCGCGGAATGCCGCCATGAGCGGGAACCGCATGTACGCGTACCGGCTGGAGAGGGGGGCCTCCGCATCCGCAAGGGCAGAGAAGGCCGCGAGCTGGTCCGGATCCAGGATGGAGAGCACGTTGTCCGAGGCGCGGGTGACGAAGTCGGTGTTGTGCCCCATCCCCGTGGCATCGTTGTCCCGGAGGTACTGGAAGCCCGCGTAGTCGGCCACTTTCCCTGGCGGGAGGAAGGTGTCGCTGCAGGCGTCGCCGGTCAGGAAGGCAAGCCCATCGAAGGCGATGGTGTTCTCCTGTGCCTGGTCAGACAGGGTCTGAGCTATCGTATACCTCCCGCCGGTCCCTGCGGCTCCCGCCCCCGTCACGAGGAGGACGAGGATGCAGAATGAGGCAAGGACAGGCCCGGTTTTCCTGGATATACTCATGGGTTCAAGCACCTTTCCATTAACCGTTAAAGGTCTATAATCCCGTGGATTAAGAAAAGAGATAAGGAAATGCCAGAATTATACCCAAATTACACCCAGATCCGGATCACTCGAGGCTGATCCGGATCAGGATGATCAGGGCGACGGAAGCGCAGAGATCGGGGACTATCTGGAAAAGTCCTACATCCCCCGTGCGACCGCCGAGGAGGCTCACGATCAGGGGGTTCGACGTGACCGCGTAGATCCCGAGGGCAAAGATCACCGCCATGAGGCCGAGCGTGAAGGAACTCCTCAGCCTCCGGTAGATCCCGCCGTAGATGACGAACAGGGGGATGATGAGCCCGATATTGACAAAGGATATCAGCGTCTTCAGCTGCTTCGCCTCCTCCTGCCCGGGGGCCGCCGGCTGGGGCTGCTGGGAGGGCTGGCCGTCCTGCCCGCCCTGGGGAGGTGCCGGGTTCTGTCCCTGGGGGTGGGGTGCCCTGACGAGGAGGGGGATGGCAAAACTCGCGACGACGACGGCGATAACCGAGACGAGGATGATCCACACGAAATCCTTTTTCTCCATGCTCATCCCTCATTCGGTTCGGCGGGAACCTCGATCTGCCTCCAGATCCCCAGGAATTCGTCGTATCTCGATCGCATCTCTTCAGACAGGAAATACATGCTTCCGTACTCCTCCCCCATCGAGCTGACCAGCTGATGCTTCTTCAGGACATCCAGGTGGTGGCGGACCGTTTTATAATCGAGGTTGCACCGCTGGGTCAGCTGGTTGGCATTATAGGGCCGGCCATGGAGGGCGAGGATAATCCGGGCGCGATTCACCCCGCCTCTGGATCCGGCAATCAGCCACCACAAGACCTGCTTCACGGGAGTCCCCCGGGATGCCTGGATAGGAGAACGTTGGCTCACGGGGTTTATAAACTCACTTCGGGCGGCAGGGCCGAAGGGGTCGCTCATCGGAACCGGATAAGGACCGGCATCCTCCACCCGGTGCCGGGGAGTCGTCAGCTCACGAAACACCGTCGGACCCGGGTCGACGGGCTTTCTTCTCCAGCCGCTCCCCGACCCTCCCCATCACCGAGAGCACCGCGGGCATGATCAGGATGGCGCCCGCGAGGGAGAAGGCGACGGCGATGAGGGTGGTGACGCCGAAGTTCGAGAGGATGGGGAAGGTGGAGAGGCAGAGGGCGGAGAAGCCGAAGAACGTGGCGAGGCCCGAGACGGTGATTGCGGTGCCGATCCGGTGGACGCTCTCCTGGATGGCGGCGACGGGGTCGTGGAGCCTCTCCTCCTCCTCCCCGTACCGTTCCATGACGAGGATGGTGTACTCCGCGGCCACGCCGATGGTCATGGACCCGAGGGTCGCAGTGATGGGGTTGTAGGCGATCCCGAGGGCGGACATGGCGACTGCGTTCCAGCCGACAATGAGGACGATGGGGATGATGGGCGAGACGGCATGGATGTGGCGGTACACGACGACGAGGAAGAGGAAGACGAAGAGGAACCCGAGGAGGGTCATGATCTCCTTGGACCGGGCGAGGGATGAGAGGAGCGTGGTGTAGAGGTCGAAGCTCCCGGTGGGGGTGACGCTCATCCCGACGGGAGGCTCGAGGAAGGCGATGTCCCGGACCATCTGCTCCTTCAGGGTCTCCTGCTGGGACATCTCGAGGTCGATGGTGGAAAACTGGATCACCCCTCCGAGGGAACCCTGCAGGTACTCGTCCTTCGTCTCCTGGGGGATCCCGCCGAGCACGGCATCGAGTTCGGCCCGGGTCTCCGGGAGCCTGCCCCCGGTGTACGGGAGGATGAGGGTGACGATGCTCCTTGCCCCGGTGAGCTCCGGGTGTCGCGAGAGCTCGTAATCCTGGAACTCCTGTATCCATGCCAGGGTGTCAGGGTCGGTCACGGGACGGCCCCGGACCGAGAAGTCGGCGGTCCTCGTGGCCCCGAGGATCCGGGTGACCTTGTCGATGTTAATCTTTGCCGGCATGTCGGGCGGGACGAAGGCGTTCTCGTTGCTCTCGATGGGGATGGAGGCGTCCAGCTGGAACCCGGCCAGGGCGATGAGGCCCGCGATGAGGAGGACCGGCACCGGGTTCCTCGCGATCTTCACCGAGGTATCGGTGAGGAACCGGCCGTACGAGAATGACCCCGGGATCCTCTTCTTTTTCCCGTCCGTCTTCCCGTCCCCCCGGTCAGTGGCCCGGGGCCCGAGAGCGGTGTCGCAGGCATCGGTGCCGACGGCGTAGCAGACCTCTTTCGCCGGTTCCTTCGGTCGGTACTTCAGGAGGAGCCCGAGGGTGGGCATGCCGATGCAGGAAACCCAGTAGCAGGTGAAGATCCCGATGATGGCCACGAGGCCGAAGGAGCGGATCATGGGGACGTTGGAGACGAACATGGCGACGAAGCCCATGCAGGTCGCAAGCATGGCGTAGAGGACCGCGGGGCCGGTCCGGGTCACCGTGTAGAAAACGGCATCGGAAAGGGGCCCCTTCCGGGCCTCCTCGTCGAACCGGGCCTGGAACTGGATGGCATAGTCGATCCCGAGGCCGATGAGGACGGGGAAGGCCCCGATGACCGCCATGTTCAGCTGGATGCCTGCGAGGCCCATGAGGCCGAGGGAGGTGACGAGGCCGACGGCGACGAAGAGGACGGGCAGGAACCGGTACCGGACGTAGGCGAAGAGGATCCCCATGGCGAGCACTATGAGGACAAGGGCGCCGCCGATGAGGATCCCCATGTTCGCGGAGAGCCCGTCCCGCATCTGCAGCGAGAAGGCGGGGGAGCCGGAAATCTTCACCTGGACGCCGGGCGGGGGATCCGAGCTATCCACGATGGACTCCACGTTCGCGAGAACCGCGTTCTCGGTCGTGGTCGAGAGGCCCCGGTCCAGCTGGATCTGGACCAGGGTGAGGAGGTTCGAGGGAACGGCCTGCGCCCTGATATCCGCGGGGAGGGCACTCACTATCTGGGCGATCTCGGCCTGCGAGCCGGGGAGCGTCCCTCCATGATAGGCCTTGAGGGCCTCGACGATACTTTTCGTGGAGGTGACATGCTGCTGCTGGCCGATATCCCTCTCCAGCCGGTCGACGTACCGGAGGATACCCGGATCAAGGGGGTTTGCAGACTCGACGATGAGGATGATGGAGTCAGACTGGAAGCTCTCGGCGTACTGCCCCTGGAGCACGCCCTCCTGAGAGTTTTCATCGACATAGGTCTTCCAGCCCGTCTCCATCGTGAGCCTGGTCATCCCCGCTATGCCGGTGAGGAAGACGGCAAGGACGAGGATGGCGACGAGGGCGGGCTTCCGGTTGATGGCCCCCGCAAGGCCCTCGAAGAACCGCTGGATCACCGTAGCCCCGCCTCCCGTGGTCATCGCGCCTCTACCTGCCCGGGCAATGTTTAATACCCCGGCACTCTATATTGACTAGTCAGTCTATAATCTTAAGGCTTATGCAGGCAGGACGGGGTCCCCGGGCCGTGCACCGGGGGAAGGTGAAGCTGGGGGGGAGAAAGGCCGGGAGGCCCCCGGCGACCGGGAGGGTTCCCGGGGCCGGGAACCGGGAACGGATCCTCGCGGCGGCGCTCGGGCTCTTCACCACCCGGGGGTTCCACCACACCCCCACCGCCCGGATCAGCAGGGAGGCGGGTGTCTCCACGGGGACGCTCTTTCACTACTTCCCGGACAAGAACACGCTCATCGACGAGCTCTACCTCTCGATCCAGAGAGAAGTGGCCGAAGTGGTCCGGTCCGGGGACGACACGGGCGCCCCGACGAAGGAGCGGCTTGGGCGCTGCTTCAGGTCATACATCGCCTGGGGGGCCGCGAACCCCGGCGAGGTGGCCTTCCTGAACCTGTTCTACAACTCGCCCTCGATAGGCGACGAGGTGAAGGACCGGGCCCACCGGGAGTTCCAGTGGCTCCACGAGCTCTCCGATGCTGCCGTCAGGGAAGGGGTGCTCCAGGACCTCCCGAAGGAGTTTTACTGGGTGGTAATCCCCCAGATCCTGAACGGGGCCCTCTCCCTGATCGCCTCGGGAAGGACCACCCTGACCCCGGACCAAATCGTGACCTACGGGCTCGCGCTCATCCTGAAGGAACCGGCCGGCTGAAAATCCTCCTCGCTGCCAGTCGCATCCCGCCTGACGGCGGGTCGCTCCAGGTCGGGTTCTTCGCGACTACGCCGCAACTACCAGTCGCGGCACTCCTATTCCGTTGGAATAGTCATCGTCGCTCGAGGTCGGGTTCTGATGACCTGACGCCCCGCCTTGGGGTTGGCGGCGGGTGAGAGAACCATCAGGTTATTGAACCCTCCCTCTGATGAACCCTCACTCTGCCCACACACGTCACAGGCCAGGCGCACGGTGGTCACCCGTTGAAATGGTGGTGGTCGTAGGTCGTCCTGAGATATTCCTGCTTCCGCTGCTCCCCCCGGTTGAGCGGCGGGTTCAGGTACCCGATGGCCGGAGTCTGGACCGCGGGGCAGAACGGGCAGATCGCGCCGCCGACGTCGTTTGCCTTGTCCCGTGCCGGGCAGTAGTATACCCCGCCGCTGAACTCGACGGTGTCACCGCCCGGGAAGGGGGTTCCCACAGCATGGGCGGGCTCCCCGAGCACGAACATCGGGAAGGCAGCAAGGAGGTATTTCAGGAACCGGAGGCGCAGATCGCCGGCGCCGGGGGCGATGCACTCCTCCGCGACCATCACGAAGAAGCCGGCCATGGATGGATTGACCTTTTCCCGGAGGTGGCTGAATGCGCCCTGCTGCTGCATCAGCCGAATCCTCTGCCAGGTCCCCAGCAGGTGTTCCGAGACCTTGTGCACGAGCCGCTCCCGGTATCCCGGGTCCACGCCGCCGATATGGTCCGAGAAATTCTCCACCAGCCGGTTGAGGTCGCGTGGTGAAAAGGAGAGGACGAGGGGCGCGATGAGGGCCCCGAGCTCCCCCCGGGTCCGGGCTGCCCCGAGGCGGCGGCAGGTCCCGGGAATATCCATGACGGAAACCCCATCAGCCGTTGTTTCCCCGCCCTTCACCGTCCATCACCTCTGCTCCGGCACCCGGCAGCTATAAGACGAAACAGTCCATCATAGTTCTACCCGGAATCCCTTGAAACCATCGCGGGGAACTGCCATGAAGAGGAAGATCATCGATATTGACGAGGGAAAGTGCACGGGGTGCGGGGAGTGCATCCCCGACTGCCCCGAGGGTGCGCTCCAGGTCATCGACGGCAAGGCCCGGCTCGTCTCTGACCTGTTCTGCGACGGCCTCGGCGCGTGCATCGGGGCCTGCCCCGAGGGGGCCATATCGGTTACCGAGCGCGAGGCCGGGGCATACGACGAGAGGGTGGTGATGGGTCAGGTTGCCCCCAAGGGGGAGGCGGTCATCAGGGCCCACCTGGAGCACCTCCTCACCCACGGCGAACGGGACCTGTACGACCAGGCCATTGCCTACCTGGACGATAACCATATCCCCGTTCCCAGGCACGGCGTCCGGGGATGCCCTCCCGGGCCGGCCGCACGGGGCGGCCACCCGTTTGCCGGCTGCCCGGGCTCCGGTGCACGGAGCATCCCGAGGGAGCCGCATTCCGGGGGCAAAGGCGGGACCGGGGCAACGAGCTCGGAGCTCCGGCAGTGGCCGGTCCAGCTCGCGCTCCTCAACCCGGCGGCGCCCTATTTCGACGATGCGGACCTCCTGATCTCGGCCGACTGCGTCCCGTTCTCGTACGCGGGGTTCCACGGGGATCTCCTCCGTGGAAAGATCCTCATTGTGTTCTGCCCGAAGCTCGACCAGGACATCGACGGGTACATTGCGAAGCTCTCCGTGATCTTCTCGGGGCACACGATCCGGTCCATCACCGTCGCCAGAATGGAGGTCCCGTGCTGCGGCGGGGTGAGGTACGTGGTCGACCGGGCCCTCGAGCGATCGGGAAAGCAGATCCCGGTGACGGAAATAACGATCACCATCGACGGGCAGGTCACGGGTAATCCATAAGGAACAACCGCCGGTCCCGAAAAAAGATCAGGTGAGGGTCCGCCGGAAGAAGGTGATCATCTCCCGGTACGCGTCCATCGAGGAATCGTCCCGCGAGAGGGACCCGTTCACCACCATGAACCCGTGGGGCTTCCCCTCGTAGACCTTCAGCTCGAAGTACTTGCCCGCCGTGGCAAGCTCGGTCGGTGCGAGCGGGGGAACCCCCTGTCGCCCGGCGGCCGGGTCACTGCCCCGGCGGCATCCAGAGGGACTTCACCGGGTTCGACCCGCCGGGCTTGGACTGGTCCCCTGCCTCGATGCCGAGGAGCCCGCCGATGACGTTCACGACACTTTGCCCCGCGGGGACGATGATCTTCGTGTTGGTCGAGAGAGCGTTCTCGGCAACCTCGAGCTGGCGGAGGGTGATGGCGGTCCCCTGGAAGTACTGCTTCGCCGCTTCGTTCACGAGCCGGATGGCCTCGGCCTTGCCCTGCGCCTCGAGGATGGTCGCCTGCCTGACCCCCTCGGCCTGCTTGATGGCGGCCCGCCGCTGGCCGTCGGCATTCGTCTCGGTTGCCGTGGCGAAGTCGATGGCCGCGGTCTTCTCGTTCAGGGCCTTCACCACCCGGTTCATGGTTTCCTGGACATCGGGCGGTGGCTGGATCTCCTTGAGCTCGGCCCTCACGATCTGGATCCCCCAGGCCGCGGTCTCCTTCGTGAGGGCCTCGGCGAGGTTCAGGTTGATGGTGTTTCTCTCCGAGTTCGCGGTCTTCAGGGTCATGCCGCCGATGATGTTCCTGAGGGTCGTGCGGGCGAGGGCCACGATCTGGTCCTCGTAGTTGAAGACGTTGTACTGGGAGGCCTTCACGCTTTCCTCGTCGATCTTCACCTTGAAATAGATCTGGGCATCGACGAAGGCGTTCAGGTTGTCGCTCGTGATGATCTCCTGCCGGTCGGCATTCACGAGCTTCTCGGTGATATTCACGGCATACAGCTTCTGGATGCCCGGAAGGATCCAGTAGAGGCCCGGGTTGCCGTACTTCTGGTACTTCCCGAGGAACTCGATGAGGACCCGGTGGGTGGGCCGCACGATCCGGATCCCCATCACGACGTAGCCGATGACGATGGCGGCGGCGGCCGCCCAGAGGGGCTCGAGGGTGGCGAAGTAGACGACAACGCCCACGACGATGGCCACGGCCATCGCCATGCCCGAGTTCCCCGTTTCACTCACGGTTGCCATGATCCATCATGGCATGTGGATCCATATAAGCCATGACCGTCGTGCCGGCCGGAGTGCCGTTCCGTTGGTCAGGACCGCTCGTCCATGACCCCGGCCACCCACGCGGCCCTTTGCGCGTCGGTCAGCGGGGGCGGGGCCGGCCAGGCGTCCTCGAAGGTGGGGGCGTCCTTTTGGTACATCACGCCGAGGCCGATCTTTGCATCCGCCGAGTAGTCCCACTCCACTGCCTTCCGGTGTGCGGCCTCGCGATCACCCACGTCCTCCCCCGGCCAGGAATAGACCCGCTCGTTGTAGTATCCGGTCAGGTTGTTGTAGGTCGCGCAGACCTGGAGGACGTCGATGAACGAGAACCCGCGGTGCATCACCGACTCGTGGACCAGGCGTTTCAACTCCTCGCGCCGGGCGGTGTACCCCCGGGCGATGAAGGTCGCCCCCGAGGCGAGCATGAGCTCCACCGGGTTGAGGGGCATCTCCCGCTCACCCTTCGGGGTCGAATGCCCCCGGTAGCCGGCAGGAGAGGTCGGGGTGTACTGGCCCGTCGTCAGGCCGTAGACCCGGTTGTTGTGGACGAGAACGGTGATGTCCAGGTTCCGTTTTGCCGCGAAGACCAGGTGGTCGAGGCCCTCGGCGTAGGAATCCCCGTCGCCCGTCACGCATATCACCCTGAGGTCCGGGTTCGCGAGCCGGATCCCCGTCGCCACCGGGATGGTCCGGCCGTGGAGGGAGTAGAACCCGTTCACGTTCAGGAAGTCGAAAAGCTTCCCGTGCTGGCCTATCCCGGCGACGAGGACGACCTTCTCGAGCGGGAGCTCCCCCGACCCGTCCATCTCGGCGAGGAGGTCCTTCAGGGCGTGCTGCACGGCGAAGTTCCCGCACCCCGGGCACCAGGTGTTCTTCGCCCGGCTGACGAGGTCGATCCCCTTCATGCTGTCACCCGCCTGAGCTCCTGCTCCAGCTCCTCGATCATGAAGGGCCGTCCGTCGTATTTCAGCACCGTCCCCGAGGCCCGGTACCCGAATCCCCGGACAAGGTCTGCAAGCTGGCCGGTCTCGTTTGTCTCGACGGCAAAGAACCGTTTGACGCCATCCATCGCCCTTGCGAAACTCCGTTCCGGGAAGGGCCAGAGGGCCACCGGCTGGACGACCCGGAGGCCCAGCCCCCCGCCGACTTCGTTGCAGGCACCCTTGTTCGACCCCCAGCAGAGGACCGCCGTTCCTGCCCGGGGATCCCCGGCGACGTTCACAGGCTGCATTCCCTCGAGTTCCGCGGCAAGGCCCTGCATCTTCCGCCTCCGTTTGTCGGCCATCGCCCGGGTCATCTCCGGGTCCTCGGTCGTGATCCCGTCGGGGTCGTGGACATGGCTGTTCACCCGGATGACCTCCCCCTTTACCGGCGGGAACCGGAGCGGTGAGACGCCCGAATCGGTGATGGCGTACCTGAGGTAGGGGTGGACCGCCGGGTCGGCAGGGACAGGGCCGGTCGCCGGGGATACGGGGGCCGCTACCGGGTCCATGCTGTACATCCCCTCGCAGATGGTCCGGTCCGGGAGGAAGAGGGCGGGGACCTGGTACTTCCAGGCAAGATCGGCGGCAACCCGGATCCAGGCCCGGGCCTCGTCGGCGTCGCCGGGGGCGATGACGAGCCTCGGGAACTCCCCGGAGCCGGCATGGATGGCAAAGCCGAGGTCCGCCTGGGCGGTGTAGGTCGCGAGGCCGGTCGAGGGGCCGGCCCGCTGCCCGAGGACGATCACGACGGGGAGCTCGGCCATGCCGGCGAGGCCGAGCGCCTCGACCATGAGGGAGAAGCCGCCGCCCGAGGTCCCGACGGCGGCGCGGGTGCCTGTATAGGCGCAGCCAAGCGCCATGAGGATGACCGCGATCTCGCTCTCGGGCTGGATGGCCCTGACCCTTGCTTCGTCGGACCGGGCGGCGAGGAAATGGAGGAGGTTCGATGTCGGCGACATCGGGTACGAGAAGTAGGCCCCGATGCCGGCCTCGACGAGGCCGATCCCCATCGCCTCGTTCCCGGTGAAGGCGGGGAGGGGGGTGCTCCCCGCCGGGGGGATCCTGAGCCGTTCCTCGGAAGCATCGTAGGCCCGGCGGGCGACGCGGAGGTTCAGCTCCGCCTGTTTCCGGAACGATTTCCCGAACACCCCTTCGGCGACGGGCCACTCTATCCCCGCGGCCCGGGCAAACGCCCCGAGGATGGCGGAGTTACCCATCACGAAGGGCGCAGACTCCGAGGAGAGGATGGCTCTGATCGGGATCCCGATCCCGGGCGGGTACTTCGCGGTATCGGAGTTGTATACCACCATGCCGCCCTCGGAGAGCCGCTTTTCGTGGAATGATATCGTCGGCTGGTCGAGGGCGAGCACCATGTCCACGCTCCCCCGCACCGCGCCGATCTTCTCCCGTGCGCCGCGGATGATCGCGAAGTTGTGCCCACCCTTGATCAGGGACGGGTAATCGAAGGACATGTGGACCCGGTACCCGAGCCGCCCGAGGAGGTGGGCGATGACCTGGCCGGCGCTCGAGATCCCCTCGCCCGCCTTCCCGCCGACGAGGACCGAAACTTCCCCTTCCTGCACTGGTTCCCTCCGCCTTTCGGGAAAGGTTCCGTCCCTGTTTGGATAAAAGGGTATTCCCTTCAGGGAGGATCCGGGCTGCCTGCCCGCGCGCGGTACTTTATGAGGGGAGCAGGAGATACCAGTCGTGAAAGGGGGCGGGGCATGGAGGGCTCGATCTCGTCATGGGACGTGGTTATCGTCGGGGGAGGCCTGACAGGCCTCCGGGCCGCCCTGCAGGTCTCACGGGCCGGCCTCGCGGTCGCGGTGATCTCCAAGGTCCACCCGCTCCGCTCCCACTCGGTCGCCGCGCAGGGGGGCATGAACGCGGCCCTCGGGAACGTGAAGGGGGAGGACGGGGCCGAGGACAGCTGGGAGAGCCATGCCTTCGACACCGTGAAGGGCTCCGACTACCTCGCCGACCAGGACGCGGTCGCCCTCATGTGCCGGGAGGCCCCCGCGACGGTCATCGGGCTCGAGCACCTGGGCACGGCCTGGTCCCGCCTCCCCGACGGGAAGATCGCCCAGCGGCCCTTCGGCGGCGCCGGCTTCCCGCGGACCTGCTATGCCGAGGACCGGACGGGCCACCACGTGCTCCACACCCTGTTCCAGCAGGTGCTCGGCCGGGACATCCCGGTCTTCGGGGAGTACTTCGTCACGTCCCTTGTCGTCGACGGGGGACGCTGCACCGGGTGCACCGCGCTCGAAATCATGACCGGGACCGTCCACGGGTTCCGCGCCCGGGCCACCCTCCTTGCGACCGGCGGGTTCGGGAGGATCTTCTCCCGTTCCACGAACGCCCTGATCAACACGGGGGACGGCATGGCACTCGCGTTCCGGGCCGGGGCACCGCTGAAGGACATGGAGTTCGTCCAGTTCCACCCCACGACCCTGTTCGGGACGAACATCCTGATCTCCGAGGCGGCGCGGGGGGAGGGAGGGACCCTCGTCAACCGGGACGGCGAGCGGTTCATGGCACGGTACGCCCCTCGCGCGATGGAGCTTGCACCGAGGGACGTGGTCGCCCGGGCCATCGCGGAGGAGATCGCGGCCGGCAGGGGGTTCGACGGCGGGTACGTCCACCTGGACCTCAGGCACCTCGGGCCGGGGGTCATCGGCGAGCGGCTGCCCGGCATCCGGCAGATCGCGATGGACTTTTCCGGGGTCGATCCCGTGACAGAACCGATCCCCGTGCAGCCCGGGCAGCACTATTCCATGGGAGGGATCGACGTGGACATTGGGGGACGGAGCGCCCTTCCCGGCCTGTTCGCGGCAGGGGAGTGCGCCTGCGTGAGTGTCCACGGGGCGAACCGGCTCGGCGGGAACTCCCTCCTCGAAACGGTGGTCTTCGGCCGGCTGGTTGCAGATGCCATCATCAGGGACGTCGCGGCGGTGCCCGCACCTGGTGAGGAACCGGCCAGGACTGCCATGCAGGAGACCGAATCGGGTATCAGGGAGATCCTCGGCAAGGAGGGGAGCACATCTCCCTTCACCCTCGTCCACGAACTGGAGGAGACCATGTTCCGCCACTTCGGCATTTTCCGGGAAGGGAAGGAGATGGAGGAGGGGCTTCGGAAGGTCCGCGCCCTCGGGGACCGGTTCCGGGACGTCTCCATCTCGAACCGCGACCCCGCTGTGAACCAGGCCCTCGTCCGGACGCTGGAGATCGGGGGAATGCTCCGGCTCGCGGAGGCAGTGGCCGAGGGCGCCCTTGCCCGTAAGGAGAGCCGGGGGTCTCACTTCCGGCGGGATTTTCCGGGCAGGGACGACACGAGGTTCCTCGCCCACACCATCGCCGGGCTGAAGGACGGGAAGATTCAAATCAGCTACAAACCGGTCACCCTCGGGATGTTCGAGGTCGGGGAGAGGGGGTATTGATGCAGCTCAAGGTTTTCAGGTCGGGGGCGGGAACACAGGGCCCGAGATATGACAGGTTCGAGATCGATGCACCGGTGGGCATGACGGTGCTCGGGGCCCTCTTCGCGGCGCAGGAGAAGGACGACACGCTCGCATTCCGGTACTCCTGCCGGGGGGCCGTCTGCGGAACCTGCGCGATGCTCATCAACCGGGTGCCGAGGCTCGCCTGCCGGACGCAGGTGAGATCGCTTCTCGATGGGAAGGACAAAGTGCAGCTCGCACCGTACCCGGCCATCCAGGCAGCTGAACCATGGGACCCGGGAAGGGAGGTGCTCGTCGAGCCGCTGCCGCACCTCCCCGTGATCCGGGACCTCGTGGTGGACATGACCCGGTTCTTCGAGTACTACACAGACA
>Ga0335071_10004985_pt1 | contig 13857 bp, 14 predicted proteins | sample Lox_Sample_15_FD_206724 | JGI IMG/M metagenome (GOLD analysis project Ga0335071, IMG submission 206724) | Soil microbial communities from Loxahatchee National Wildlife Refuge, Florida, United States - Lox_Sample_1.5 | ecosystem: Environmental > Terrestrial > Soil > Wetlands | place: USA... | reverse complement strand
TGAAGAAGGACACCGCCGAGGCCGTCGTCGAGTTCGTGAGCCCGATCAAGGCGCGCGTCGACGAATTGCTGGCCGACCGAGCCGAATTGGAGTCGGTGCTCGCCACCGGCGCGGAGCGCGCCGAGGATGTGGCCGGGAAAACCGTTCGGCGGGTTTACGATCGGTTAGGTTTCCTTCCGCAGCGGGGATAGGTTTCACCATGAGCGAGCCGGCCAAGCCCGGGGTCCTGGATCGGTTGCGGGCACGGTTCGGATGGTTCGACCACGTCATGCGCGCCTACGGGCGCTTCGACGAGCGCAGCGGCGGGTTCTACGCCGCCGGCCTCTCGTACTACACGATCTTCGCGCTATTCCCTTTGCTCATGGTCGGTTTCGCGGCGTTCGGATTCATGCTGTCGCGCCGGCCCCAGCTGCTGAACACGATCGACGACCAGATCCGGTCCTCGGTGTCCGGCGCTCTCTCGCAGCAGCTGGTGGACCTGATGAATTCGGCGATCGACGCGCGGACCTCGGTCGGCGTCATCGGCCTGGCCACCGCGGCCTGGGCGGGGCTGGGGTGGATGTCGCATCTGCGGGAGGCGATGACCGAGATGTGGTGGGAGGAGCGCATCGAGTCGCCGGGCTTTGTGCGCGGCAAGCTTTCGGACCTGCTGGCGCTGCTGGGGACGTTCGGGGTGACCATGGCCACCATCGCCATCACCACCCTCGGCAATGAGGCGCCTGCGCTGATGAAATGGCTTGGGATACCGCAGCGTTCGGTGTTCGACTGGCTCTTCTGGCTCCTATCGATATTGATAGCCGTAGCGGTGTCGTGGCTGCTGTTCACCTGGATGATCGCCCGGCTGCCGCGCCAGAAGGTCAGCCTGGTCGCCTCGGCGCGTGCCGGGCTGCTGGCGGCGGTCGGCTTCGAAGTGTTCAAACAGGTGGCGTCGATCTATTTGAGGGTCGTGCTGCGCAGCCCGGCGGGTGCCACCTTCGGGCCGGTGTTGGGGCTGATGGTGTTCTCCTACATCACCGCGTACCTGGTGCTGTTCGCCGCCGCCTGGGCCGCCACCGCGTCCACCGATCCGCGCGCCAAGCCCGTCGATCCCCCGCCGCCCGCGGTCATCGCCCCGCGGGTGGTGGACGAGGGGCTCAGCACCCGTCAGACGCTGACCGCGATGGGCGTGGGAGCCGCTGGGGCGCTGGCGTTTTCCCGGCTCGCCCGCCGGCTTCGATAGCCGCGCGCATCCGCTCGGCGAACACCGTGGCCGCCCGCAGCGGGCGCACCATGACCGTGATCTCGTCGATCAGGCCGTCCTCCCGGGTACGCAGGAAATCGCAGCCCTGGATCCCCAGACCCGCCACCGTGGCGCGAAAAGTCAGCGCGTGCTCGCCGGCGCCCGTCAGCTCCTTCTCGAAACGAAAGCCGTCGAGCACGCCGGCCACAGCGGCGATGATGGCCGCGATCGCGCCCCGGCCGCGGTAGGGCCGGTGCGCGACCGGGCTGTGCAGCACGGCGTCCTCGGTGAACAGGTCGCCGATGGTGTCGAGTTCGCCGGACTCGACGGCGGCGCGGAACGGGTGCACGCTCACAGGCCGAGCGTTCTGCCGACGGCCGCCGTGACGGCCGCGACGAAGATCGCGGCGGTCAGCGCGACGTTGCGCGGTTCGCGCAGGTAGGCGTGCGAGCCGATGGCGCCGACCATGACGACCGCGAACCCGACCGCGGCGAGCGACGCCCGCAGCGTCCACAGCAGCACGCTCATCATGACCTCCTCCGTTGACGGCGACTCAGAGGTATGACGTGATGGCGGCCCTAGATGTGACGCCAATCGCCGCGGACCATGACGGCGTGGACTTCCAAAGAGCCGTCGAGCACAACGAGATTGGCCTCAAAGTCCGGGCGCAGGGCGCCCGCGCGGGGCAGCCCGAGGGCCCGCGCGGGCGTGGCCGCGGTCATCCGCGCCGCGGCGGCGAGTCCCGCGTCCCCGGCCACGGCGCGGAAGATCGTATCCATCGTGGCGGTGCTGCCGGCGATCGTCGACGTTCCGCGCACCCGCGCCACACCGGATGCGACATCGATCGGCACCGCGCCGAGCCGAAAGGCCCCGTCGCCGCAGCCGGCCGCCGCGATCGCATCGGTCACCAGAGCTACCCGGTCGGGCCCCGCGCCCCGGATCACCGCCCGCACCACCTCCGGGTGGACGTGCACGCCGTCGGCGATGAGTTCGACGGTCACAGCCGGATCCTGCAGCAGCGCGAGCGCGGGCCCAGGCTCGCGGTGGTGCAGCGGCGGCATCGCGTTGAACAGATGGGTGCCGACCGTGGCACCCGCGGCGATGGCCCGTCTGGTCTGTTCGTACGTCGCGTCGGTATGCCCCACCGCCACAACGACACCCGCGCCCACGAAGCGGCGGATCGCCTCCTGTGCTCCCGGCAACTCGGGCGCCAGCGTCACCAGCCGGATCGCGCCGCCGCTGGCGGTGAGCACCGCGTCGATCTCGGCGGGATCCGGGTCGCGCATCCGGGCGGGGTCGTGGGCGCCGCAGCGCCCCCGGCTCAGCCACGGCCCCTCCAGGTGGATGCCCGCGACGGTGCGCCGCCGGGCGGCCGCGGCGAGCGCACGCACGCCGGCGATCAGCTCCGCCGGCGAGGCGGTGACCAGGCTGGCCAGCGTCGTCGTGGTGCCGTGCTCCAGGTGGAATGCGGCGGCGGTGTCGATGCCGTCGGGGTCGGTGTAGGACGCCCCGCCGCCGCCGTGCACATGCATGTCGATAAAGCCCGGAACCGCAACGCAATCGGGGAAGTCTTCGTCGGCCGTGCGCGGCGGTGGGCCGGCCCCGCAGTCCAGGATCCGCCCGTCGGAAACCTCCAGCCACCCGGGCCGGCCGACCTGATCGTCGAGGACCATGGTCCCCGCGGCGATCAGTCGCACTGGTTGTCCCAGTGGCCGCCGTTTTCCCAGAAGTGACTGATCTCCTCGAGTTGGCGCCCCTTGGTCTCCGGGGCGAACCGGTAGACGAAGGCGAACGCGACCACCGCGAGCAGCGCGAACACCGCGAATGTCCCTGCGCCGCCGAGGGAATGCAGCATCGTGAGGAAGACGGCGGCGACGATCGCGTTGGCGACCAGGTTGGACGTGAGCATCGCGCTCGACCCGAGGGACCGCAGCCGGGACGGGAAGCTTTCGCTCGCGTACACCCAGCCCAGCGAGCCGAAGCCCAGCGTGTAGCCGATGATGAACAGCAGCACGCCGGCGAACCCGAACACCAGCCCCGCGCCGCCGAGACGCCCCTGGGCGAACACGGCCAGCAGGACGATGTCGGCGACGATCATCATCGCGATACCGCACAACAGGATCGGGCGCCGGCCCAGCCGGTCGACGAGCAGCAGCGCGGTGCACACGGCCGCCAAGCCGGCGACCTGAACGAGCGCCGGCAACCCCAGCAGCGCGAAATTGCCCCTGAAGCCCATGGCTTCGAATATCCGGGGGCTGTAGTAGATGATCGCGTTGATGCCGGTGATCTGGATCAGGAAACCGAGCGTGACCACGAAGACGGTGGCCCGCAGGTAGGGCTTTCGCAGCATCTCGGCGAAGCCGCCGCTACCTTCGCCCAGGGCCCGGCCGATCTCGGCGAGCTCCTCGTCGACCTGCGCGTCCGGCTCGATGCGCAACAACGCCCGGCGGGCGTCGCCGGGCCGGCCCTTCAGCAGGTACCACCGGGCCGTGTCGGGCATCCGGATCAGCAAGGGCAGCAGCAGAATTGCGGGCACGGCGGCCAGGCCCAGCATCCACCGCCAACTGTGGGTGCCGGCCAACAGGTAGCCGGTCAGGTAGCCGATGATCAGCGCGCTGACGATCGCCAGTTGATAGGCCGTCAGGAGCGAGCCGCGCACCGCCGCCGGCGCCGATTCGGCCACGTACACCGGGACGACCACCACCGTCACGCCGATGGTCAGGCCGAGCAGAAAGCGCGCCGCCAACAGCATCGGCAGCGAGACCGAGAGCGCGGCCAGCAGCGCGAACAGCGCGTAGCTGACGGCGATCAGCACCATCGACTTCTTGCGCCCGATGGCGTTGGCGAGCACGCCGGCACCGAGTGCCCCGGCGATCTGGCCGATCACCACCATCGTCGTCAGGAGTTCTTGTTGCCGGGTGGTGAGTCCGAAGTCCTCGGTGACGAACAGCTGCGCCGCGGCGATGATGGACAGGTCGTAACCGTAGAGGACGCCGACGCTGGCGGCGGTGAGCCCGACCCGCAGGCCCCGCCGCGGGACGGCCGGCCCTGATTTCAACGGTGTTGCGGTCGGCGGTTCATCGAGCGTGCGACCATGATCAAACTAAACACGATGATCGTGCCGATCACCGCAACGCCCACCCGCACCGGCAGCGCGTCCGCCGACGGCATGAACCCGGCGGCCTGCGCGCCGCCGCCTGGCCGGTCGGTGGCGCCGTCATGGCGGGTCGGCAGCAGCGCGGGATCGGGTTCGATCAGCGTGCCCACCTGGGTGCCCCGCGGCGTGCTGAACCCGTAGTCCAGCAGGTGCGCCGCCTGTTCCCACGGCGCGATCGGCTGCCGCGTGCCGTGCAGCAGCACCGCCATCAGCCGTCGCCCGTCGTGGTTGGCCGCGCCCACGAACGTCTGGCCCGCGTCGTCGGTGTAGCCGGTCTTGCCGCCCATGGCGCCGGGATACTTGTAGAGCAGCTGGTTGTCGTTCTCCAGCTCGTAGCCGGGGTGGTCGCCGTGGCCGGGGAAGTCGAAGGTCCGCGTCGCGACGATGTCAGCGAAGGTGGGGTTCTGCCAGGCGTAGCGGTAGAACAGCCCGATGTCGTAGGCCGACGTGCTCATGCCGGGGCCGTCCAGCCCGGACGGGGTCGCCACCCGGGTGTCTTGGCCGCCGAGCTTGGTGGCCAGCACGTTGATCTTGTCCAGCGCCTGCTGCATGCCGCCGAGTTGCATGGCCAGCGCGTGCGCGGCGTCGTTGCCCGAGTGCATCAGCAGCCCGTGCAGCAGCTGGTTGACGGTGAACACGCCGCCCTCCTCGACGCCGACCTTGGTGCCCTCGGCGGCCGCGTCGTCGGCGGTGCCCTGGACGGACTTGTTGAGCGGTAACGCGTTGAGGGACGCCATCGCGACCAGCACCTTGATGATGCTGGCCGGGCGGTGCCGCCCGTGCGGGTCCTTGGCGGCGATGACGGCGCCGCTGTCCAGGTCCGCCACGAGCCACGCGTCGGCCGACACGTCGCCCGGCAGCGGGGCGGTGTCGGGTGCCGCGACGACGCCGCAGCTGCTCAGCGCCTCGCCACCGACCGGCTTGGGGGGCACCGCCAGCGGCATCGGCGGATCACCGGCGGCCGGGACCTCCGACGAATCCACCGCGGGCGGGGTGTTCACCTGGTACGGGCAGTTCCCGGGACCGGCGTTGGGGCCCGCGGGCGGTTCGGCGAACGCGGTCGGCAGCCCCGGCGCGGCGGGCGCGGCGAACAGGAAAATGGCCGCTGCCAGGCACGATGCGGGGCGTACGAAAGCTCTTGAGCGGGGCATTGTGAGTGCAGAGTAGGCGATCAAGCGGCCGATTCCCGGGAGCCGCGCTGTGACTGGTGGGACGGATGTTACAAATCCCCCGAACGAGCCGCGATCGCCTCGAAGCACTACGCTGTCATGCGGTCGGTTGACCACCATCGATCCCCACCGAAGGGCTTGCCATTCAGAACAGATTTTGGTCGAAGTGGCGGCGCGACGGCGAGGGCCCGCGGTCGCTGGAACAACTGCTCAAGCAGGTCGAGAAGGGCACCCAGGTCCGGCACTCCGGGCTCGACCGGGTGTTGACGGAGCTGAAGCAGCATCGCGATGCCGCGCCCGAGGGCGACCTGCGGTCGGCGCTCACCTGGCTCTGCAACGCCCAGACGCGGATGGCGAACAACCCGGGCACCGCGCATTCGCGCGAGGTGTTGCTGGCCGCGTACGAGGTCAATCGGGTCCTGGCTACAGCCGGCGAGACTCATCGCTGAGCACGCCGCGCAGGGCGGCCTCGATGGTGTCGAACTCGGCCTGGCCGCTGATCAGCGGCGGCGCCAGCTGGACGACGGAATCGCCGCGGTCGTCGGTGCGGCAGTACAACCCGGCCTCAAAGAGCGCCGAGGAGACCCGGCCGAGCAGCGGCCCCCGTTCGTCGTCGCCGAAGGTCCACTTGGTCGCCTGGTCCTTGACCAGTTCCACGCTGTAGAAATATCCCCCACCGCGCACGTCGCCGACGATGGGCAGGTCGTACAGCTTCTCCAGAGTGGCGCGGAAAGCCGGCGCGTGGTGTCTGACGCGCTCGTTGAGGCCCTCGCGCTCGAAGATGTCGAGGTTGGCCAGCGCCACCGCGGTTGACACCGGATGGCCGCCGAACGTATAGCCGTGCGGGAACATGGTTTTGCCGTCGTTGAACGGCTCGAATAACCGCTCGCTGGCGATCATCGCGCCCAGGGGCGAGTAGCCCGACGTCAGGCCCTTGGCGCAGGTGATCATGTCGGGCACGTAGCCGAAATCGTCACAGGCGAACATCGACCCGATCCGGCCGAAGGCGCAGATCACCTCGTCGGAGACCAGCAGCACGTCGTAGGAGTCGCAGATCTGGCGCACCCGTTCGAAATAGCCTGGGGGAGGTGGGATCGAGCCGCCCGCGTTTTGTACCGGTTCCAGAAATACCGCCGCGACGGTGTCGGGCCCCTCAAATTCGATCGCCTCGGCGATGCGGTCGGCGGCCCACCGCCCGAAGCCGTTGGGGTCGTTGGCGAACGGGTCGGGCGCGCGGTAGAAGTTGGTGTTGGGCACCCGGAAGCCGCCCGGGGTCACCGGCTCGAACGGCGCCTTGTACCGCGGCAGCCCGGTGATCGCCAGCGCGCCCTGCGTGGTGCCGTGGTAGGCGATCGACCGCGAAATCACCTTGTGCTTACCGGGTTTGCCGGTGAGCTTGAAGTACTGCTTGGCCACCTTCCAGGCGGTCTCGACGGCCTCGGTGCCGCCGCTGGTGAAGAAGACCCGGTTCAGGTCGCCCGGCGCGTGGCCCGCAAGCCGCTCGGCGAGCTCGATCGCGGTCGGGGTGGCATACCCCCAGAGCGGGAAGTACGCCAGCGTGCCGGCCTGCCGGGCGGCGACCTCGGCGAGTTCGGCGCGGCCGTGGCCGACCTGCACCGTGAACAACCCGGACAGCCCGTCGAGGTAGCTTCTGCCGCGGTCGTCGAAGATGGTGACCCCCTCGCCGCGGGTGATGATCGGCGGCGCGATGCCGGGGCCGTGCCGGGCGAAGTGCAACCAAAGGTTCTGGGTCATCCTGCCGCTGAGCGTAGCGCGCCGGCCTCCATTGCCCGGCTCTCCCCCGCAAGCGGGGGACCCCCAACCGCGCCGTTCCGGCGCTCGCCGTCGCCGGCTAGCCTCGATTGCCCGGCTCCTTTCTCGCGCCGTTCCGGCGCTCGCCGTCGCCAGGCTAGCCTCGATTGCCCGGCTCCTTTCTCGCGCCGTTCCGGCGCTCGCCGTCGCCAGGCTAGGCTCGCTTCTATGACCGCAGCGCAGCAGGTCAGCGAGTTCGAGGCCCTGCGACCGCATCTCATGTCGGTTGCCTACCGGCTGACCGGCACGGTGGCCGACGCCGAGGACATCGTCCAGGAGGCCTGGCTGCGCTGGCACGGGCAGGACCAAGCGATCTCGGACCTGCGGGCGTGGCTGACCACCGTGGTGAGCAGGCTGGGCCTGGACCGGTTGCGCTCGGCCGCGCATCGCCGCGAGATCTACACCGGCAACTGGCTGCCCGAGCCGGTGGTCACGGGATTTCCCAGTTCCCAACAAGCCGACCCGCTGTCGGCCGTGGTAGCCAGCGAGGACGCCCGGTTCGCGGCGATGGTGGTGCTGGAGCGCCTGTCGCCCGACCAGCGGGTCGCGTTCGTGCTGCACGACGGCTTCGCCGTGCCGTTCGCCGACGTGGCCGAGGTGCTGGGCACCAGCGAGGCCGCCGCGCGGCAGCTGGCGTCAAGGGCCCGCGCGGCTTTGAAAAGGGAAGCGGCGCAGCCACCGCCGAAGCCCGACCCCTCGCACAACGAGGTGGTCGGCCGGTTGATGGCCGCCATGGCGACCGGCGACCTGGAGGCCGTGGTGGCGCTGCTGCATCCGGACGTGATCTTCACCGGCGATTCAAATGGCAAGGCGCCCACGGCAGTCCAGGTCATCCACGGGGCGGACAAGGTGGCCCGGTTCATGTTCGGCCTGGCCCGCCGCTACGGCCCGGCGTTCTTCACGGCGAACCAGCTGGGGCTGGTCAACGGCGAACTGGGCGTCTACACGGCGGGCAGCCCCGGCGACGACGGCCACCGGGAAATGCTGCCGCGGATCCTCGCGATAACGGTGCGCGACGGAAAGGTCTGCGCCCTATGGGATATCGCCAACCCGGACAAGTTCACCGGCTCCCCGCTGCGGGAGCTGCCTCGCTAGCCCACGGAATGCGGCAGGCGTCACCGGAATTGAAGCCCTGCTCGGTGATGCCCAGCGCGGAGTTCACCCGCGCCCGCATGTTCTCCAGCCCGATCTGATACGTCAACTCGAACACGCCGGCGTCGCCGAAGCGGGCCCTCAGGTCGATGACCTGCTCGTCGGTGACGGTGTGGGGGTCGGTGGTCATGGCGCCGGCGTAGGCGATGGCGGCGCGCTCGTCGTCGCTGAAAAGTGGTGAAGTCGCGTAGTTTTCTATGTCCGCAAGCCGCTCCATGTCCAGGCCGTTCAGGCGCTGCAGCATCGACCCGAAGTCGACGCACCACGAACAGCCGATCGCGCGCGCGGTCCAGTACACCGCGAGCTCGTGCACGCTGACCGGGAGCGTCTTGGATGCCCGCTCGACCATGGTTTCGTGCACGGCGCCGGCGATCATCAGTTTGCGGTGATGCGCAGACACGGCGAACGGTTCGGGCACCTGGCCGTAACGCCGCTTGGCTATCGCATACATGGCGCGGGTCAGCAGCCCGGCGCGCTTGGGGGGCAGGGGCTCGATGCGGGTTTTCTGAGTCATACCCCTGAGACGAGACAGGCGCGCGACGTGTGACAGCGCGCATCGCTCGCACCAATTGGCGACTTTCGAAGGTGGTATCACATGCGCTAGCACGTTCGCGGATCGAGTGGTGAGGGTGGCGCGGAACTTATGTGGCGGATGTTGACTACTGAAGCGGCACGCGAAGGCAATCGCCTGATCGCCCGCGAGAGAGCCGTAGCATGCGGCTAGCCTCTCGACGGGGGGTGGCGACTGGGGAGCGAGTGAGAATTCACGATGACCGCGCTGTTTAGCCGACGGGCCGATCAGTATGACTGGCTGTCCGGTTACCTTGCCTCGCGGGGGATCAGCGGTGCCACCCGCGCCCTCATTGCACTCATAGCGGCGTCGTTGGTGTTGTGCCTTCTCGCGCTGCTGGCCGGCTCGGACGGTCCCCAGGGACCGGTGCCGGTAACGATGACGTGGGTTGCCGTCGCCGGTGGGGTGGTGGGAGTGCTGCTGTGGATCTGGCGCTGGCCGACGCGAACGCAATCAATCGTTTTCGCCATGACGTGCAATACCGCCGTCGCCCTGGCGTGCCTGGCGCACCCGAACCCGTTGGCCGCGCTGATCGGGTGTGTTGCCTTCGCGACCTTCGGCGCCTACATGGCGTTCTTTCACACGACGGGACTCGTGCTGTATAACTTCGCGGTCGCCGCCGCCGTCGGCTCCTGGGAGGCGGTGTCGCTGGCGAGATCGGGACACCCCAGCCTCGCAGGGGTGGATCTGTGGCTGGTGATCGAGGTCAACATCGCCCTACCGCTGGCCATTCGAATCCTGGTGCGCGCCTTGTCGGGAGACCTGCTGCGTGCCGACCGCGACCCGTTGACGGGCCTGCTCAACAGGCGCGCGTTCCGGCACGAGGCACTGGGGATGATCCTGGCCCGACGGGGCATCGACACCCACCTCGTGGTGATGCTGATCGATCTCGACAATTTCAAGGCCCTCAACGACCGGTGTGGCCACGCCGCGGGGGACCACGCGCTGGTCCAAGTGGCCCAGGCGCTGTTGGCCGCCGCCGACAACCAGGCGGTGGTGGCGCGAAGCGGCGGTGAGGAATTCCTCTTGGCCGGCACTTCTTCGGGCTGCAACGCCGAGTCGCTGGCCGCGCAGCTGTGCCGGGCCATCGCGGGCTCGACCGCGGGAGTGACCGCCAGCATCGGCACCGCCTGCGCGCGTCTCACTGACCCCGCACCCGAACCCCAGGCACTACTGGAGGAGCTGATCACCGCCTCCGATGCCGCGATGTACCACGCCAAGCGGTTGGGGGGAAACCAAAGTCATCATCACGAACTTTGCTGACGGGTGCGTTGAGTCTCGTCGGCCGCGAGCGTCACGCTGGCGTGACGCTCGGCGCCGAACGCCACGCTGGCATGACGCTCGGCGACAAAACGGGCTGATCAGCGCGAGTACATGATCGCGCGCTTGACCTCCTGGATCGCCTTGGTGACCTCGATGCCGCGGGGGCAGCATTCGGTGCAGTTGAACGTCGTCCGGCATCGCCAGACGCCGTCCACCTCGTTGAGGATGTCGAGCCGCTCGGCGGCGGCCTCGTCGCGGCTGTCGAAGATGAAGCGGTGGGCATTGACGATCGCCGCCGGCCCGTAGTAACTGCCCTCGTTCCAGAACACCGGGCAGCTGGTGGTGCAGCAGGCGCACAGGATGCACTTGGTGGTGTCGTCGTAGCGGGCGCGGTCCGTCGGGCTCTGGATGCGTTCCCGCGTAGGAGGATTCCCGCTGGTGATCAGGTAGGGCTTCACCGCCCGGTAGGCGTCGAAGAACGGCTCCATGTCGACGACCAGGTCCTTCTCCACCGGCAGCCCCCGGATCGGTTCGACCGTGATGGTCAGCGACTTTCCCGGTTTCTTTGGCAACAGGTCCCGTATCAGCACCTTGCAGGCCAGCCGGTTGACCCCGTTGATGCGCATCGCGTCCGACCCGCAGACCCCGTGGGCGCAGGATCGCCGGAACGTCAGCGTCCCGTCGAGATAGCTCTTGATGTAAATCAGCAGGTTGAGCATCCGGTCGCTGGGCAGGCACGGCACCCGGAAGCTCTGCCAGCCACCGGTTTCCGCGAATGCTTCGGGCTGGTCGGGGTTGAACCGGGCGATCTTGACGGTCACCATCACCGCGCCCTCGGGCACGGGGGGCAGGGGTGGTTCCAGCGCTGTGTCGACGTCGTGATCGACGGCCATCAGTACTTCCGTTCCTTCGGTTCGTAGCGGGTCTGCACGACGGGCTTGAAGTCCAGGGCGATGTCGCTCAGCAGGTCGGTGCCCTGCTTGTAGGCCATGGTGTGGCGCATGTAGTTGACGTCGTCGCGGTTCGGGTAGTCCTCGCGGGCGTGGCCACCGCGGGACTCCTTGCGGTTCAGCGCACCCACCACGGTGACCTCGGCCAGCTCCAGCAGGAAGCCGAGCTCGATGGCTTCCAGCAGGTCGCTGTTGTATCGCTTTCCCTTGTCGTGCACGGTGATTCGCGAGTAGCGCTCCTTCAACGCGTGGATGTCGGTGAGCGCCTGCTTCAGCGTCTCCTCGGTGCGGAACACCGCGGCGTTATTGTCCATCGACTGCTGCAGCGCGTTGCGGATGTCGGCGACGCGCTCGTTGCCTTGCTCGGACAGGATGTCGCCCACCCAGCCGACGACCATCGCCTCCGGCTCCGGCGGCATGTCGACGAAGTCGTGTCCGCGCGCGTAGTTCACCGCGGCGATGCCGGCCCGGCGGCCGAAGACGTTGATGTCCAGCAGCGAATTGGTGCCCAGCCGGTTGGCGCCGTGCACCGACACGCACGCGCACTCGCCCGCGGCGTACAGGCCCGGAACGATGGAAGTGTTGTCCCGCAACACCTGTCCGGTCACAGTGGTCGGGATGCCGCCCATCACGTAATGGCACGTCGGGTAGACCGGCACAAGCTCGTGCACCGGGTCCACGCCCAGATAGGTGCGCGCGAACTCGGTGATGTCGGGCAGCTTGGCCTCGAGCACGTCCTCGCCGAGGTGGCGGACGTCGATGTAGACGTAGTCCTTGTGCGGACCGGCGCCGCGGCCCTCCAGGACTTCGAGCACCATCGAGCGGGCGACGATGTCACGCGGCGCCAGGTCGACGATCGTCGGCGCGTAGCGCTCCATGAACCGCTCGCCCTCCCCGTTGAGCAGCCGGCCGCCCTCGCCGCGCACCGCCTCGGAGATCAGGATGCCCAGCCCGGCCAGGCCCGTCGGGTGGAACTGGTGAAACTCCATGTCCTCCAAGGGAAGTCCCTTGCGAAAGACGATGCCGATGCCGTCGCCGGTCAGCGTGAGCGCGTTGGAGGTCGTCTTGTACATCCGGCCCGAACCGCCGGTGGCGATTACGACGGCCTTGGCGTGGAACACGTGGATCTCGCCGGTGGCCAGCTCGTAGGCCACCACCCCGGTGGCCACCGGCCCGCTCGGGGTCTGCGTGAGCACCAGGTCCAGCGCGTAGAACTCGTTGAAGAACTGCACGTCGTGCTTGACGCAGTTCTGGTACAGGGTCTGCAGGATCATGTGGCCGGTGCGGTCCGCGGCGTAGCAGGCCCGGCGCACCGGCGCCTTGCCGTGGTCGCGGGTGTGCCCGCCGAAGCGGCGCTGGTCGATGCGGCCCTCGGGGGTGCGATTGAACGGCATCCCCATCTTCTCCAGGTCGAGCACCGCGTCGATGGCCTCCTTGCACATGATCTCGACGGCGTCCTGGTCCGCGAGGTAGTCACCGCCCTTGACGGTGTCGAACGTGTGCCATTCCCAGTTGTCGTCCTCGACGTTGGCCAGCGCGGCGCACATGCCGCCCTGGGCGGCGCCGGTGTGGCTGCGGGTGGGGTACAGCTTGGTCAGCACCGCGGTCCGCACCCGGGGCCCGGCCTCGACCGCGGCGCGCATCCCGGCGCCGCCCGCGCCGACGATCACCACGTCGTATCGGTGTTGCTGGATCACGACTCGCCTTTCACGACTTTCACGAGATGTTCGGGTCGAAGGTCACCAGCACGTAGGTGCCCAGCACCAACGTGAACCCGATCGACAGCAGCAGCAGGCTGTTGAGCCAGAACCGGGTGGAGTTCTTGCGGCTGTAGTCGTCGATGATGGTGCGTAGCCCGTTGCCGCCGTGCAGCTCGGCCAGCCACAGCAGCGCCATGTCCCAGATCTGCCAGAACGGCGAATGCCAGCGCTGCGCCACGTAGTTGAAGTCGATGCGGTACACGCCGTCGTCCCACATCAGCATGATGAACAGGTGCCCGATCGCCAGGAACACCAGCGCGATCCCGGAGAACCGCATGAACAGCCACGCGAATTTCTCGAAGTTGGGGATGCCGGCGCGCCGGCGCGGCGAGCGGGGATTGTCCAGGCTGGCGGGGCGGTCGTAGAAGCGCTGCTTGACCGGCGCCACCTGGCCGCGGCCGAGCTGGAGATCCGGGCTGCTCACCGGAAGTGCTCCATGATGTGGATGCCGGTCACCACGCCGGCGGGAACCATGAGCAGCAAAAAGACGATGCCGACGATCCAGAACATCAGCCGCTGGTGGCGGGGCCCCTGCGACCAGAAGTCGATCAGGATGACCCGGATCCCGTTCAGGCCGTGAAACAGCACCGCGGCGATCAGGCCGTACTCCATCAGGCCGACGATCGGCGTCTGGTAGTCGTGGATCACCGCGTTGTAGGTCTGCGGGCTCACCCGCAGCATGGCGGCGTCCAGGACGTGGACGAACAGAAAGAAGAAGACCGTCGCGCCGCTGATGCGATGCAGCACCCACGACCACATGCCGGGGTCGCCCCGATACAGGGTCCGAGGTGGTCGCCGCTTGCG
>Ga0335071_10004983_pt1 | contig 13858 bp, 9 predicted proteins | sample Lox_Sample_15_FD_206724 | JGI IMG/M metagenome (GOLD analysis project Ga0335071, IMG submission 206724) | Soil microbial communities from Loxahatchee National Wildlife Refuge, Florida, United States - Lox_Sample_1.5 | ecosystem: Environmental > Terrestrial > Soil > Wetlands | place: USA: Florida... | reverse complement strand
CCGGCAGGGGCCGTCCGGGCGCGGCGAGAGAACGTAGAATGTGGGCGCGATGCCGGTCAGAAACGCACGTGACGGGAGGCTCATGCGGCAGGTGAGTGAGGCGGCCAGGTCGACGCCCGTGCTCTGCGAGACCGAGGTGCTCGTGGTGGGCGGCGGGCCGGGCGGCCTGGCGGCCGCCCTGGGCGCCGCCCGCGCGGGCGCCCGGACGATGCTGGTCGACCGCTACGGCTGCTTCGGCGGCGTCATCACCCAGGTGGGCGTCGAGAGCATCGCCTGGTACCGGCACGAGGGCACGGTCGACGTCAGCGGCATCGGCATCGAGTTCGAGCGGCGCGCCCGGGCCCTGGGCGGCACTGCTCCCGAGCCGCAGTCGAGCAGCGAAGCACTCGATCCCGAGCTGTTCAAGGTCGTGGCCGACGACCTGCTCGAGGAGGCCGGCGTCGAGCCGCTGCTGCATTGCCTGGCCGTGGCGCCGATCGTCGAAGCGGGGCTCGTCAGGGGGATCCTCACCGAGAGCAAGTCGGGCCGCCGCGCGATCCTGGCGGAGCGGGTCGTGGATGCGACCGGCGACGCCGACATCGCCTGTCGCGCCGGCGCGCCCTGCCGCACGATCGCGCCGGCGCAGGCGATGGGTGTCACGGTCATGTTCTCCTGCTCCGGGGTCGACAAGCGGCGCTTCCTCGAGTACGTGGCCGAGAGCGCACCCACCTACGGCGACTGGGGCCGCTGCTGGCAGGTCGAGACGACCGGCAAGGAGGACGCCCTGTTCAGCCCATACCTGCAGGAGCCCTTCGACCTGGCCCGCCGCGCCGGGGTCATCCCGCCCGGGTTGCGCAGCATCGGCGGCACCTGGGGTCGCATCACCGACGACGGCCAGGCGACCTCGCTCAACCTGGTGGTCATGAGCGGCTACGACTGCACCGACGTGCGCGATCTGACCCGCGCCGAGATCGAGGGCCGCCGCCAGGCGCTGCTGGCTATCGAGGCCCTGCGCCGTTTCGCCCCCGGGTTCGAGGATGCCCGCCTGCGCTGCTTCGGGCAGACGCTCGGCACGCGCGACTCGCGCAAGATCGTCGGTCGCTACGAGCTGACCGGCGACGACGTGCGCGGCGAAGCCCGCTTCGCCGACTCGATCGGCATCTTCCCGGAGTTCGTCGACGGCTACGGGCTGCTGATCCTGCCCACCACGGGCCGCTACTTCCAGGTGCCCTACGGCGCTCTCGTGCCGCAGGGTGCGGACGACCTGCTCGTCGCCGGACGCTGCGTGGCCGGCGACCCGATCTCACACGCCGCGACGCGCAACCAGATGTGCTGCGCGGTGACCGGCCAGGCGGCCGGGGTGGCCGCCGCGGTGTCGCTCTCGACGGGTCGCGGGACGGCCGAGGTGGATGTGGCGGCGGTGCAGGCGGCGCTGAAGGAGCAGGGAGTCAGGCTCGACTGACCGAGGCGTCGTCGTCCGCGCACGCGGTCGCACATCTGTTGGCGAAACTCGTGCGCGCCGCCCCATTTCGCTTGTCAAGCACTATGGCTGCCGAACAATCATTCTTCTGGCGGACCGCCATCGTTAATTAATCGGTCAGTCTGTTTGCCAGATGCCAGGCGCTTGTGTATCGTGGCGGAGACGCGTCGGGGGCGGCTTTTCATTGGGGCCCGACCCCCGTCGTCCCAGCGGGAAAGCCCATGGACCAGGGGGAGTATCGAGATGACTGATGAGAGCTACGCACGAGAATACGGCGAGCACCTCGTAGACGAGGTGCTCAAGGGCCGGATGACGCGCCGGCAGTTGCTCGTGCGCGCGTCGGTCTTCGGACTGTCGGCCACCGTCGTCGGCCAGCTGCTCGCCGCGTGCGGTTCGTCGGGCGGCGGCGGCTCGTCGCCTTCAGCGGCGGCCAGCGGCAGCGCACTTCCGGCGGTCGTCACGGGCGGCACGATGAAGGCGGTCATCCCGCCGCCGCTCAAGACCCTCGACCCGGTCACCATCTACGACCAGGGCGGCATCGTCCTCGTCTACCAGGTCGCGGAGTACCTGATCGACCTTAGCAACACCAACGCCCTCAAGCCGAAGCTCGCGCTCAGCTGGTCGCCCAACCAGAAGGGCGACATCTGGACCTTCAAGCTGCGCCAGGGTGTCACCTTCAACGACGGCAGCCCCTTCGAGGCCGCCGACGTGGTCGCCAGCATCGATCGCGTGCTCAACCCCAAGAGCGGCTCGGGCGCCCTCGCCGCCCTCGCCGGCATCCTCTCGCCTGGTCACACCGTCGCGACCGACACCCACACGGTGACCTTCAACCTCGACAAGCCCTTCGCCGACTTCCCGTACCTGGTGAGCTCGTCGTCGTACAACACGGCCATGCTGCCGCGCAACTACGACGGCAACTTCCAGAAGAACGCGATCGGCACCGGCCCCTGGATGATCAAGAGCTTCCAGACCAACCAGCGCGTCACCATGGCCAAGAATCCGACCTACTGGGGCAAGGACTCCCAGGGTCGCCAGCTTCCCTACCTCGACGGGCTCGAGTTCGTCCTCGTCACCGACACCTCGGCTGCCAACCTGCAGCTTCAGTCGGGCGCCGTCGACGTCCAGCCGCAGACCGTCTTCCAGGGCGGCCAGTCGGTCCTGAACGACACCAACCTGCGCGTCGACGTCTACCCGTCGAGCGGCATCCGCGAGGTCGCCTTCAACGTCAACAAGACCCCGTGGCAGGACAAGCGCATCCGCCAGGCGGTCGCCTACTCACTCGACCGCAAGGCCATCAACCAGGCCCTGTACGGTGGCCGCAGCAACCTCGGCTACGACACCTTCTGGGAGCCCACGGTCTTCCCCGGCAGCCCGCCCTCGACCGTGCGCTCGCAGGACATCGCCAAGGCCAAGTCGCTGCTCTCCGCCGCCGGGCATCCGAACGGCGTCGACGTCACGCTGACCGTCGCCAACTACCTCGAGAACCCGGCCTACGCGCAGCTCATCCAGGCGCAGTGCAAGCAGGCCGGCATCACCGTCAAGATCAACGAGATCAGCTACAACGCGATCTACGCGGGCACCAACACCACCACGCCGTGGCTCAACGCGCCCATGGTCATCGTCGAGTGGGGCAGCCGGCCCACGCCGGGCGTCTATGCCCAGGCCATGCTGCTGCCGACCAGCGCCTGGAGCTCCTCGCACTGGAACAACGCCGACTTCGTCACCAACTTCAACCAGTACGAGTCGACCACCGACGAGGCCACTCGCACCACGCTGGCGACGAAGTTGTCGCAGATCCAGCAGGACGAGACGCCGATCCTCGTGGCCTTCTACATCTCGCAGCTGCGGACCCAGAAGAAGAACGTATACAACATCCAGGGTCCGGGCTCGTTCTACTTCGACACGAGCATGGCCTACATGACGACGGCGTAAGGTCACGCTGGCGACCTCCGAGAGAGACTGACGTAGGGTCCGGGATGGGGCGTCTCATCGGGCGGCGTTTGCTGCTCATGGTGCCGACGCTGATCCTGGTGTCGATCCTCGTGTTCGCCCTGGCGGAAGTGCTGCCGGGCGACTTGGGGCGCTTCATCCTGGGTCCCTACGCTCCCCAGCAGGCGGTCAACCAGCTCAACCACAGCCTGGGTCTCGACAAGCCCATCTACGCCCGCTACGTCGAGTGGGCCGGCCATTTCGTCACCGGCCACTGGGGCACCTCGTATCAGTACAACCTGCCGGTCTCTTCCATCGTTTGGCACGCCCTCGGCAACTCGCTGCTGCTCGCCGGCTTCTCACTCGTCATCATCGTGCCCACCTCGATCGCCGTGGGCGTGTTCGCCGGGCTGCGGCGCGACAGCCTGCTCGATCGGGCCATCACCATCTCGTCACTGTCGATGACCGTCATCCCCGAGTTCGTGAGCGGCGTGATCCTCATCGTCGTCTTCGCCGTCACGCTCCATTGGCTGCCGGTCTCGGCCATGCCGCCGCAGGGCTCGCCGTTCATCGACCGCTTCTACTACCTGATCCTGCCGGCCATCCCGCTCATGCTGATCGAGCTGGGCTACATCGCGCGCATGGCCCGCGTGGGCACGGTCCAGGTGTTGAACATGCCGTACGTCCGCACCGCCGTGCTCAAGGGCCTGCCGAAGCGTCGCGTCGTGTTCGGTCACGTGCTGCGCAACGCGCTCGTGCCCACGGTCACCGTGATCGGCAGCCAGGTGGGCTGGCTGATCGGCGGTCTCGTGGTGATCGAGTTCCTGTTCGTCTACCCGGGCATCGGCAACTACATGGTCAACGCCGCCCTGAACCACGACCTGCCGCTGCTCGAGGCCTGCGTCCTGGTCATCGCCGTGATCTACCTTATCTCCAACCTCATCGCCGACATCGTCGTGGCGCTCCTCAACCCGCGCATCCGCAGGGGAGGTTGAGGTGGACCTCGACCAGCACGACCTGCGCGATGCCGACAGCGATCTGGTCGCCCTGCAGGCCGACGCCGCGGCCGACCGCGAGTCGCTCGATCTGCAGGCCGATGTCGCGGCCGCACTCGAGCAGCGCCGGCAGCGGCGTTACCTGGTCCGCTCGCTCCTGCGCAGCCCGACGTTCATGACCGGCTGCGCCATCGTGCTCTTCTGGGTCGTCATGGGTCTCTTCTCGACGGCCTTCACGCAATCCCCGGCGCTGCCTCACCCCTTCGACATCCTGCGCCCGCCCAGCGCGTCGCACTGGTTCGGCACCGACGACCTCGGGCGCGACGTGTTCGCGCGCACCATGGCCGGCGCGCGCACGGTCCTCATCATCGCGCCGCTCGCCACCATCCTCGCGCTCCTCTGGGGAGGCATCGTCGGCCTCGTCGCCGGTTTTCATCGCGGCCTGCTCGACGACGTCATGATGCGCATCGTCGATGCGTTCCTCGCGCTGCCGATCATCATCACCTCGATCCTCATCATCACGCTGCTCGGCAGGTCGTACGCCATCCTCATCATCGTGATCGGGGCGCTGTTCACGCCGGTGGTCTCGCGTACCATCCGCTCGGCGGTGATCGGCGAACGCGAGCGGGAGTACGTCATGGCCGCCCGCCTGCGCGGCGAGCGGTCGGCGTTCATCATGGCGCGCGAGATCCTGCCCAACATCACGCAGCCGATCATCGTCGAGGGCACGGTCCGGCTGGGCTATGCCGTGTTCACGGTCGCCACGCTCTCGTTTCTCGGGTTCGGACTCGAACCGCCGTCGCCCGACTGGGGCCTCACGGTCGCCGTCCAGCGACAGAACCTGCAGGCCGCTCCCTGGACGGTGCTGTTCCCCGCCCTGGCTCTGGCATCCCTCGTGGTCGGCGTGAACCTCATCGCCGACGGTCTGAGCTCGGCCTTCTCCAAATGAGCCTGCTCGAGACACAGGGCACCACGCAAGCGCCGCCGGCGGCGCTCGACGTGCGCGACCTCGAGGTCACCTTCCATCGCCGCGGCCGCGACCTGCCTGTCCTGCGCGGCGTCAGCCTGCGCATCGAGCCGGGCGAGGCCTACGGCCTGGTCGGCGAGTCGGGCTGTGGCAAGACGACCCTCGCCATGGCGGCGCTGCGCTACCTGGCCGCCAACGGCACGGTCGACGCCGGCAAGGTGCTGGTCGAGGGCCGCGACGTCAGCACGCTCTCCGACGAGGCGCTGCGCAAGTGGCGCGGCGAATCGGTGGCCATGGTCTACCAGGACCCCGCCACCGCGCTGAGCCCGGCCATGCGCATCGGCGACCAGGTCGCCGAGGTCTTCCGCTACCACGAGGGCCTGCCCAAGAAAGAGGCGCTCGCCCAGGCGCGCGAGAGTCTCCGCAAGGTCGCGCTGCCCGATCCCGACGCCACCATGCGGCGCTACCCGTTCGAGCTCTCCGGGGGCCAGCAGCAGCGCGTGGTGATCGCCATGGCGCTTGCCGTCAACCCGCATCTCCTGGTGCTCGACGAGCCCACGACCGGTCTCGACGCCACGGTCGAGGCCGAGATCCTCGACCTGATCGAGGAGCTGCGCGGGCGCATCCACTCGGCCATCCTGCTGATCACGCACAACCTGGGCCTGGTCGCGCGCCTGTGCGAACGGGTCGGCGTGCTGTACGCCGGGCGCCTGGTCGAAGAAGGACCGGCGCGCGACGTGTTCACCGATCCGCGCCACCCCTACACCATGGGCCTGCTGCGCTGCGTGCCGCGCTTCGGTATGAACAAGACCGACGCCGCGCTGCAGACGATCCCGGGCACGCTGCCGGCGCTGGGCGAGCCCCTCGCGGGTTGTGTCTACTCGGCACGCTGCCCGGTGGCCAAGCCGGTGTGCACGCGGCGCGAGCCCGACCTGTTCGCATGGCCCGGCGACGAGGCCCAGCAGGGGCGCATTTCCGCCGAGTCCCTGCCGCCCGATCCGGCGACCTTCTCGCCGCATCACTCCAACCCGGTGGGCGAGGCCGAGCGCCACACACGCTGCTACTTCGCGGCCGAGGTGGCCCAGATGCAGCAGACCACGCCGGTGCTGGCCTCGAGCCTCGAGGCCAGGGTCGGCGGCGAGGGCGACGTGCTCGAGATCGCCGACCTGCGACGCACCTTCCGCGACGGCAGCAAGAAGCTGACGGCGGTGAGCGACGTCTCGCTTGCCCTGCGCCGGGGCGAGACCTTCGGCCTGGTGGGCGAATCGGGCAGCGGCAAGACCACGCTGGCCAAGTGCGTCACCGGCCTCATCGCGGCCGACTCGGGCAGCGTCACCTTCGAAGGCAAGCTGTTGCGGTCCACGGCCGGGCGGCGCTCGCAAGACGCCCTGCGCGCCATCCAGATGGTCTTCCAGAACCCCGACTCCACCCTCAACCCGGCCTGGAGCACGCGTGCCATCCTCACCCGTGCCGTGCGCAAGCTCGGCAAGGGGGGCGCGGTGCGCGCCAAGGTCGACAAGCTCTCGGCCGACGTGCGCGTCGAGCCGCGCTTCCTGGCCCAGCGGCCGACCGACCTGTCGGGCGGCCAGAAGCAGCGCATCGCGATCGCGCGCGCCTTCGCCGGCGACCCCACCCTGGTGGTCTGCGACGAACCGGCCTCGGCCCTCGATGTCTCGGTGCAGGCCAGTATCCTCAACCTGCTCGTCGAGCTGCAGACCAGCGAGCAGGTGTCGTACGTCTTCATCTCCCATGACCTGGCCGTGGTGCGCTACATCTCCGACCGCATCGGGGTGATGTACCTGGCCGAGCTGATCGAGGTCGGCTCGGCCGAAGAGGTCTTCAACCCGCCGCACCACCCCTACACCGAGGCGCTGCTCTCTTCGATCCCCAAGCTCGACTTCGAAGCCGAGCAGCAGCGCATCCCGCTGCGCGGCTCCATGCCCAGCCTGAGCGATCCGCCGACCGGCTGTCGGTTCCACACCCGCTGCCACCGGTTCCTCGGCGACATCTGCGTGAACGAGGAACCCCCGCTGCAGGAGCCCGCCGGTGGTCACACCTACAAGTGCCACATCCCGCCCGGCGAGCTGCTGGCCGCCCAGAGGGCCGGAGAGTCCGCGGGGCCGGAGGCGTAGACCCCCCTGCAGCGAGGCGGTCGCGCACGGCCGCTCGGAAAGGTCGCCCATGAAGATCGCCGCCATCCGCACGACGCCGCTCGCCCTCGCCTTCAAGGAGCCCTACCACTGGGCCGGGCGCGTCGACCACGCCGGCGCCGTCGTGCTCGTCGAGGTGACCACCGACGACGGTCTCACCGGTGTCGGCGAATCGGTGGCCGCGTTTCCCGCCGAAGGCACCGTGACGGCCCTGCAGGGCGTGGCGCCGTCGTTTCTCGGCCGGCCCGTGTTCGACGTCGAGCGCCTGATCACCCAGGCGCGTCACCTGGGCAGCTTCAATCACACGCCCTGGCACGCGAACTTCGTCCTGGCCGGCCTTGAAATGGCCCTCTGGGACATCCTCGGCCAGGCCGCCGGCTGGCCCGTCTACCGGCTGCTCGGCGGCGCCGTGCGCGACGAGGTCGACTACTTCGGCTTCGTGCAGGGCGACACGACCGACGAGCTCGTCGAGGACGCCCGCGACCTGGCCGCCGCCGGCCACGGCGTGATCTACCTCAAGGTCGGCCGCGGCACGGCCGCCGACCTGCGCAACACGGCGGCCGTGCGCGAGGTGATCGGCGATCGCCTGCTCCGCCTCGACCCCAACTGCGCCTGGAGCGTGGCCGAGGCGATCCACATGATCGGTCGCCTGCGCGCCTTCGACCCCGACTGGATCGAGCAGCCTACGCCGCTGCAGAGCATCGCCGCCCTGCGCCAGGTCAAAGAGGCGGTCGACGTCCCGATCGCGGCCGACCAGGCCGTCTTCACGCCGGCCGACGTCTACGAGATCTGCCGGCAGCGCGCCGCCGACGCCATCGTGCTCTCGCCCCACGAGGCCGGCGGCCTGCTCGCCTTCGGCAAGGCCGCCGCCATCGCCGAGGCCGCCGGCGTGCCCGTCTGCCTGCACGGCCAGAGCGTGAGCGGCATCACCGACGTCGCGCAGCACCACCTCGGCCTGCGTACCGCCAACCTGACCGAGGGCAACCAGATGATGCATCAGCTCCTGGTCGAGGACCTGGTCGCCGCGCCCGACCTCACGCCGGTCGCCGGCAAGATCGGCCTGCTCGACGCACCCGGCCTGGGGCTCGAGCTCGACCGCGACGCCGTCGCGCGGGCGGCCGAGCTCTACCGGCGTGGACCGGTGGGTCCGGTGGGTCCGGCGTCGCTCCAAGGAGGTCGTTCGTGAAGGCGCTGGTCGCAGACGGGCAGCTCGTGACCGAGCTGCTGCCCATGAACGAGGCCATCGACGTGATGCGCACCGCCCTCACCCTGCTCGCCGAGGGCGACGTCGTCATGCCGCTGCGCCAGTACATGGCCATGCCCGGCGACGACCGCGTCCTGGGCCTCATGCCGTCGTACCTCGGCGGCCTGCAGGCCTGCGGCGTCAAGGTGATCGCCGCCTTCACTGGGAACTTCGGCAGCGAGTACGACACCCACCAGGGCGTCGTGCTGCTCTTCGACACCGAGCACGGCCTGCTGCGCGCGATCGTCGACGCCACCGCGATCACCGCCATCCGCACGGCCGCCGTGAGCGGCCTGGTGACCGACCTTCTGGCCCGGCCCGATGCCGGCGACCTCGCCATCATCGGCGCCGGCACTCAGGCCCACACCCATCTCCAGGCGATGCGCGCCGTGCGTCCGCTGCGCCGCGTGCGGGTCTACAGCCTGCCGGCCGGCACCGCCGAGGCCTTCGCGGCGCGCGAGTCGCGGCTGTACGACCTCGAGGTCGAGGCCTGCGCCACGGCCGCCGACGCCGTGGCCGGGGCCGACCTCATCTGCACGACGACGACCGCCGTCGAGCCGGTCGTGCTCGGCGCCTGGGTGAGCCCCGGCGCCCACGTGAACGCGGTGGGCGCCTATACACCGACCAGCCGCGAGCTCGATTCGGCGCTCGTCGCCGGCGCCCGTCTCTACGCCGATCGTCGCGAGTCGCTGCGGAGCGAGGCCGGCGAGTTCCTGATCCCGCGCGCCGAGGGCCTGATCGGGGACGACCACGTCGTCGGTGAGATCGGCGAGCTGCTGCAGGGCAAGGTGGCCGGCCGCACGTCACCCGAGCAGATCACGCTGTTCAAGTCGCTCGGCATCGCGATCGAGGATCTCGCCGCGGCGCACCACGTCTACACCAGGGCCAAGGAGCGCGACCTGGGCGCCTGGGTCGAGATCGGCGGTCGGCACTTCGGCAGCACCGGCGCCTGACGCGGCGCCGGCGGCTCGACGGAGCGCCGGCGTCCCGAGCCTGGACGGGGCTCGGGCGGAGGCCTGAAAGGCCCCTCGGGGCCGTCAGCCGCCGTCGCGCGTCACGAGCGCGGCCAGCTCCTCCATGACGCGCACGCCGTCGTCGCGCACGACCACATCGGCGTTGCGGGCGATGGGCGCGTGCTCGTCGGGATTGACGGCGACGAGCAGGCCGGCCCGCTCGATACCCCAGAAGAGCGCCGGCGCACCCGAGGCGCCGACCACGATGCAGAGCTCGGGCGCGGCGCGCGAACCCGAGACGCCGATGAGCCGGTCGGCCGCCGCCCAGGCGTTCATCACGACGGGCCGGCTCACGCCGAAGTCGGCGCCCATGCGCCGCGCGGCCTGCGCGATGCGCCCGAGGCGCTCCCGGTCGCCGGCGCCGTAGCCCGCGACCACCAGGAACCGGCTGCCGGCAAGGTCGCCGACCGGCGGCACGTCGAGCAGCTCGAGATCGGTGAACGGGGGCTCGTCGTCCCCGGCGGCGGCGTCGGACCTCGAGAGCACGACGTGGTCGGTAGGGGCGCTTAGCGCGCCGCGCTCGTCGTTCCAGCCTGCGTCGAGGGCCACGCACCAGGGACGCGCCGACAGCTCGAAGCGCCCGCGCAGATGGCCCGAGTAGACCGGGGCGTGTCCCTGCAGTCGACAGGCGGTGACCTCGAGGTCGAGGGCGCCGGCCAGGATGGCGCCGCCGGTGCGGCAGGCCAGGCGCGTGGCGAGCTCGACGGCGCTCGCGCCGGCGGCGGCGAGCACGAGCGCGACGTCACGCTCGTGTACGGCGCCGGCCAGCGCGCCGGCCACCAGGTCGGGCCGCCGTGCCGGCGCCTTGACCAGATGCACCTCGCGCGTGGGGGCGAGCTCGACGAGACGCTCGGCGTCGCCCTCGTCGCCGTGGACGATGATCGTCTCGCCGGTGAGCTCGCCCTGCAGCCCGTCGCGCAGGAAGGCGGCCAGCGCACCGGCCTGGCGGGCGCACGCCCCAGCGGCGCGTTCCCCGTCGCCGGTCGCGTCGATCGCCGCGACGAACCGCGGTGCGCCTCGCCGCCCGATCGGTGGGGAGGTGGACGACTCTACGGCCTCGCCATTGGTAAGCGGTGGGGAGGATGTGCGTTCTACGGAGAGAGGCGGTGTCGGCTTCGCCAGGTGCGCCCGCAAGTGGGTCTCGTAGAGCGTCCGCGCCTTCGCCTGCGGCGTCGGACCGTCGACGAGCTCGGCGGCGCGGCTGCGGTCGATCACCTCGAGGCCGGTCAACGTGCTCGCCTGATGGCGGCAGGCCGCGGCGACGTCGACGCCCAGCTCGCTCGCCGTCGTCACGCCGGGCGAGGCGCCGCGGCGCGCGAGCCGCTGCTTGAGGGTCGGCGCCCGCAGGCTCGACACGACCGCGTTGCCGACGGCCAGGACGCACGGCCCGCGCGGCGTCAGGCGCACGATGCCGTCGTCGGTCGCGCAGGTCGCCCGCAGGCGGCCGTCGGCGAGCGACTCGAGCTCGGTGACCTGCGCCAGGCACGGCCAGCCGAGCTCTTCGGCCACCCGGAACGGCACGGTGCCCCCGTCGCCGGGGCCGCTGCGACAGCCGAGCAGCAGGACGTCGCTGCGAGCGATGCCTCGCGCGTAGGCGGCAATGAGCGCGGCGACGGCCGCCGGCGCGAAATCGAGGCCGGTCGCGAGGCCTGGGGGGCCCATGTCGGGGCTGGGGTCGATGCGGGTGGCGCGCTCATAGCCCAGCGCGATCAGGGTCGTCAGCCAGGGCTCGACCTCGCGGCCCCCGACCGAGACGGCGCCCAGCTCGATCGGGGGCGCGCCGGCAGGCGCGCCCCCGATCGCGCCGCGCCGCGCCGCGAGACCGTCGGCCACCCGCAGGGCCAGCTCGAGGGCGCTCTCGTCGAAGCAGTTCAGGACGCGGCGCACATAGCGCGTCTCGACGCCGCGCGCCGCCGCCGCGGCCCAGTCGGCGTCGCGCAGCGTCTCGAAATCGGGCGTCACCTTGAACGCGACGAGGACGCGCACGGCGCTCCTAACCCATGCGGGCGCGATCGCGGCCCTGTCGGTCCCGGGTCGTCACGCCGGCAGGATCGTCCCCTTGTTCATGATGCCGTGCGGATCGAAGCCGCGCTTGAGCGTCTCGAGCATGAAGTACGAAGAGCCGTACTCGTCCTTGACCCACGGCACGCGGGCCTTGCCGATGCCGTGATGATGCACGATCGAGCCGCCGAAGCGCAGCGTCTCCTCGCAGATGATGCCGATGATCGGCAGGTAGTACTTGCCGACCTCGTCCTCGGGGCCGCAGCCGACCACGTTGTAGAAGTAGTTGAAGTACATGTTGGTGCCGTTGATGTAGCTGTGCGAGGAGTGGCCGCCCAGGCGCGTGAGGTCGGGGATCTCGTCCTGGATACGGCCCAGGGCGGCCTCGTAGATGTCGTTGATCGCGCTCCAGCCGGCCGAGACCTCGGTCGTGCGGTTGACGTTGCGCGTCTGACGGATGCGCTCGTCCTCGGCGGCGATCTTGTCGGGGCCCCAGCAGAGGTCGTTGAACCAGGTCTCGATGTAGCGGGCGTCGACCGCGTGGCACTCCGGGTGACGGGCGACGATCGCCTCGATGCCCTCGACGGTGGCCTGCACGATGCCGGCCGGGCCCTCGGCCATGAACAGCAGCACGCAGTCGCCGGGCTCGATGAAGTGCGAGAAGTGCAGGTCGGCGTCGCCGGGGTCGTAGATGCGCGCGACCGACGGCTTGAGGCCGCTCACCATGACCTCGCGCAGTGCCTCGAAGCCCACCTTCATGCCGCGATGCGTGTAGCCCAGGAACCTGTCGTTCTGCGGGAAGTACGGGAAGAGCTTGACCGTCACCTCGGTGATGAAGCAGAGGGCGCCCTCGTTGCCGATCACGACATGTCTGATGTCGGGGCCCGTCGCGCGCCGCGGCACGTTCTTGATGCGCGCCACACGGCCGCCCGGGAACACCGCCTCGAGGCCCACGACCATGTCCTCGATGCCGCCGTAGAGGGTCGAGAACTGCCCGATGCTGCGGGTCGCCGTGAGGCCGCCCATGTGGGCGACCGGCTTGGACTGGGGCGAGTGGCCGGTCGTCAGGCCGAGCGCGCGCACGCGGTCCTCGAGCGTCTGCAGCGGCACGCCGCACTGGCAGGTCGCCTGCATGTTGTACGGATCGACGTCGAGGATCCGGTTCATGGGCGAGCCGTCGAGCACGATCGAGTCGGGCACGGGCGTCTCGAGGCCGCCTTCGGTCGCGGTGTGGCCGGTGCGCGGCACGACGTTCACGCCGTGCTCGTCGGCGAAGGCCAGGACGGCGGCGACCATGTCGGTGCTGCGCGCCATGACGACGGCCGCCGGCAGCGGCATGGTGTGCACGTCGAAGATGTTCTCGAGCTTGCGGAAGTTGTCGACGCTGCTCTCGGTGAGGACGGCCTCGTCGGTGACCACGTCCTGGGCGCCGACGATGCGCCGCAGACCCTCGACGATCGCTTCTCTGCTCAGCTGCATGATGGATCCTTTGCCGGGTCGGGGGCTTGACCTGTCCGTGCTCGTGCTCTAGCGGAAGATGGGGTAGGACCTGGCCAGCAACGGGTCGGTGGCCGCGCGGATGTCGCGGTAGACCGTCTCGTTCATGCGCCGGTAGACGGCGGTCGCGTCGGGGCGCGGCGCGAACGACTCGCGCGCGCCGCTCATGGTCGCCGCGGCCGTCTCGAAGTCGGGATACGCCGCGGTCGCCACGGCCGCGCAGATCGCCGCGCCGAGGCTTGCGCCCGAGGCGCCGACCGTGCGTGCCGCCGGGATGCCGAACACGTCGGCGAAGATCTGCATGAAGAGCGCGCTGCTCGAGCCGCCGCCCGACACGACGATCGAGTCGAGCTTCGTGCCGAGCTCGGCGCACATCGCGTCGACCCGGTCCTTCATGGTCACGGCGATGGCCTCGAGGATCGAGCGGTAGACGTGAGCCCGCGTGTGACGCGCGTCGAAGCCCAGCATGATGCCCTTGCGGAAGGGGTGGTCCTCGGGGGCGAGCCAGTCGAGCACGGTCATCAGGCCGTCGCTGCCGGGCGCAACGTCGCGCGCCTCGCGCTCGAGGTACGCCTCGCGCGAGACGCCTTCGGCCGCCGCTGCG
>Ga0335071_10004981_pt1 | contig 13860 bp, 9 predicted proteins | sample Lox_Sample_15_FD_206724 | JGI IMG/M metagenome (GOLD analysis project Ga0335071, IMG submission 206724) | Soil microbial communities from Loxahatchee National Wildlife Refuge, Florida, United States - Lox_Sample_1.5 | ecosystem: Environmental > Terrestrial > Soil > Wetlands | place: USA: Florida... | reverse complement strand
TGTCAGAAGCTGAAACGCATCGAACCCTGAAGTGTGCGAAGAAGCGCGCGGACCTTGGGGGAAAAGGTGGTTCCCTTCTTTGGTTCAAAGTGCGAGCCAATGGTTAGTTGCAGCGCACCTCCAATGTCAAGTAAATAATTCATAGCTTGGATTAATTCGCGTTGCCCCAGTGGGCAACTGCCGGCAAGGCCTCGTTCCTCCACTATTTTCTAATCCGTCTAATAAATCTCTTTAGCGGCTCCGGGGCTATTTGTGCCAGTCAAGAACGATGCGATACGAGGATTGAAAGCGTGCAAAGCGGTAGAAGGAGTCACTGCGTCCATCAACGAAAAATAGGCTGCTCATCCGCTCTCCTCGTCAATGGCCGAAGGACTTCACTCCCTCTGCTCTGAATCAGGCGCGGATGAACAGCCTAGCGATATTTCAGGCAGGTCTTTCAGGGCCTGCCGCCGAAGTCTACTTCAGATCGAAGCGGTCCAGGTTCATCACCTTCGTCCAGGCCGCGACAAAGTCCCGCACGAATGTCTGCTGCGCATCGCTGCTCGCATACACTTCTGCAACGGCGCGGAGCTGCGAGTTGGAGCCGAACACCAAATCGACGACCGTGCCTGTCCACTTGAGTTGCCCCGTCTTGCGATCGCGTCCTTCCAGGGCACCCTCCGACGACGCAGACTTCTGCCATTTCGTGCCCATATCCAGCAGGTTCACGAAGAAGTCGTTGGTCAGCGTCTCGGGCCGCTTGGTGAAGACACCGTGTTGCGATTGCCCGTAGTTCGCGCCGAGTACTCGCAAGCCACCGATCAGCACTGTCAGTTCGGGAGCGGTAAGGTTCAGCAGTTGCGCCTTGTCCAGCAACAGATAGGCAGCGTGGCTCTCGAGTCCCTTGCCGGCGTAGTTGCGGAAGCCGTCCGCCTTCGGCTCGAGCACAGCGAAGGACTCGGCATCGGTTTGTTCCTGCGAGGCATCCGTGCGTCCAGGAGCAAACGGGATTTTGACGTCAACACCCGCTTTCCTGGCTCCGGCTTTGACTCCCGCGCATCCAGCCAGCACGATCAGATCGGCCAGCGAAATTCTCTTGCCGCCCGATTGCGCAGCATTGAACTCCTTCTGGATGGCTTCGAGCTTTGCTAGAACCTTGGCCAGCTCCGCCGGCTGGTTCACCTCCCAGTCCTTCTGCGGCGCGAGCCGGATGCGTGCGCCATTGGCGCCGCCTCGTTTATCGCTGCCACGGAAAGTCACTGCCGAGGCCCAAGCGGTGGTCACCAGTTGGGCGATGGAGAGACCAGACGCAAGGACCTTCGCTGTGAGAGCTTCGATGTCCGCCTCATTGACGAGCGGGTGATCGACGGCAGGCACCGGATCCTGCCAGATCAGCTCTTCGTTCGGCACGAGTTTGCCGAGGTAGCGAGCACGCGGCCCCATATCGCGGTGCGTCAGCTTGAACCACGCGCGGGCAAACGCATCGGCGAACTGGTCGGGGTGCTCAAGAAAACGGCGCGAGATCTTCTCGTAGGCCGGGTCAAACCGCAACGAAAGATCCGTCGTGAGCATGGACGGGGTGCGCCGCTTCGAAGGATCGTGAGGATCCGGGACCGTATTCGCGCCCGCGTCGCCCTTCGGCTTCCACTGGTTTGCACCCGCAGGGCTCTTCGTCAGCTCCCATTCGTAGCCAAACAGGTTCTCGAAGAAGTCGTTGCTCCACTTCGTCGGAGTGGTCGTCCAAATCACCTCGAGACCGCTGGTGATCGTGTCGTTGCCGACACCGGTTCCGAAGCTGTTCTTCCAACCGAGGCCCATCTCCTCAACGGGCGCCGCCTCAGGCTCGGGACCAACGTGGCTGGCTGCTGCGGCTCCGTGGGTCTTGCCGAAAGTGTGACCGCCGGCGATCAGAGCAACGGTTTCTTCGTCATTCATCGCCATCCGGGCGAAAGTCTCGCGGATATCGCGTGCTGCAGCGATCGGGTCTGGATTGCCGTTCGGGCCCTCCGGATTCACGTAAATCAGACCCATCTGCACCGCGCCGAGCGGGTTCGCCAGCTCGCGATCGCCGCTGTAACGCTGATCGCCCAGCCATGTGGTCTCCGGACCCCAGTCGATGTCCTCGGGCTCCCAGATGTCTGCGCGTCCGCCGCCGAAGCCGAAGGTTTTGAAGCCCATCGATTCCAGCGCCACGTTGCCGGTAAGGATCAGCAGATCGGCCCAGGAGATCTTGCGGCCATACTTCTGCTTGATCGGCCAGAGCAGGCGTCGCGCCTTGTCCAGGCTTACGTTGTCAGGCCAGCTGTTGAGCGGCGCAAACCGCTGCGCACCTCGCCCGCCGCCGCCGCGTCCGTCATGGATGCGATACGTGCCGGCCGAATGCCAGGCCATGCGGATGAAAAGCGGACCGTAATGGCCGAAGTCGGCTGGCCACCAATCCTGCGAATCGGTCATCAGGGCACGAAGATCCTTGACCACAGCGTCCAGATCCAGGCTTTTAAACTCCTCGGCGTAATTGAACTCTTCGCCCATCGGGTTGGAGAGCGATGAATTCTGATGCAGGATCGCGAGGTTTAGCTGTTCAGGCCACCAGTCCCGGTTGCCCTTGGCTCCAGCCGTTGTGTGCTGAAGAACTCCGCCCGTGAATGGGCACTTGGATTCGTTCGGCATAATGACTCCTATTTCGTCGCCTACGGTGGCGAGCGCAACCAGTATAAGAGCCGAGCATCCATAGAAACGAATGATCGTATCAATAGCGTCGATAGCTTTCGACAATCGACATTTAACGTGAGGTTGATCTGACGGAGCGACGCGCCGATCATCGCGCCCTCCGCGTACGTGGGCACTCGTTCAGATCGTTGACTGCAGCTGCTGGTGATGTGAGTCACATGCGAATGAGTGCTCAGTCGAGGAAAATGTGCCCTGATTGAGGAGCCGCATCATGGGCACGATCACGGTATCTGAAACGAAGAAAATGCTCACCCTCCCTGGCGACACGGTGCGGCAGATCCAATGGCGGTTCGCCGATCGATACGACCTCCAAATGCTTGTTCAGTCGGCGCGTGGCGTAGCGCGCGGCACCGTGGCGCGCATGGTCGCCGCCGGCGAGCGCAACACGCATGAGTGGACACCCGCCAAGACCGAGATGATGGACGCGTTTGACCGGGCCGGGATCACCGCCGCGTTCATGGAGCCGGAAGAAGGCGGATTCATTTCCGGGCCGAAGAACCTGGCCCTGGGCCTGGCAGCGTTCGAGCTGGCGTGGGTCGACGGCGGCGCCGCAACCGCGAGTTTGGCGGGATTCCTCGCACTCTCACCGATCCACGAGCGTGGAACCGCAGAGCAAGTGGCGCACTACAAAAGGCTGGCAGCACCGCCGCAGCCCGGTGAAGACCGTAAACCCTGGCGCGGGGCCTTTGCACTGACCGAGCCCGTCCCTTATGTGGGCGTCGACACAGGCATGCTGAGCGGCAAGCTGCGCGTGGCCGAGTGGAAAGACGGCGAGGAGCCGTGGCTGCAGGTCGATAAGCGGGGCCGCTTTATCACTGGCATCGCCTTTGCCAACTTCGTCACCGCCGCTGCAAACTCCGATGACGAGCGCATCAAGGGCAGCTGCGTTGTGATTCTGGAAGAAACCGACGCAGGTACATTCGACCGCGGCACGCCAACCAAGAAGCTGGTCCATCAGCTCTCGTCGACCGGCGATCCAGTCTTCAGCCTGCGCGTTCCCGCCAGCCGAATTGTCGGTGGATACACAGTCAAGGACGGCGTCATCGTTCCCAACTTCAATCACAGCGAGATCATCGAAGCCGTCTTCCGGCGCACGCGTGTGCCGGTCGGTTTGATGACGGCGGCCAAGCTTCTGTCGGCTGTCGAGCCCGTGATTCGCTATCAGCGCCAGCGCTTTCGCGGCGCAGAGGGCGCCAAGCCCGGTTCAGTGCGCTATGAGCAAGGTATCCAGCAGCGCGAAGACGCACTCCACCGGCTTGTCGATGTCTGGGCCACAGGGGAGGCGGCAGCGTCGCTCGGCTTTGCCACCGCAAGGTTGTTCGACGAACTCGATCCTCTGGAGAAGCAGAAGACCGCGATCCTGAAAGAACAAGGCATCAACGGCGGACGCGCCGAGATGAAAGCCCTGCGTGACAGTGAACAGCGAGCCATCGAACTGCTCTCGCACAAAGAAGGTAGTCCCCGACGCGCCGAACTCGCAAGCGATCCCCTCGTGCAGTATGTGCTGAAGGATGCAGAGGCCAATGTTCTGTGCCCCGCCACCAAGCTCTGGAACACAGGTCACGGCGCCAACTTGTTGCGCGAAGCCGTGAGCCTGATGGGCGGTTACGGCATCACCGAAGACTGCCCCGGCTTCCTGGCCAACAAGTGGATGGATGCGCAGCTCGAAGCTACCTACGAGGGGCCGGAAGCCGTACAGCGGCGTCAGCTCACCGTCACCATGACCAGCGAGGTCTTTCTCGCGGAGTTCGCCGCCTGGACCAGAGAGATGCGGGGTATTGCATCGACGCATCCGGGAACCGGCGCCTGCACGCTCGCCTCCGCGATGAAGCTGTGGTCATGGACCCTCAACTACCTGCAAAACGCGACTGACCCTGCCGGCAACAAGCTCTATCACGGTCAACGCCAGGGCGTGACCTTCGCGCTCGCCGATGCGCTGAGCTGGCTGGTCGCCTCGCGCTGCCAGATTCTCGATGTGCTCGAACTGGAAGGGCGCGGTTCGGAGAGCCCCGAAACCGCCGAGGGCCTCGATGGGACTGTCCAGTTCCTCAGCGACTTGTGCCACACCCAGGCGGCGCAGGCGTCCGGAGAAGTCTCTCGCATCTGCGCCGAGCTTGTTTTCGGCTATACCCGCCATCCTTCATGGGATGAAGAAGAGCATCGGAGCTGCTTCCTGGCGACGGAGCTCGAAGAACTTGAAGAAACGATGCCTGGCATCATGGCGATGGCCGTTGACGTCGTGACCATCGATGGTACTCATCCGGCGAAGGCCGGCCCATGCGCTGGATGTGCCGGTTCCGCGGAGTTTCTGCGGCTCCAAAGCAAGCTGACCACGTGTCTGACGGGCGCGCGGCTGGCCAAAGATCGCGCCGCCGAAACAGTAAGCAAGGTGATGATCCCCGAAGCACTGGATTATCCGGCATGAGTTCGGAGGTGGAGCCTTTCGAGGTTGAGCGGCAGACGATGGAAGTCGACATCGCCTGCGTCGGCTTTGGTCCTGCCATGGGCGGATTTCTCACCACGCTGACCCATGCATGGAATGAAAGCCCTAGCGATCCAGCCTTCGAAAGCAGGACCTCGCCCGGCATGCCACTGCAGGTGCTGTGCTACGAACGTGCCGACGATCTTGCTGCCGGAGTCAGCGGCGTCGTCACGCAGGCACGAGGGATCCGCACGAGCTTTCCAGGTCTCGATCCGGCGCAGATTCCCATGGCGACTGAGATCAAGCGGGAGCAGATTTTCTATTTACTGGATCCGATCGGCGCCAGCCGGCGCTCGTTCCCGTTGCGCGCGGCCGACTCCCTGCTTCGCCCCCTCGTCAACAACTACGCCTTTGAGTTGCCATGGACGCCGGGTTTTCTGCATAAACAAGGCGGGCTCATCCTGTCGATAGGCCAGTTCAACCAGTGGGTCGCTTCCGGGCTCATGGCCAGCGGATTCGCGCAGATCTGGCCGGGCACACCTGTCAGCAGTCCCATCTTTGATGAGAATGCCGAACCCGGCAGGCCCGCCGTGACCGGCATCCGGCTCGCCGACCAGGGTATCGACAAGAATGGCGTACCAGCCGATGGCTTTATGCCCGGCATGGATGTGCATGCGCGACTGACCGTGGTGGGCGACGGACCTGTGGGCGCAGTTGGCCGCGCACTCAATGAGAGATACAAGCACGGCAGACAGCGCGACTGGGCGCTCGGCATGAAGTTCGTGATTGAGCTGCCCGAAGACACCGCGCTCGAGCCCGGCACCGTCTGGCACACCTTCGGCTTCCCGGAACCGGAGATCTTCGGCTTTCTCTACGTGCATCCGGATCGGCTGGCCTCCGTGGGAATCTTCGTCCCCTCATGGCTTGGCGATCCCGAGCGCACCGCCTATCGTTCCCTGCAGCACTATATCCAGCACCCGTTGCTCTGGCAGCACCTCAAGGACGGCACCTTGCGCTCTTGGGGTGCGAAGTCGCTTGAGGAATCCGGCAAGCACGGGGAACCGCTTCTCACCGGTGACGGATTCGCCCGCATCGGCGAAGGCTCTGGTTCCACCAACATGCTCACCAACTCCGGAGTCGACGAGGCCTGGACAACTGGCGTGCAACTCGGCGAGTCCGTACTCGAGTTGCTGCGTGCAGGCCTTCCGTTCACCCAGGAGAATCTTGCCCACACCTATGAGAAGCGGCGTCGCGCGAGCTGGGTTGAAGACGGGGCGCGCCAGGCTGAGCACGCCCGCGACGGATTCCACGACGGATTTGTCCGTGGCATGATCGGCATGGCCCTGGCCGGACTGACCCGCGGCCGATTTTCGATCCAATCGCCCATTCCGCCCGCTCACAAGCAGATTCGCCCATTCACGGCTCAGGAAAAGACAGGCACAACGGTGCAGCAAACTGTCGCGCAATCGGCTGCGGAAGGCCGTCCCCTGCACGACGTACATCTGTCCGCCCGTGGCTGGCCCGAGATTTCTTTCGACGGCCGCCTACTCGTGACGCAACAGGATGCTCTGCTGATGGGTGGCAAGGTGCAGGCGATGCCGGGCTTCGCCGATCATGTCCGATTCGTTCATCGTGATCTATGCGAGGCCTGCTTCGAAAAGACCTGCATCGCCATGTGCTCCGGTCAGGCCATTACTGCCGGCGCGGATGGCCTTCCTGCCTTCGAACGGGAAAAGTGTGTGCACTGCGGCGCCTGCCTGTGGAACTGCGCTCAATCGCCTGACGGGGAACACGGCAATATCGAATTCGTCGCTGGGTCTGGAGGGCTGCACTCAGCAGAGAACTAGCCAACTGCCGGCTCAAACACTCTCGGAGATCACGAATCATGCCTCATCCATTCCACATTGTCGTCTGCGCGGGCATCGTGCCCGATCCGCTGCAGACACTCGAACCAGTCAACAGCCCCAATGGTCCCGGGATCAAGAACGAGATGCTCCTGCCCGCTGTGCTCGATCCCTGGGCGGCGAGCGCGCTCTACGAGGCAGCCCATCTCGCCGCCAGCAATCCGGGTAGTAAGGTCTGGCTGGTCTCCCTTGGTCCCAAGGCAAAACTGCAGCAACTCATGATGACTGTCGCCCAGAAAGCAAGCTTTGAGCTTGTAGCGATCGACGGGCCGATCGGCGGCTTCACGGATGCAGGGGCAACCGCCGCAGCGCTGGCCGAAGCAATCGACGCCATCGCAGGCCTGGATAAGACCAGGCTCCTCTTGTTCGGCGGCTGGGAATCAGCGACCCGCGGCGCGGGAGTCACGCTTCAAATCGTCGGCGAACGGCTCGGCATCGCGGACCAGTTTCAAGGCGTCGACCGCATCGAAGTGCGTGAGGACGGATCGTTTGAAGTATTGGAGCGCATCGAGGGCGGCAAGCACCAGGTCTCCATTTGCGCTGGGGCACCTGCGGTCCTGGGTTGGGCGACTGGCAATCTTCCCGAGCCCCGCAACAATCCTCAAGTCGGCATGGCCAACATGCGTACGATCATGCCCGCGCTGCAGAAAGCGAAGGCGGTCGCTCTCGACCCGAAAGGGCTGCGCTACATTTCTGTGAGCCTCCCCAGTCAGCAACGGGCTACACGCGTCGTCAAAGACCTCACACCCGACGAAATTGCAGACGAACTCGTCGCGTGGATAGGAGCCGAGTGATGGAATCCATCCTGGTTTTGACCCACTGTGATGAAAGCGGCACGGCCCTGAGCAAAGGATCCCTTGAAGCCGTCACTGCCGCCAAAGAGTTGGCTGCCCGGCTGGGCGCAACCTGGACGATCGGGATCGTTGGCAGCAACCCGGAGCTCGCAGCCCAAGCACTCTCCTCCGCAGGCGCACCGATTCGAGTCGTCTCCGGCGAAGCCTTCGCGCAGCCTAGATTTGCGAGCGATTCCGCAGCCTGCGAAGCGATCTGCCGTGCCGCGCAGCCAACCATCGTCCTTGCCCCGCACAGCTCCCGTTTCGCCCGGATCATGGCTGCGGTCGCACATCGTATCGACGGATCTATTGACACGCACATCGCGGCCATCGGCGGGGCCGAAGGTGTCGAAGCGGGACGCTGGTTCTACCGCCAACGGATGGAGGCTGTGCTCACGCGCGCGTCGCGGCCGTGGTTCCTCCTGCTCGACGCCGGAACGCACGTGGCCTACTCCGGCGAAACCGGCACGGTCGCCACAGAACAAGTTGCTGTGGAACTACCCGCGCTCCGCACCACCGTCAGCGGCACGCGATCCCCGCAACAGGGTGGGGCCGGAACCATTCGCCCCGACGCCAAGTTGCTCTTTGTTGCCGGCGCAGGTTGGACCAAGAAACAACCCGACGGACAGACGCACGTTGAGAAAGCCGGCGAACTGATCCTGCAATTCCTTTCCACTTCAGGAGCTTCGCTCGGCAGCTCGAAATCATTGGTGGACCAGGGCGGAGAAGGGAACGCCGTGCTTCCCTTCCTCACCCATCTCAATCAGGTCGGTCAGACGGGTTCGACTCCGAGGCATCCCAAAGGGCTCGCAACCTGCTGCCACGGAGAAGAACCGCACGTCGTGGGCTGGCGCTTCATCGGCGAACGGCGGGCAATCAGCCTCGATCCGAACTGCGGCTGGGCTCGCGGTAAAGCCGACGTAGTCTACATCGCAGACGCGTTTCAAGTTGTGGCTCGCCTGAATGCATTGCTCGCAGAGCGATCTTGATACACGGGCTGGGGTGACTGGTGGTTCCTGGCTGACGCGGTTTTATGACGCCCAGTGGATCCACACCCGCGTGATAGCATGCACCCGATTGGAAAAAGCGAGATTCTCAATGCCTGAAAAACTCGTAAGATACTTGTCTGCTCGTGTGGCAAAGTCTCCTTTCCCCGCTGTCTTCATCCTGCTTTTTGCACTTCGGATTTGCTCCGCGCAGATGCCCGGCCAGGCCCTGCCCGGCCTCGATCCGGTCCATGCACAACAGACCGGTCACGGACTCCATGCCACGATTGGTAGTGAAACTCTTGAGGTCACAGTTTGCGGCGACGCAGTGATGCATGTGGTTGCACGGCCGGAGCCCACCGAGATGCCAACTGCGCGTCCGTGGATGCTCGATCCACAACAGTCCTGTCTGGGCGCCCCGTTTACTTTCTCGGAGGAAGCAAAAGCTGCTGTCCTGAAGACAGCAAAACTCGAAGTCAGCCTCAGTCTCGAGCGTGGCAATCTCTCGTTCCGGACCATCACCGGCGATGACCTCCTGCGCGAGGGTTCCAGTCTTCCGCGCTCCTATGAGCCCGTCGAACTGAACGGCGACCACACCTACCGGATCACGGACCGGTTCTCCCCCGTGGCGCTCGAAGCCTTCTACGGATTGGGTCAACACCAGAGCGGCATGTTCAACTATCGTGGCTCAACCGTCGAGTTGGGCCAGGACAACACCGACGTCGCAATTCCCTTCCTCGTTTCGAGCAAGGGCTATGCGCTGATGTGGAACACCGCCGCTCTCACCTACGTCGACAATCGCTTTCCTTTAGACCTGACGTTGACTTCGATCGCGGGTAAGTCCGTCGACTACTACTTTCTCTACGGCCCGGAGATCGACGGGATTATCCACGAGTACCGCACCATGACGGGTCATGCGCCGCTGCTGCCGAAGTGGGCCTACGGTCTCTTTCAGTCGAAAGACCGCTATGTTTCGCTCGATGAGATTTCGCAGATCGCCTTGCGCTATCGCCGGCAGCATATCCCACTCGACGCCATTGTGCAGGACTGGTTCTGGTGGCGGAAAGAGGGCGATCCCGAGTTCAACGACAACTATCACGACGTTGCCAAGGACCTTGCCGCCCTGCATCAACAGAATGTCCACACCATGATCTCTATCTGGGGCCTGCTCGATCCTGATTCCGAGACATACAAGATCCTCGATGCGAAGCACCTGCTCATTCCAGGGGCGCATGTCTATGACCCAAGCAGCCCTGAAGCGCGCGACATCTACTGGGACCGCTTGCCCGGCAAGCTGCTGGCACAGGGCTGGGACGCCTTCTGGCTCGACAGCGCCGAGCCCGAGGAATACTGGCCGCACATGGGCGATGCAATCCTGCGCAACAAGCAGATCACCATCGGCAACGGCGCGGAGTACACGAATGTCTTTCCGCTGCTGCACACGCTCGGCGTGCAGGATCACTGGAAGGCGACGACCGACCGCAAACGCGTCTTCCTGCTCACGCGCTCGGCCTTCCTGGGCCAGCAGCGCGTCGGTGCCACCGTGTGGTCGGGCGATGTGTACAGCACGTACTGGGGACTGAGCCACCAGGTTCCGGCGGGACTCAACTTCGCGTTGTCAGGTTATCCCTATTGGACCACCGATATTGGCGGATACTGGCCTCCCTTGAAGGGCTCGCTGGATGAACCACCCGACCAGGAGTTGTACGCCCGCTGGTACGAGTACGGCGCTTTTTGCCCCGTGTTCCGGACCCACGGCCATCGCCGTTCCAACGAACCATGGACCTACGACAAAGTTGAGCCGATCCTCGTTCAGTATGACAAATTGCGCTATCGGCTCATGCCCTACATCTATTCGCTTGCCTGGAAGGTCACGAGCGAGGATTACACCATTCAACGCCCGCTGGTGATGGATTGGCGCACCGATCCCAAGACTTGGAACATCGGCGACCAGTTCATGTTTGGTCCCGCGATCCTCGTCAATCCAGTGCTCAAGGCAGACGCTACGCATCGCAGCATCTACCTTCCCTCAGCGCCTGCCTGGTACGACTTCTGGTCAGGAAGGTCAGTGAGCGGAGGCCAGGAGATCGAAGCAGAGGCTCCGCTCGATCGTATGCCTCTCTTTGTCCGCGCAGGATCGATCATTCCCATGGGGACTGAGATCGAATACACGTCGCAGGATCCTGCGGGTCCCATCGAGATCCGCATCTACCGCGGCGCCGACGGAGCGTTCGATCTCTATGAGGATGCGGGCGACAGCTACGACTACGAAAAGGGCCAGCATTCGCTGATCCCGCTTCGCTGGGACGATCGCAACGCAGTGCTGACCATCGGGGCTCGTGAAGGATCCTTCCCGGGCATGGTTGAGCATCGTACGTTTCGTGTGGTCATGGTCGGAGCCAGCAATGGCGTCGGCCTCGCGGTCACCAAAAACGCAAACGCAGAGATCGCTTACGACGGCGAGAATGTCCGCGCCACGATACGGTAGTTACCGGTCCGTGCAGGAATAGCAGGGGTCGACCGATGCCTGGATCAGCGGCGCATCGGCGACGCGTGCGCCTTGCACCATCCACCGCACCGCCGGCATGTTCACGTACGTAGGAGTGCGCACATGCACCCGGCTCGGGTTGCGGGCATTCTGCTTCCAGCTCACGCTGTAGAGGACTTCCCCACGCGGCGCTTCGACACGGCTGATCGCTGTTCCGGTCATGAAAACCATCTTGGGCTCGCCGCAGTTGAAGTCGCCCGCAGGCAGCTTCTCCAGGGCCTGCCTGAGAATGCGGCAGCTTTCCAGCAACTCCAATGCCCTGACCAGGAGCCGCGCGCGCACATCGCCGTCGGGTTGCACGGGTACGTCAAAGTCCATCTCCGCATAGGCTGCGTAGGGAGCAGCGCGGCGAAGATCCTGCGCCACACCCGACGCGCGTGCGTTCGGCCCGACAACACCGCACGAGATCGCTTTGTCGTGTGTCAGAATGCCGACACCGGCGCAGCGAGTCCGCGCTGTCCAGCTTGTGGTGAACACCGGAACCAGTTCGCTCGTGATTGCAGACTCGAGCCCCTTCACCATGTTCAGAATGGCTTGCGGATCGGTGATATCGCGATTCACACCGCCAATCCTGTTCATCGAATAGTTCACACGATTCCCGGAGATGGCTTGCAGAATATCCATCACCTGCTCGCGATAGGCAAAACAGGCCATGAACATGGTCTTGAAGCCCATGAGTTTTGCCGCAATGCCCGCCCAGAGTACGTGCGAGTGGAGCCGCTCCAGCTCTGCCATGATCACGCGAATGTACTGAGCCCGCGGAGGAGGTTCAAGCCCCGTCAGTTTTTCCAGCGCCTGGCAAAGAGTGAACGTGTGGATGAAAGAGCAGATGCCGCAAACCCTTTCCATAAGGGCAATGAGCTGAACGTAGTTGCGTGTCTCGGCCAGGTGCTCGATCCCACGGAAATTAAAGCCGATGTGCAGCTTCGCATCCGAAATGGTCTCGCCTTCGCAGATCATTTCGAGCTTGTAGGGCTCTTCAAGGCCTGGATGGTACGGACCCATGGGCAGCTTGTAGCTCATTTCGACACCTCGTGCAGGTTGACACCCGGCGTGTCGCCCTCGCGCAGCAGCAACGGCTCGTACGTTCGCCCGGTGAACTCAATCGCATACTCTTCGTGGATCTCCCGTTCGATCCAATCGGCGGCTTCGCAGATGTCGAAGACGCTCGGAACGGCCTTGTTTGCGACTTTGTTCGAGAAACCCAAAAGCTGTCCGTTCAGATCCCACAGATACTCGAGGCAGAATCCTTCCTCACCCGGCAGTTCGTAGGCGGTGATGGTGACAAAGCGCGCGCCCTGCTTTTGCAACGACTCCGCCAGTTGCCGCGGATTGAGATCGCCGGCGGCAAACCACTTGACACCGCTGATATCGGAAGCGACATCGCCGACTTCGAGGCGCTCCATCAGTGGATCAGTTTCCGTCATGCGCGCCTCCCAGATTCACACTTGGCTTTGCAACAGGGGCCTGCACCTTCGGCGCCGGTGTTTTGCGCATCAGCGTATAGCTTCGGCGAAGCTCTCCTGCGTTCAGATACACCGGCGGACATTCGGGGTCCTGACTCAAAGCATGATCCTTGCATCCATCGACGCACCGTCCGCAGAACGTGCATTGCCCCGGATCGTACGACCACGTGAACTCCTTGCCCTGCGCGGTAAACGTGATGGCGCGTGCCGTGCAACGAAAACGGCACATCGCACAACCTGTACAGCGAACCGGATCGAAGTGCACCAGCCCGCGAAAACCCTGCGTCACCGGGGGTGCTGCCGGGTAGCGCAGCGTGGCAATACCGCGGCGAAGGTTGTTCCACAGCAGGCGCAGGATCTTCATAACCATTGCCTCATCAACAGCGCAGAAGAGATGGCAAGGACCGCAAATACGACCGTGCACTGCCAGTAGAAGCGAACTGTCGTGTCGATGGCGAGACGCGCAGTCGCTGCCGCCACCAACGAGAGCAGCAGCACCAGCACCAGACCGAGACCTAAAGCCGCGGCCAGAGTGAGCCACGCAAATGCGGTCGGCGGTATGGCCAGCGTCGCCACCAGGCCCACACCCGCAACCCATTCCAATCCGTGGGAAAGTTGCCACAAAGCCAGCTCAAACCCCGCATATTCCGTCATCGGGCCGGCATAGATCTCCTGCTCCGCATTCGGCAGCGAAAACGGATTGACATGCAGCTTTGCCGGCAGGCACAACAGAATCGCGAGCAGACCGAGATAGCGCCAGGGTGTTGGCGGCGCGCTCGCCAGGGCTTCCAGACGGAACGTGCCTTGGGAAACGGCGATCGAGGTCGCTGCAAGAAGGAAGACAAGGTTATAGGAGACCAGCAACACCGCTTCACGCGCTGAGCCAATCTCTCCGAAGAGCGATCGCGACGTGAATCCGGCAACAATCATGCAGATGGCCGGAATCTCCATCAACGCAAGCAGCAGGATGAGGTCGCCCTGAAATCCCGCAC